>Ga0209189_1003744_pt1 | contig 10108 bp, 3 predicted proteins | sample C_130820_EF_Meta_FD_187308 | JGI IMG/M metagenome (GOLD analysis project Ga0209189, IMG submission 187308) | Freshwater microbial communities from Lake Croche, Canada to study carbon cycling - C_130820_EF_MetaG (SPAdes) (version 3) | ecosystem: Environmental > Aquatic > Freshwater > Lake | place...
TTATTTGAAAGATATCAAGGCGAATTCAAAACTAAAGTCACTCAAGAAGGTGATAAGTACATTGCGGAGGTAACGCTATGAGCGGTGCTGTACAAGCTGTTAGCGACGTTGTTCATAATGTAACTGCTCCGATCATTGATCCTGTAGTAGATACGGTATCTCATGTAAGCGACGTTATTGCCAAAGATCCAATATTATCTACAGCTACGGCAATTGCTCTCACCGCTTCTGGAGTGCCCGCTCCTTTGTCTGGTGCTTTAGTTGCTGCTAATGCTGGCGCTTCTCCTGAGAATATAGCTAAGGCTGCTGCGTTGGGTTATGTCGGCGGAGAGATAGCGCAGAATGTAGCGCCGGAAGTGGCTGCTGCAACAGACAGTAAAGTGCTGGGTCAGATAGCCGGACAAGCCGCTGGTTCCGCTGGAACTGCTGCGCTTACTGGTAGAGATCCCATCCAAGCCGCACTGAACGCCACGATAACTGGCGGTGTCAATGCTGGTACGACAGAGGTCTTAGGGCAAGTCGAAGGGTTTGGTGATCTGACTCCGGCCCAGCAGAAAGCTGTTTCTACCGTTGTAGCCGCCGAGTTACAGGGAAAAGATCCCACTACGGCCCTAATTAACCAAGCTATTAATGCTGGTAAACAAGCGGTACAGGATGAAATAAAGTACGCCAAATATGAAGATATGGACTTTGGAACTAACCAAGGTGCTGTAGATAAAGTCAATGCAGAGCAAGCACAAAATGATTTATACAATGCAATTGGCATAAAGCAAGATACAGTAAAGGATACTGCCCCGGCAACTACGGATGTTGTAAATCAGTTGGTTAATGCTGGAATGCAGGAAACTCCTCCGACAGTTCAGGACATAGCAACGATAGGTGGACAACCCGTAACGACTAGCCCCGGCGAAGAAGCCCCAGCGGACTTAAGTAAATCTGGCGTCATGATGCCAGACGGTAGTTATAAGACTTGGGCCGAATTAGATGAACTGGCCGGCGTTCCACCCGGCACGATTTATACCGACGGCGGGACGACAATTACACAACAAGAATTACAGGATATTCTGAACGGTACTTATACAAATCCTAAACAAGTACCAAAGCCAGATGCGGGTACACCTAAACCACCTGCTCCGACCCCGGCCCCAAAGCCCACTCCCGCACCAGTTACTCCAACTGCTCCCGCTCCAGCGACACAACAGAACAATTCAGCGAATATGTTGGCGCTATTAAGTTTGTTGCAACCGCAACAACAGCCACAAATACAACAACCAGTAGAGGGCGCTAAGGTAGAATTGATGGAAAATATATTTGGTACTGATTTTACTACGCCACGTCCAGAGGGCACAAAGAAATACTCTAGTGGCGGAGAAATTGAAGCGCTACTACACTTATTGAGGAGCTAAAAATGGCAAACGAATACGATCCGTTTTATGAATATATACCAACAGATGTTACGCCTAAAGGCGCGTACTATCCGGCTACAAATACTTTTGTAAATACAGCCCTTCCAGAAACCCCTATGCCGTCTAATATAAATTTAGATGATATGAATTATGGATCCCCAGTAACGCCCGTTGTTTTAAGCGATGGCACTACAATTTATGGAAAAAGTGATGGATCTTATGTCGATAGTAACGGTAATCCGGTAACTTCTGGCGGATCTGTTATAGCGGACGAAACTTCTCCCGTGACAGAAGTTAAGTTACCAAATGGTTCCACCATATACAAAAAAAGTAATGGTTCCTATACAGATGGTAACGGTAATGCGGTAAATTCAGATGGAACTTCCGCTTCTTTTTTGGGAAATTTGGGCACCGCTGCAATAAATGCTTTTAAAAACCCAGACGGCAGTTATAACATTGGGAAAATTTTGACCGCTGGCGGTGGAGCGTTGGGTGGATTGGCTGGTCTTCTTGGTGCTAATAAGCCTACGACTACTCCGTCTGGATATCAGGGTGGGATTCCACAATTAGCCGCTGTGCGTACCGCGCTTCCGCAACCGGCTCGTACACCTTACACAGGTCAGCCAGCTATGGGCCGTAGGTATTTTACAGATACACAATACGTGGCTCCTGCTCAGGCTGAAGCCACTCGGGCCGCGCAACAGCAAGCGGTACAACCAGTTCAACAGCAACCGGTACAGGCTGCACACGGAGGGCTTATGGCCGCAAAAGGAACATATCTACGTGGGTCTACCGATGGTATGGCTGACGAACTCAACACTTCTATCGAGGGTAAGCAACCCGCCAAGTTAAGCCACGGGGAATTTGTAGTGCCCGCAGACGTGGTGTCTCACTTGGGTAATGGCAACTCTGACGCTGGTGCAAAGAAGCTGTATCAGATGATGGACCGTATCCGCGTGGCTCGTACTGGTACTAAGAAGCAGGGCAAAGAAATCAACCCAGATAACTTCATGCCCGGCGGTAAAGTCGGATATGCTGAAGGCGGAATAGCTACGTTTTTGGAGGGGGGCGGAGTTTCGGATGGAACCGCTGCCGCCTTAAAAACTGGTCTTACAGGTACGGAATCCAACCTTTCCAACTGGGCTGGTCCGTATGTAACAAACATGCTTGGTCAAGGTCAAGCCATAGCACAGTCTCCTTATCAGGCATATACAGGTCAACTGACAGCAGGGACTTCTCCGCTTCAGCAGCAAGCGTTCCAAGGCGCTCAGGGCTTAGCCACTCCCACTAACATGGGCGGGTTTACTCCTCAGTCCTTTACGGGTCAAGGTACGGCACAGCAGTACATGAATCCTTACTTGCAAGCGGCTCTTGATCCACAGTTAGCTGAAGCTCGTAGGCAGTCTCAGATCACGCAGACTCAGAACGCTGGCAAGTTAACCGGGGCAGGTGCTTACGGCGGTGGACGACAAGCCATTATGGATGCTGAGACTCAGAGGAATCTCGCAACTAATCTCGCAAATATCACGGGTCAGGGGTATTCTACGGCCTACGATAAAGCCATGCAGCAGTTCAACACAGAACAGCAAGCCGCTCAACAGGCTCAGAACCTTACAAATCAGTACGGTTTTAATGTGCTCGGCCAACAGGCCGGCTTGGGTCAGGCTCAACGAGGCATTGAATCCGAAGCCGTTGCCGCAGACAAGGCTCAGTTTGAAGAAGAAAGACTCAACCCATACAAGATGGTACAGTTCCAGCAGTCTCTTCTCAGTGGACTGCCCTTGGCGGCACAGAACTACAATATGGCGCAGCCTAGCTGGCTACAAAGTTTGGCTCAGGGCTCCGTATTTGGCGCTGGTTCGATAGATAAAATTCTTCAAACACTTGGACTTTCATCTGGTCAAACAAGCACAACATCCGCTGGAAAGACTTAAGGATATATTATGCAAACTACAGTTAACGACATTGCATCTTTGTTCATGGGGAACCCCGGTGCGCTTCAGAACAGAATCCAAAAAGAGCAACAGGCCAAGCCGGGCATTCCTCCTGACTTGAAAGAACTGCTCGCCCTCCAGCAAATCCAAGAACAGCTTCAGGCGGCTCAGCAGCAACAGGCTCTACAGAACCCACAGAACCAGCCTACCGTAGCTCAGAGCCTACAGCAAGCAGCTAAACAGGCGTTGATGGCTCGTCAGGTCCAAGCCCAGCAACAACAGATGGCTCAGGCTGGACAGATGGGTTTACCTCAAGGACTACCCCAACCGCAGCACCAACCCCAGATGGGACTAGACCAGATTCAATCTAACTTGGGCGAGTATTACGGCGGTGGTATCGTGGCGTTTAAAGAGGGTGATTTGGTAGAAAAGATTCCCGGCCAGTCAGATTACGTCGCCCCAGAAGGCGAACAGATTGATAGCTCGGAACTAGAAAGAAACATTAGAAACACCATACTAGCTAGTGGCGCAAGCATATCTAGACTTGCCACTCCCGCTCGTCAGGCCTTGGCTTTGTTGAGTGAAGCATTCCATAGGGGCACCCCAAAATCAGGATCTGTTTCTAACAATCAAAAAGATGATGGTAATGCTCCAACCGCAGAAGAAATTGAAGCCGCAAGTAAACCGTATATTGGTTATCGCAGTCCTCCAAGACTTGCTGGACAAGAGCCCAAGAAATACCAAGAGCTTGAAAAAATAATGCAGCAATCTGAAACTCCTTACGATGCCAGCACCGCGACACGTAGAGAGGCCTTTAGAGAAGCGCCACTAAAGCCACCAGCACCAAGGCCAACTGGAATTGCTGCTTTGCCCGCAGCAAAGCCAACCGTTTCACCTGAAGCCGATAAACCCGCCGTCGGTGAAATAAATAAACCAACAGCAGCGCAAAAAATATTTGCAGCACGTATGGCGGAAGATCCTGAGCAAGCCGCAAGAGCTATGGCAACTAAATTTACGACAGATGTTGGGCCTCAAGGATTTAACGAAGAGCGTGAATTAATTAAAGAGCTTCAAGCACGTCGTGCAAATATTGGTAAGGGTACGAATCCTCTAATGGATCTTTTGGAGGGCATAGCCACATCCGCTCCGGGCCGTGGAGGGATTCTTTCTCAGGGCGCAGAAGGTGTGCGTAACGCTCGCGCTATGCAAATGCAGAGAGAACAGCAGAATATGGATATGCTCAAGGAAATCCTTGGTCAGCAGAAAGTCATCAGCACAGGAGAGCGTGCTTACAAGAAAGACTTGTTTGACTTGTATCAAACCACCTACAAAGATGTGTATAAGAATACATTTGAAGCAGCTAAAGCACAAGATAAGAGCGATAGTGATGCAGCCAAATTGGCGCAAGACGCGGCAGAATATGCGGCAAGGAGAAAGAGCGAAGAACAAATTGCAAAAGACAGAAATGAAAATGCTCTTAGAGTTGCAAACATTAACGCGGCCAGCAGGAAAAGCGATGATGCTATTTTAAATCTTTCAAAGGCTGATGCCGCCGTAACCAATAGAGTTAGATCAGATGAGGTAATTAACACATTACAAGAGCGTCTGAAGAAACTTGGAGATATGCCAACAAAAGAAAATGCGATAGAGGCAAAGCAAATAATGAAAGACATATCCGATAGGCAATCTCAAATTATGAAGGAGGTTTACGGTCGATATGGAATTAAGGACTTGGATGATGCTAAAATTCCAGAGGCCCCCGGCACAAAAAGTTCCGGAAACCGCGCCCCATTAAGTTCATTCCAAAGGTAACTATATGGCTTTTGATGTTGTAGGTGCCAAGCAAGCCGGATATTCTGATATAGAAATTGCAGAGTTTTTGGGGCAACAAAAAAACTTTGATACATCGGCTGCAATAAAAGCCGGGTATTCTCCTTCGGAAATTATTGGGCATTTAGGTGCATCAGAACCGCCCGCTGCAAAAGGCGAGACTGGTTTTCTTCCATCCGTATACCGTGGCGGACGTGGCCTTGCTTCGCTTGCAACAGATGTAATTCCGGCTATGGCGGGTAAAGCAGTTGGCGCTGAAGAGTTTGCTAATAGGAAGATGCAGGAAGCAGCAAAGTATCAGCAACAGACTGAGCAACTTTACCCTGCTGAAGTAGCGTCATATAAAGACATCAAGGACGTAGGATCATTCCTGACGTATGTCAAGGAAGCTATTGGTGAAGCGGTTCCATCTATTGTGCCAAGTATATTTACCGGTGGCGCTGCTGCCGTATTGGGACGTGGAGCTACCGCCGCCGCACAACAAGCCGGTACAGCTTTGGCTAGGCGCGAACTTCTTGAAGCTACGGCTAAAGGAACTTTGACAAAAGAATTGCGTGATGAGATCAAGGAAAAAGCAATTCAAGCTGGCGCTAAAGCCGCTCAGCAATCTGTGCTCAAACAACAAGCCGCTGGTGCTTTAGCTGGATCGGCTGTACAAAACATACCCGATGTATATCAAAACATATACGAAACAACGGGCCAACAGGATCTGGGTGCGGCCATTGCATTTGGTTCGTTTAACGCAGCATTAGATGCAATCACACCATTTAACGTGTTACGAAAGATGCAGAAGGCTGGCTTAAGCCCGGAAGAAACTGCGGCAGCGTGGTACAAACGTGCGGGTAAGGGCGCTGCTAAAGGATTTGTTTCAGAAGGTGGAACAGAAGCCCTTCAGGAAGTTTCATCTGCTGCGGCTGAAAAGTTTGTAGATGAAAACCAAGATTTCTTTTCAAGCAAGAACTTTGATCGCTTCATAAATGCTGGATTAAAGGGTGGCTTTGGTGGTGCTGGCATTACGGCAACAACAGACGTAGCTTTTGGTAAATCAAAACCAAAAGTAAAACCAACACAAGAAAAAATACAAACCATTCCGGAACTTCCTGCTACAGAGGAAATTAAAAAACCTCCAGAAGTGCAACAATTAATAGATAGAGTTAGTGGCGTATCTCGGACAGAAGAGGAGCAAACTCCCCTGACGGCGGAAGAAGCTCAGCGTCAACGCATCAACATGCTTCAACAAAAGGCTGATGAAGATGCTAAGTTACAAGAGGATAAAGCTAGGAGTCAGGGTATTCCTCCAAGCGTTCCTCCTGCGCCACCACAAGACGTAAGCAAGCCAAGTCTGTACGAAACGGAACTTCCTCAACCAACAGCCCAAGAAGATCTTGAGGCTAAGCAAGCGGAAATTGATCAGCTTCGTTTGGATGCTGGCTTGCCTACTGGCCCATCATCTAAAACACCCGGCATTCAACCTACAACTACTACGACAGAAGAAACTCCTAAGCCCAAGATCGTAGATGAAAGACCCCTACAAGAACGGGCTGCGAAGAACCGTTTGTTGGTATTGCAAAACATGCTTAAGAACGAGGGCGGTGATCCCAATAGTTTGAGCATAGTCCCACATCCAGAGGTTGAGGGTAAGTTTGCAATTCAATCCTTAGATGTACCGGTTAAGTTCCAAAAGGATTTGAAAGCTACGGCATCCAATAGGCCAGAGTCTCCGGTAACAATTGATCCTGTTAACGCCTATATTGAGATTGCTCGCAGGACAAACACGCCCGCATCCATGAGGCTGGTTAAAGACTTTGAAGAGGGCATCGTTACAAGAGAAGACATCGAGGCGGCAATTGAGGCTGAAAGAAAAGCCAACCAACCCATGCCGATTAACTACAAAGGAAACGGTGAGCCTTGGTTTGTGGCCCCTGTAACTTACAAGCCTAGAGGTGAACGAGTTATTACGGAGCCAATAGAAGAGGCGGATGAGGTTACGGAAGATCCAACCGTCGGAGAGGGTGTTGATCCACCAACCCCAACCACAGAAATGCCACAGACTTTGGGTGAATTCAAGTTGAGAATTCCCGCAGCATTTGACAATCCCGATGTGAGAGCCGCCAATAAGAACGCCAGCTTCTCGGACTTGATGCAAGCATTGATGCAAAGCAAAAACCCTGTGATCAAAAGAATTGGTGAGCTTGGCAATCAAATCTCTAATCAGGTCACACTTCAGAAAACAAAGTATCTTGGCAATAGATATGCTGGTCTGTACTATCCGGCATTGGATGCCATAAAGATATCTCCCAAATATGCGGGAGATGAGACGACGAATGCACACGAAACGTTACATGCATTGATTTACAGAATGCAGAAGAACCCCACAACCAAGCAAAAGGTTGCGGTTAAAAAGATAGAAGATCTTTACCAGCACGTAAAGAGAGAACTAGCAAAACAGGGGATGGGATGGGACGGCAATAAGAAAAATAAGCAGTTTGCCGTTCAGGTATATGGACTGGCGGATCAGTATGAGTTTGCCGCTGAAGCGATGAGCAATCCAGAATTTCAATATATGTTGATGCAGATCCCATATGAAGGCAAGAGAAGTGCTTGGTCTGCATTCACTCAATATGTTGCGGAACTTCTTGGGATAAAAGACACAAACGCTTTAACTGAAGTTTTAAATCTTGTTGACAAAATAGCCCAGACCAAGAGGCCAGCAAGGAATTATCTTTCAAACAAAGTGGTCAGAAACGAGGTCGTATACAAAGAAACTGAAGAGGCCGAACGTGAGACAGCTCAAAAACCCGCCAAAAAAGGAGAGGAAAATGTTGCAAGATCTGACGAATCAACAGGTGGAACAGGCGTTCAAGTACCTGTACGAGCAGCCAATGAGCTTCCCGCCGCCCAAGGAGTTAAAGGAACTCAACAACGCGGAGTGGCTAGTGTTAGACCAACTCCTGCAAAACCTGCTGGCGGAGCGGGAGTACAACCCACTCCAGTAGGACAAGAAACACTAAACATTCTTGATGAGTACGGAAGAAACGTAGAGAAGACTACAGAAAACAGGATTGAAAGATTCAAAGAAACCGTTAAAGATGCGGCACAAAATCCAAAGGTTACTTTGGACAACGCTCAGTCTGCCTTTACTAAATTCCTGAATTATCTTGAGACAAAGGTGTTTAGTAGCGACGCCGCCCTCAACAACGAAATCCGCAAATCAATGGGTGATTTGGGACAGGACGCCAGCACGAAGATTGGAATGCTGTTGCAAACCAGCCTAAGCCAGACCGTTCATTCCGATGCGGTGGCAAACCTGTTCCTTAGATACGGAAACATTGAATACAACAATGATCTAAAGAAGTGGGTCAAGAAAGACAGTGATGCCAGCTTTGTGGAGCTATCTAGAAGGATAGACAAGATGGCGGAGAGAAGCGGCTTAACAAAAGAAGAGGCCGAGAGTACTGCACACTTTGCGTTTGAGGTTAAGAGAACAAAGTCGCTGATAAAGTTTAATGAAGATCTAAAGCAAAAGATTGCTGAAACTCGTGCAGAGGCTGCTCGTATAAAACAAAAATCTCCAGTTGCATCAAGCGAACTTAGCAAGAAAGCGTCCAGCATGGAAGGTGATTTGAAATACATTCACTTTACAGATGAGCAACTTGCCAGTGGAATCCTCGATAAGGGCATGAAACTGTTTAACATGCATCCAGATCTTAACGAAGCCGTAGATGTCTGGAACAAAATAAGAGACAACGCCTCCAAGGTTCTGATTGATAGCGGACTGTGGAGCGCCTCCGATGCGGAGTTTTTGTTAAGCAACGCTGACTACGTTCCATTCTACCGAGAGGATCAGTTGGAGCAAGGCAAGGGTCCAAAGGAATATATCAAAGGTCTACAAGTACAGGCCAAGGAAAGAAAGCTGAAGGGCTCTGCCAAGCCGGTCAACAACATTTTTGACAATCAGGTTCTCTGGGTGCAGTACTCCATTAACCGTGCCGTCAGAAACAAATCTGCCGTATCTTTGGCTGAAGCTGCCGAATCGGTTGGTGCTGCAAAAAGAATTAAAAATCTAGACAGCAAAGAGAACATTGGAGTTGTTGGCGTAGATGGCAACAACAAACCAATAGCAGGAAAGGTTTCTGATGGTGCAGAGCCATTCAACTCCTTGCAGCAAGCCAATTTTGCAAACCAACAAGTTGAGGGTTTTGAAGTTGTTGAGTTTGAAGATGACAATCAAAAAACAAAATACTTACTGACTCCCAAGGTTGAAAAGAAAAACGTCGTAAAGGTTTGGCGTAACGGAAAGCAAGTTGAGTACAGCATGGAAGACCCTCTTTACATGGAGGCGTTTAACGGTCTTGAGTCTGTTGCAATACCCATGTTTAAGCTGTTCTCAAAGTTTGCCGACATGCTGAGACAGTCGGTTGTGATGTACCCATTGTTTACGATTAGTCAGATTCCTCAAGATTCTTTTGCGGCCATCTTCTCTTCTGGGTTAAAACCTCAACACGCTTTAAAGATTCCAATTCTTGCAGTCAAAGAATTCATTCAAACACTCAGAGGTAAGAGTGCTACGCATGAAGAGTTAAAAAACGTAGGCGCTACAGGCGTAAGAGATTTCACTTCGGCTATGGTGCGGATGGATGCGGAGATCTTTGCGGGCTTTAAAGCTCCTCCCGGAGTTCTTGGAAAAGCTAAAGGCTGGTTAAGTCATTTCGCTATGGCGGGCGATAACGCTGTGCGTCAGGCGGTTTATGAGGCATCTTTGGCTCAAGGTCTGAGTAAAGCTGAGGCTATGGAGAAAGCCTTTGAGATATTCAACGCCAGAAGAAAAGGATCTAGCAAGACCTTGGCTCTGGCTAGTCAGGTGATTCCGTTCTTTAACGCTTACCTCGCAGCGCAAAACGTAGCCTATAAAGTCATCACTGGACGGGGCGTATCCCC
>Ga0209189_1003750_pt1 | contig 10102 bp, 6 predicted proteins | sample C_130820_EF_Meta_FD_187308 | JGI IMG/M metagenome (GOLD analysis project Ga0209189, IMG submission 187308) | Freshwater microbial communities from Lake Croche, Canada to study carbon cycling - C_130820_EF_MetaG (SPAdes) (version 3) | ecosystem: Environmental > Aquatic > Freshwater > Lake | place...
AAAAGTACGTACCACGATTGATTACTACTTTCGAATAATCTCTCCATTTATCAGGGTAGCCAATTTTCTCAGTAAATGCATAGAGTTTTTCTTTGGCTTTAGTTTTGGTCGAATCACTCATCCATTCAAGTTTATTGATTCGATTTTCAAAAGCTGTTTTCAAATTCTTCACTAATACTTTCATTCGTCGCTTAGCTTCTTCAGGAAAGTATTTTTTGACATAAAGTTGGGCAAGTCCATGTCCAAGCGATTTATCAACGGCATCTGTAATATCTTCACCCCTTGGTTTTTGAGTTGCTTGTCCCGACAGCACTTTAGCGTACTCAAAAGATGCTTTTGTGAAAGGTTTACTTAAAAAATCAGCATACGAAACCAGCGTTTTTGCTCTTAAATAAGCTTTCCAGTCTTCGATTGATGCCGAAGCAAGTAAAGCATTTAATCGGTCATAATAGGCAGGTTGTTGCACATTCAGCGAATCTATTTTCACGCCCAATGCCGTAAAAAATGCTTGCCAGCCAATATTTGTTTGTTTTTGGGCGATGGTTGAAACTGCCATTTTATTATAATTGGCCTGTACATTTCGGCGTTCGATATTGGTTTTGTGCGATGCCGCCAACTCTTTTTCGATAGCATAAGCTGCCAAAGCCAATTTGTTTGCAGAAGCAGCATCAATCGCCGTAAGTTTAAACAAAGTACTTAGATAATTTTGATAAGCTTTCTGAATAAAAAGCGTCGAAGAATCTGCTCTAAAATAATAGTCTCTTTCGGGTAAACCGATGCCTGTTTGACCTAAATTGACGATATTGACCGCACTATTTTTAATATCTGGCCCAACACGAAAACCAATGATAGAATAGTTATTAAACTTCTGTTGGTCGGACACATACTTCATGATTCCAGCCACATCTTTGATGCCATCAATTTGCTTGAGCATTGGCTTTACGGGTTCAAAACCTCTTTTGTCGATGGTGATAGTGTCCATTCCAGAAGCATAAAAATCACCCACTTTTTGTTCGATGCTCCCCTTGAGGCTTTTGGCAGCCGAAACACTATCTAAAATACCTTGTAGGCGTATGCGTTGCGGATAATTCATGAACGAATAAGCCCCAACACCCGATTGAGTAGAAGGAATTTCGGTGGAATTATACCATTTTGCGTTGACGTACATAAAGAAATCGTCGCCAGGCTTTAGGGTTGGGTCAATACCCGTAATACTTACTTTTTGGGCGAAGCTTGTACTGATACAGGTTATTATAAACCAGAAAATTAATAAGAGAGGGTAGAATTTTTTCATTATTGTTGCTAATTTATCTTGAAACGAAAGGTAATACTATAAGCCTAAAAAATCTAAAATCAATGAAGGTATTTTTCATATTTATCGACCTGCTTTGGGAAATTATCGACTTTGTATCATTGACTTTACTTAATTCGTTTGGCTAAATATTCTATATTCAGTCAGTTTGTTAGTCATTCTTGTATATTTGTAAAAAAAATTAAAGATGCCATTTGAGTAACGGCTGATAGCTCCACTTCGGTTTTAAAATCAGCCGAATCACCTCGATTTATTTGCTGTTACTTAGGCGAATGTGGGAATAAATTTCAAAATGATATCATCGGATGTCAAAACGCTGCTGCGGATAAAAGTCTTCGCAGCGTAGAAAATTTTTATAATTGAAAAAGAATGTCTGTTTTAAGATTAAAATTGCCTACTGACCCAAGATGGGTCAATATTGTTGAAAAAAACATTGAAGAGATTCTTTCAGACCACGCTTGGTGTGAACAAAAAGCTGCGACCAATGCAATCACGATTGTTACAAATAATCCTGAATATCCAGACCTTGTAACTGATTTATTGGCCTTAGCTAAAGAAGAATTAGAACATTTTCAGATGGTTCACGCCATTATCAGAAAACGAGGATTAGATTTTAAAAGAGAGCAAAAAGATAAATATGTAATAGAGCTAGCCGATTATATGAAGCGAAGTAACAACGGTAGTCGTGTTTCTGCTTTGGTAGAAAGACTCCTTTTTTCGGCCATGATAGAGGCCCGAAGTTGTGAACGTTTTAAGATACTTTCAGAAAATATTAGAGATACCGAGTTAGCGATTTTTTATAGACAACTCATGGAGAGTGAAGCGGGGCATTATACCACTTTTATAACGTATGCCCGCAATTATGGAGTAGGTATTGACGTTGAAAAACGTTGGCGAGAATGGATAGCATTCGAGGATTCGGTAATAGCTCGCTACGGAAAATCAGAAACTATTCATGGTTGAGTTTTAATATAAAATGCTTGTTGTGAGAAGTTTGTAATTATCGTTTGGTGTTTTTAAACTGACAACAACAGATGTCAGAATAGCTCTGCGAAGAAAGATTCTTCGCAGAGCGGGAATTTTATGAAGCCGAATATTCAAGTTGTTCTTTAATATGCTTTAATGTGTAGCTTAACCACCCTTTTAAAGAGGCTTCTTCTAATTGAAATTTATCATTTGGAACGGGATACCAAGTGACCCCCATTGCAAAATGGAATTTAGAAATATTAAATTCTTTAACAACATTTAGGGTAGTTATTTCATCATCTGGAAAAAAAGAATTCTCTTCCTCTTTAATTTCCAAATATGCTAAATAATCATCATATTGTGGAGGTTTTTCTTTTACAAAGTGGATATGCCAATGAGGATGAGGGTGTGTTTTATTCTCGTCTTCATCTTTAGAATCCCATTCTGCCCTAAAAAGTAATTCTTTATTTTCATCAGTAGCTATTCCCCTGAAAACTTGTAAGCTAACCCCATTAAATGAATATTCGGGCCTTTTATTTGAAACATCAACATTGAACATGATTGAAAAGTATATCCAAAACTTTTCTTCTATTTCTTTTTTTAGAGATAGCGGAAATACTCTTAGTCTTCGGTTGCCTCTATCAGAAATTGCTATTATAGGTGTGTTAAAGTCGTTTTGACCAGAAACTAAAGAATAACGTTCTTCATAGGGATTTGTAGATTCAGGATTTATTTTAATTGGTAAGCCAATATATTCTTTAAGTACAGGTTCACATAAAGTAGCGACTTTTGAAGGTTGTATTTTTCTCATAATAAACCATAAATTGTTTTTACTACTTTAGCAAGTAAATTTTTATCAAGTTCTAAACCCTTACTTAGCTTTTTGCCAATATCACTTAATAAACTGAATTCTTGGGATGTAAACGCATTGGGAATTGTTAAATCAGGTATAGGAATATTATCCGAGTATCTCTTTGATAAATCCCACCAATTTCCGCCAGCAATTTGTTTTGAATAAATTCCTAATAATTCATTAAAAAAGTCACTACAAAATATTGCTAAATAGGCATAATTTGTGTCTTCTGAAAAGTTTTCATTAACTCTGGGTAATCGTAACCAAGCACAACCTCTTTCTACAACCATATCTCCCGCTTTATCATAAGCAAAGGAACCTGCTCTCCCAAATTCCGTTGAGATTAGTTTTGGTTCTTTTTTCCTTTGCCAAGCTCTGTCTCTACTCAAAGACCACCAATTTATATATGTCGCTCTGTTTATTAAAGCTTCTTTATTAGGCAACAGTTTATGTTCATAAAATATTGGTAATGTATTTTTCAAATAATCTTCACTATTAATGTTTTCTAACCCCTCGGTATTTGGGTAGAAAAGATAGTCAATAATAGATAACTGGCCACTTTTGATGTTTTTGTTTTGAGAGACAGGTCTAAAAAAACGCTTTTCCCTACTTGGTAATTGTTTCAAAAACTGTTCATCAATCACAAATATAGGACTTCCTATTCTTGCTCCTTGTTTTACATCGAATATATTTTTGACTAAAGTCAAGCGAAAATTTTCTATGCCTTTCTCAAGGTTTTTCCTGAGTTCGATACCGTTAAATGAAAGAGGAGTCCAATTTTGGTGAGGAACATCATTATAATACACACTATAATTCTCTTCATTAATGACAGTAGATTTACTAAAACGTAGTTTTCGAGAAGAGCGAAGAGCATCTGCTGCTGCATTTGCAACGTTATACGTCCAAACTATTTTAGTACTGTCGATATGTTTATTTTTTTGCCCTACATAAAAACAAGCATCAGTTAGTGCATTTTGGAAAATATAATTTCCTAATTTTGCAATTAATCGAGGTGTTATAAAATCTTCTACACTATTTCTAAGGTTTTTATATGAATCGGCATTTAAAATAGAAGTAGGCATTACACAACCTAATACACCATTATTAGCTAAAGCAATAGTAGCTTTCCAAAAGAATGCACTCGCCATATTTGGATTTTTTTGATAATTATTTCCTAAAATATCGTGAATAATTATCCTATCATTTTCGCTAAGAAGTTCCCAAGATAAAAATGGAGGATTCATCAAAATAATATCGAATTCATTATCCCAGTTCTGTGATAATGAATTTTCTACTACTTCTAAATTTATAGTTACTTGATTTATTTCCCATTCCTTTTGCTCAAAAGCAAGTACAAATTTAGCCATGTCAATAGCTAGTTTAGAAATATCCCACCCAATAACCTTAATTTTTCCTTGATAATTTCTATTCTTTAATTGACGAAGTACTTCTTTTAAAAACTCACCCGACCCCATAGCAGGGTCAAAAATTTTAAGGCTTTTTGGAAGTTCTGAAAATGAGTCTAAAACCTCCTCAACAATGCTTCTTGCAACAAATGATGGTGTAAAGTGTACAGTGCTATACTTTTCTGGTTGAATATTGATATGTGATGAGGCGGTTCCCCAAAGGGTTCTTTGTCTATCTAAAGTAGCTAAATAATGGGCCTCTTGGAATAATTTACCCGAAACATGTCGTAAAATTAATGACATATTTGGTTTTAAATCATAATATTTGATACCGTTTTGAAATTCATCAGCATAAGGAGATATTAGGGAAAGAATATGATTGTCAATTCCATCAAGCCCCCAAGAACTAAAATCACTTAATTGTCTTTCTCCATTCTCTATAAATGCCAAAATGTATAAAAATGCCTTTAAAGAAGTCTCAACATGTTCTGATTCTCCAAACTCATTACGTAAACTTCTAAAAATATTTGTTGCAAATGGTACAATTGTATTTTCTTTTGGAATTTGCTTTTCACCAAGATATTTGTAAAAACTTTCTAACCTTTCAAATACTACCTTTTTATCATAATTTTCAATCTTTTCTTGTCTTCCCCAGTTAAAAACTTGAACTCTTTCCTCGCTAATTTTTACAAATGAACCAACATCACATGACCAAGCATGACTAAAATAATCATTATTTGATAAAGGAGTATCAATATCTAAATCAAGGCAAAAGTTATTTGACATACCATTCAGCATAATAAATTTATTTTGAATAGTATTTGTAGGAGAGTGGAATAATTTTATGGGTAATAGCCCTAATTTACTCTCCCAAAAAGTTGTATCATTATATTGTAAGGAAGTCATATTGGGTTGAAATAGGGTTTCGTAAAGATATTATTTTATTATTTATTTGTACAAATTAAATATACAAATATCGTTCTAATCTAACTAAGACGTGAATTTTTCTCACTATTAGCTAAATTAAAAATGTAGAATTTTATAATTTATTTGGAGTTTACTATAGAGTTTTACTAATAAAACGATGCAAAGTTAATTTATTTTAGAGAAAAATAATATTTTCATTCTTTTTACTTCAAACATTTTATTATACCTACACCGCATCCACATCCACAACCACATAAACTCCCCCCATTAAGCTAAATGTTCCACATTTAGTCAGTGAGTCAGCCGTTGTTACAACGGCATTAGAGAAATAGGTTTTTCCGCAGTTTAGTAAACCCCTATTTGGCTAAACGTTCCACATTTAGTCAATATATCAGCTGTTCTCTGAACGGCAAAAAACTCGATTCATTTGCTAATACTTAGGCAAACGGGTAAAATAGATTTAAACAAAGAACATTTTCAAAAATCAATTTTTACGTTGTTCCACGCCCATACTTTATAATTACTCCTATTTTGGCTTTCTTTTCCGCCATAAACCAAGATTTTTCGATTGATTTTTTCTTTGCCTATGTTTTTCAGCAAATCCAAACCGTCGAAAAGTTTTGGTAAAATTGTTTTTGTTGCTTTTATTTCTATGATATCGTAAGCGGTTTCATTACTGACCAATAAATCGACTTCATGACCATTCGAATCTCGCCAATAGTAAAATTCACGGTATAAATTATGATGATAATTTTGTTTAATATATTCGTTAATGACCAAGTTTTCAAATAAAGCCCCCTTAAATTCACTTTCTTGAATAGACTTTTCACTTTTTATTCCAAGTAAATAACTTACCAAACCAGTATCATAGAAGTATAACTTAGTACTTTTAACTAACCTTTTATTGAAATTATTGAAAAATGGAGGTAATTGATAAGCAATATAACTACTCTCTAAAATAGATAGCCAAGATTTGACCGTTGGAATAGAAATACCAGCTTCCTTGGCAAGATTTGTCAGGTTAAGTTGCTGACCGATTCTACCAGCACATAGTTTTAGAAATATTCTGAATAGACGAATATCTTTCACATTTAAAATTTCTGACAAATCTCGTTCTACATAGGTTTCAATATAATTTGCATAAAAAGCCGTAGTGGGAATCGGGCGGTCATATAAAGCAGGATAACAGCCACGCATAATCATTGATGCGTAGTCGGGCGGTAGTAAATTTTGAGATTGTAATTCTTCAAAATCAAACGGTAGCAGCTTGAAAAGGGCAACTCTACCCGCCAGACTTTGGGTAATACTTTTAATCAAACTAAAATTCTGTGAACCAGACAATATAAATTGCCCCATTATTTTTGACTCATCGACTAAAGTCTGAATATAAGAAAATAAAGAAGATACTCGTTGTACTTCATCAAAAATAACCTTTTGATTATATAATTCTAAGAATCCGTTGGGGTCTTGTTCAGCAAAAAGCCTATTATCTGGATTTTCGAGCGAAACATAACGATAATCTTTAAACATACTTTTTAGTAAAGTAGTTTTGCCAGATTGTCTTGGTCCAGTAAGTGCAATAACTGGATAAACAAGCATCAATTCTTTAATCACCTTGGCTATATTTCGCTCTATCATAAATCATTTATTTAAAGCACAAATATAGCTTAATTTTACGATTTACATAAAATTAATTTTCTGATTTACATAGATTATATTTTCTGATTTGCATAAAATTGATTTTGTAGATGCCGTTTAAAAAAACAACAGTAGATAAATGAAAATTCCCCCGTTAGGCTAAATGTTCCACATTTAGTCAGTGTGTCAGCCGTTTTCTGAACGGTAAAAACTTTACACCGCATCTACATCCACCACCACATAAACCCCTCTAAACTCACGTTGGGTCATTAAGGTGTCGATTTGTTCTTGTAAGAAAACCTTGGCGGCTTTTATGTTGAGTTTATCTTTTTCGAGTTTTAGCAAAATATCGTACAAAAACTTATTTCTTACTCGCTCAACCATGCCTTTTTCTGGCCCAAGCACACGAGCTTTGCCGAGCTTTTCGAGTAATTTATCGGCCAAAAAATGAGCAGCTTTTTCAGCTTTGTTTTGTTCCTCGTGCTTCACAGTTAGTGAAATCACACGAGTAAAAGGCGGATAAAAATACCCTTCTCGCTCCTTGATCTCATCGTTATAATAACCCATATAATCGTTCGCCACGACTTTATGGAGCAAACTCTGCTGCGTATTGCCAGTTTGAATCAACACCAAACCTTTTTTCTCACGTCGGCCTGCACGCCCGCTTACCTGCGTAAGCATCTGAAAAGCCCTTTCGGCCGCCCGAAAATCTGGAAAGTGAATCATACGGTCGGCATCAAAAATGCCAACTAAACTCACTCGGTCGAAATCCAAGCCTTTACTAATCATCTGCGTTCCGACCAAAATATCGGTATTGCCTTGCTCAAACTCCCCGAGGATTGTCTGATAAGCATTTTTTGTGCGAGTCGTATCCAAATCCATTCGCTGCACTCGTGCCGCTGGGTACATAATTCGGAGGTCATCTTCGAGTTTTTCAGTACCAAAACCAACCGATCGGATTTTTCCCGAACCGCAAGTTGGACAAACCCTCGGAATCTCTTCTTTATGTCCGCAATAGTGGCAACGTAATTCTTTCGAGTCGAGGTGATAAGTCAAACTCACGGCACATTGCTCACATTCTCCAATCCAATTACATTCTTGGCAATTCAAATAAGGCGAATAACCACGTCGGTTTTGAAAAATAATCGTTTGGTCGCCAATGGCCAAATTATGCTCAATATGTTGACATAAAGTTCCAGAAAAATCATTTTTCATAGTTTTCGCCTTACGTTCTGATTTTAGGTCAATTAGCTGAATATCAGGCAATTGAGCATTGCCATATCGATTGAGCGTAACCAAACCATATTTACCAGTAGTGGCTTGATAATAACTTTCGAGCGATGGTGTGGCCGAACCCAACAAGATTTTCGCACCTTGTTTCAGCCCCAACATAATGCCCACATCACGTGCGTGGTAGCGTGGAGCAGGATCATATTGTTTATACGAACTTTCGTGTTCTTCATCAATAATCACCAAGCCCAAATTATCCATCGGCAAGAAAACCGCCGAACGCACTCCCACCACAAACTGGTAGCGACCTTCAAGCACACCTCGCCAAACTTCAACCCGCTCGTTGTCCGAAAATTTGGAGTGATACACGCCCATTTTATCGCCAAAAACTCGTTTCATCCGTACCACAATTTGTGTCGTTAGAGCAATTTCTGGCAATAAAAACAATACTTGCGAGCCACCTTCCAGCACCTGCTGAATCAAATCAATATAAATCTCGGTTTTGCCACTTCCAGTAATTCCGTGCAGTAAAACCACATCTTTTTCTTGAAAATGCGTCAAAACTTCGTTACTTGCCTGCTGTTGAGCATCGGTTAGCTCGATTTTAACTGGCTCAGTTGGCATATCATCGCCAAAACGAGAAACCACTATTTCAAACTGCTCCAAAACTCCTTTTTCAATCAATTTATTGAGCGAAGAATCGGAAGTTTCCCCTTGCGTAAAAAACGATTTGTCAACTCCCAACTGATTGCGTTCACGCAGTTGGTGCATCGGAATTTGGCGTAAATACTCCAACACAACCGTTTGTTGTTTGGCATTTTTGGCCAACGAATCAATCAAATTAGCTACTTCTTCACTGCCTTCATAAACTCTTTTTAGTCGAATCTTCTTGGCAATTTTGGGCTTGTATTTCTCCTTAACTTCTTCATACATAATAATTGCGTGCTTACCAATCAACGATTTTATCATGGAGTTGATATTGGTTTCGCCCACAAATTTCAAGGCATCATCATAAGTCAACGAAGCGTGGTTTTTAAGAATATCCAAAAATTGAATTTCGTTTTCTTCTAAAAGTTCAGGATGATCAAAGTCTGGGTTGAGTTGAATCCTTGATTGACTCGTAACTTTCAAACCTGACGGTACAGCCACATTCATCACTTCGCCCACACAACACATATAATAATCGGCTATCCAATCGAATAACCAAAGTTGTTGCTTCGTGATAAGTGGCTCACTATCAAGTAGTTCGAGAATATATTTTGCTTGGTATTTTGCTGGAGGAGTTTCATGAATCCGTCCGACAACTGCCGTCACGACTCGATTTTTGCCGAATTCAACAATAACCCTTGCTCCTATTTTTATCTCATCCACAAAGTTTCTCGGCACACGATATGTAAACATTCGTGGAATCGGCACAGGCAAAATCACATCAGCAAAATAGGTTGTTTCAACAGAAAAAAGACCTTCCATTTATAATTAATAATGTAAAATGAAGAATGTTTATCAACTTTCTAATCAACTACATTCCGAACAATACTCAAAGATACTAAATTCGGCCTTAGATAAGAAAATTGATTATTTTGCAAGAAATAATTTTTAGCTACTCGCTTGCAAATGTTATGCACGCATACTATTTTTGATTTAAATTGATTGTTTTGGAATTTTAACCAATAACAAATAACCAATTTTCCAATAAATATGAAAGAGACTATCGAATATAAAGTGCCAACGATGGCAGAAATGGCAGCAAACGGTCAAGAACCCGAAGTA
>Ga0209189_1003751_pt1 | contig 10099 bp, 12 predicted proteins | sample C_130820_EF_Meta_FD_187308 | JGI IMG/M metagenome (GOLD analysis project Ga0209189, IMG submission 187308) | Freshwater microbial communities from Lake Croche, Canada to study carbon cycling - C_130820_EF_MetaG (SPAdes) (version 3) | ecosystem: Environmental > Aquatic > Freshwater > Lake...
CGTCAATATAACTCATTGTTCTCCGTTTGTGGCCGGTTAGCCATGCTACATGCTCGTAACGTGAGCGACTCGTTGTTACTTATCTGTGCCAGCAAAGTAATTGTTAATTTTACCTTCACGGCTTAAATCGTTTGTAATACAATGGACTCCTGCGTCCCAAAAGTATCTGTGTCTAAATGGCACCACATGCACTTCAATTCCGTGACGTGCGCAGGCCTGTTCCACTTGGTCGTTGTGGCTGGTGACCACGATGTTCTTTTGATCTATAACAAGTATGTTGACATCAAACACAGTTTCGCTGGCATTGCCTACCCATGAATCAAAGTAGTGATCTACCATGTGTACGAGATTGGGGTCAGACTCAAAGCCAGGAATGTTCCAACGGCCGCGATTGAGTCGCATGCTGGATCTAAATTCAGCAGTCTCAGCATAGTTGCTGGGCGGCAAATACACAACCTCCCAGCCAGGAAATGTGTCTGCGTATGTGGGAACATCACGCAGACTTATGATCAAGCCCGGTGTGACAGGGCAATAGGTACTATCGCCATGTCCGCCTGCGTTTACAATTCTGTTGCGTGTTTTGGGAAACTGTTGATTGACTTGAGCCAACAACCGGCTTTGATCTTCGTCGTAACTTTGTGTGGCAAAATACAGGTCCTGCCCAATACGGCTCACAAAGCAGCCAGACACCACATCAAGATCTGTGTAGCGCAATTGATTGCCTTGATCCGCCACATCCTCAAAAATGTTTCGATAGCATGCCAATTTGGCACGGTGCTGATCAAGATCACGTGCTTGAAATGTGGCCAGATCCACATCATGTTGATTGGCAAATGCTCGCTGTGCATAAGCACGATTGGGAATCTTGGGAATCCACAATTGATCATGCACCATCACAAAGAAGTCTCTGGGTGCCACTGGTGGTGCAACCCAGCGACCGTGACATTTCAACGCACTGGGATCCTCGGGTAGTTGAGGCCGCAACACACGGATTCCGAACCGGCCTTGTAATAAATTGATAAGGCCTTGATAATCTTGTTCGGTTTCTTCTGCCAGTTGCTCAAAGCGATGGCGTGTATTTGCGTCTTGGATCCAGTCGTAAAAATCCGGCGGGTAGGTCTTACCGATGACGCATACCTGTAGTGGATCCCAGTGTTGAAATACAGAATACATTAGAGTGTTTTGCCCACAGTTTCCAAAATAGTTTCTAATGTTTCGTGGTCTTGTTTTTCTTGTCCAAATGTGGCCTTGTGTGCTAATTTGATAGCCTTCTTTAAAATAGCAGACTTGACTTCCAGTTCCTCGGCAACGGCTTTGATGGTGTCGTTCAAACCACCTTGCAAGGTATCAATCTCATGCATGACCTGCATGCCTTCATTGATGATTTGAGTAAGTTTGATCTTTTGATCACCGTTGAATGTTTTTGCTGACATACTGTCTCCTAAAAACTAAATTATACACATCTAGAATGTAAATAGCAAGTGGTTTGGCAAATAAGTATTGGCATGAAACGAGCCGTACTTTGCGTGGAAAACCCCCAGGACTATATCAAACAACTAGATGATTACAGCATCATGATTGTAAATCCATCTGCTGTGGAAGCCCGGCGCAGATATTTATTGGCCGCTGCCGATTGGAGCGTGTTGATAACTGACCAAGGCGTTCAATATCGATCTGGTGGCAACTATGGCAACGAGCGTGTGTTTTGGTACACCAGTGGTACCACTGGCGACAGCAAGTTTTGTAGTTTCACACAAGAACAAATAGATATGACTGCTGAAACTATTTGTCGCAGTTATGATCTTTCGGCCAATGACAGATACGTAAGCATCATGCCATTGTGGCATGCACATGGTCAGGGCTTTTACTGGGCCACACAACGAACACAGTGTGAGACACATTTTCTTGCCATGCGAGATATTCGACGCATGCCAGAATACAATCCCACTTTTGTGACTGCGGTGCCCGATGTACTGCGTGTGGCGGCACAATTGAATTTTGACAGTTTGCGTTTTGTTAGATCGGCCAGTGCGCCGTTGCCAGATGCATTATATCAACAGTTGGTTGATAGATTTCATGTGCCAGTATGCGAAGCATTTGGCATGACCGAAGCACTGAGTCATTGCTTTACCAATCCCTTGCATGGAGAACAACGTGTTGGCACTATTGGCATGCCTGATGGTATCAAAGCAGACATTGTGGATGGGCAGTTGTATATACAAGGACCTTGTGTGTTTCAGCCTGGTTGGTACAACACTGGAGATCTAGCACAGCGAGATGCACAAGGATATTATCGAATACTGGGACGTCACCGTGATCAAATCAATATTCGAGGGAAAAAACTCAATCCTGAAAGTTTGGAAAAACAATTGCTTGCAGGCATGCCTGGGCTAGAACACTGTGTGATATTTGGATCAACTGCTGTGAAATGTTTGTATGTAGGCACATGCGATTCAAATTATATTGCTCAGTTTTTATTAACACTGGGTTCTGAGTGTCGTGCCGCAATGATTGTACAGGTTGACACAATACCAATCAGTCCTTCAGGCAAGATATCAAGATCTTGGTTGAATCAGGAGTATTCATGAATAGATTGATCGCATTTGGTTCTAGTCCTATTATGGCGTTTAATAACACCATTGTGCCTTACCCAAAAATCATTGCCAATCATCTGGGTTTTGAATACGATTCACAGGCCAAACCACTAACATCAAATAGTAAAATAGCCAGGAAAGTATTGACCTATCCACATTATCAAAACGATTTAGTGCTGATATCTTGGACCAGTACCACAAGATCAGAGTTTAGAACTGAACATGGCTGGATGGGCACAAACTTAAACACTTATCAAACAGGATCAGGATTTGAAGAACATTGGTACCAAGGCCCTGGACAATGGGAATACACTGGAGTAAGTACCGCACTCAAAGAAATGGTGTTAGTACAAAGTTTTTTAAAATCACGTGGTATTCCTTATGTGTTCTTGTTTGACAACAACGAAATTCTTCACAGTTGTTGGTATCAAGAGCCCGATGAATACATGGGTGCAGTAATCTCCTCGATAGATCAAAGTAAAATTCTAACATTTGAAGGGCAAGGGTTTGTGCCATGGTGTGAAGCACAAGGATATTCTCGCATGCAAGGCAATCATTTTGATAATTCTGCACACGAACACGCTGTTAATATAATCAGTGCTCACTTTCGATCAGGAGTAGCGAATTCCTGATCTGAGGCAGAAGCCGCCCACTCGGTCCTAAGGCTGAGTTAGGTGGCCATCTTTTGGCTGTGTTCTCTACGACGTTGAGCACCGATCTGTGTCACATGCTCAATTATTTGATTACGTACAACAAACGCTGATTCATTTACTGCACCGTACCGGGCAAATGTTTGATCCACAAACTGTTTGATGCGATATACATCTTCTTTTGTTTCGACCATGCGCAACATTTCTGCTACTGGTCGTTTCAGTGCAGTGGCAATGCGAGTCTCGGCCATGGCAGGTGCACCAATTGATCTAACGTAGGCATCTTTTTCTGCTTGAGTTGGTGTCTTTGTTGGTGCCGCAGGAGCAGTTGACTTGGGCAAACTCACACCAGTTTTGATATTGGGTGCGTAGTTCACACTCTTGTATCCACCACTTTGTTGGGCAAAGTTAGGAGCGGCTGGTTTGCCTGCGGTAGCGGCACGTGCGGCTTGACGACGAGCCGCTTCTCTACGTCCAACATAGCCAGGGCCTTGCGGATCTTCTCCGGGGAACTTGCCACCGGCTGGTGCTACTGCGGGTGCAGTGGTTGCGGGAGCGGCAGGTTGTTCTGTATCTGCAGGTGCAGTAGTTGGTGCAGGATCCGTAAAACCATGTTTGGCACGTATTTCATCTCCAGTGTACTCACGACCAGTGGCTGGGTTGATGCTGCCACTGTTGCTTGTTCTCTGCGCACCACCCACAGCCGGAGCAGTGGGTTGACCTACAGGAGCGGCAGTCTGTGCTGTTGCCTGTGCGGCAGGTGCTGTGTAAGGAATACTCATTTTTCCATACACGCTGGTCACAACTTCTTGTGGCACACCTTGACCAACCAACCATGCGGCTAGTTGATCTGAATCACTGGGCTTGCCAGCCTGGTGCCAGTTCATCTTGAGTTTTTCTTTTGTGACGTTGGTAGTGAACTGATGTCCAAAGTTGCTGAGAGCACCACCTACTTTTTTCACACCCCGATCCAAGTAGTTGAGACCACGCCCAATTAGTCCTGGCTTGGAAGGCACACCAGCGCCACCGGGCATGGCCGGAGCATACTGATCTGGCAGTTCAGGACGACCAGGTTGTGTTGCTTCAAGCAGAGCCAGGCGATAACGGTCAATGTTTTCAAACACTGTGTATGTGCCTAAGGTAGTCAAGTTAACACTCTTGCTCTTACGGCCAACGCTTTCGCTAAGTGCCCAGTTCAGTACTGTGGCTTTCTGATCAATCAACTTGTCAGCAGGTAAAATTCTTGCACGATACTTGATGCTTTCTTTCACTGCATTTCTGGCGGCCATGCCTTGTGTGATTGCGCTGTTGGGAACTTGACCACGAGCAATGTCTGCCATGGTGTTGGCATTGGTACCTACACCGCCTGCATACACATCTGCACCGGGTGTGCCAGGCGGCAATGTGATCTGTTGTCCAGGAAATATAACATCAGGATTTAGGCCTTGACCGGCTGTGGCACCTGATGCTTGGGCCAGTTGTGGATTCAGTCCAACAAGTTCTTCTACTGTGGTATTAAAATGTTCAGCAATCTGACTTAGAGTGTCGCCCTGTTGCACAGTATAGGCAGCAAGATTTGGCGTTGGTGCTACCAGGGCACTGGTCGCATCAGAACCATCGGGCATGCTCACATACTCACCTGTATAATCACCCATCTGGTTGACATTGGTAAATGCGTTGGTATCAGCGGCACCAGTTTGTGTGGCACCACCAAAGATGCCTTGGCCTGCGGCTGCCAGTGCGGCTGCTCCGGCTCCTTTGCCAATCACACTGGATAACTTGTCGCCTTTGATGGCTGAGTCTAGAGCATAGGTCAAGCCAGCAATGGCAGGTAAACCTGCACCGCCTGTGGCCAGGCCAGCAATGGCAACCAAGGCAGCCTTGGCAAAACCTGCTGTCTTGGGATATTGTTTCACAAGGTTGCGGTACTTGTTGATCGCATCCATCACAGCGCCTTTTTGTCCGCCGGCTAGGTCAGCCAAGGCATCAGTGGCCTGATCGTATGCTGTGTCAACTGCGGCCACAGGTGTTGAATTTTGTATGCTATTGAGAACACCTTTAACAGCACCGGCTACATCTTTAGCAAAGTCCACTGTGGCATCTTTACCACGGCCTGCAAAAGTGCGGTTGGCACCTGTGGCCCGGTCAGTCATGCCTGTTTCAGCGTCAGAGAAGATTTGTAGAATTTCTGGTTCAGTTAGTTTTTGTTCACTAATGTATTGACCCACACGCTTGAACCTGCGATAGATGGGATCTTCCATGAGCATGGCTTCATTTACAGGTTTCTTTTTCTTTGCATGGTATTCATCTTGTGCTTTTTTGACACGTGCCTGGTCGGCACGTAGTCTACGTTGGTCCGGATCCATAAAGTCAGGATCATCTGGATGACGTCGTGAACTAGTACTACCCTGTGGTCTTGGCCGGCGTGGTGCGTCACCCGGACGGTCATAGTCCTTGCCTGGCAAGTCGTATGGGCCACCTTCTTTGAGGGGTTTGGGCGTGAATAATTGGTCTACTATCATATTATCGTTCTTCTATATAATCTTGGGATAGATCCTGTTTCTGTCTACGCTTTTGAAACAGTTTTACTGCCATGTCAGCATGGTCAATGCGGGGGAAACGTGTGGGCAAACTGCGCTCGCCATGACGAACTTCGTAACCTGAGTCATCATCGCCCCAGCACTCTAAACACGTGCCGTCTTCCAGGGTGTATGTTCTTACAGGGCCTTCGCTCACTGCTGCCATTGGTGCAGAGGGAGCGGCAACATCAGCTGCCAGGTGATCTTCAATGCCATGTGCTACTTCTGTATCAGCAGGATCACCAATGGGTGCCACATCTGAATCCCAGGTAGCGTTTTCATCTACCTCGCCATCATCACCGATATTGAGATCATGTTTGGCTTTGTTGACCAAGTGGCTGTCAAGATGATTTTCTTTTTCCAGTTTCTCAAGATAGTCAGCAAATTGTCCCTTCACTTTACTGACCATGTCTTCTTCAACTTCTTGCATGGCTTCTTCAAGACTGGGCTTGCGAGGTTCTACTGAGTCGCCTACCATGTATCCATCTGCAGGATGTTTCTGATAGGGCTTCTTTGTGAGTGTGGTACTGATATTTTGTGGCTTGAACAAGGCCGGCAACTGTGGCACACCTTGCTGTTGTTTGTTCAGGCCGTGCTTAACTGAGACTGGGGTAGTTTTACCCTCAATCAAGGCCAGTCTTTCAATTATGCCGTAGATTGGATCCATCATGCCCGTTCGTCTTTCAGACTGCTACGCAATTGCCAAGCAAATTTGTTTTGTTGGCTCAGTCGTTCAGCAATGAAGTTGGCAACATCTTGTTTGTTTTCTTGTGTGGCATCAGCAAAACATTGGTCTAGGAGTTCTATTAGTTGACCACTATTGGCCAACAATTCTTCAATCATGAGTCTAGCACGTGGTACCTTGGTTTGTCCTTTGATGATTGAAAGTTCTAAAAATCTCTCAAGACCGCCGGGAGCATACTCGTTCAGGGCACGAATATATTCGGCTATGGGATCAACTGCACTGTAAGCATCTTCATAGATCTTTTGAAAAAATTTGTGATATTGGTAAAAATCGGGTGTTTCCACGTTCCAGTGAAACGCATGTGCCTTCACATAGTAGGCAAACTGGGTTCCCAATAAAATTTTCAAGTTATCTGCTAACATCTGGCGCTTTCTTTTTCAGTCGTTTCATCCAATCGGGTGTGTTTGGAGTTGGATTTGACTTGGTTGTATATTTACCTGTCAGCATACTTCCGCCCGATCTTGACACCATGCCCATGGGCATGGCAACAGGTGCTACTCCGCCTGCACAACTGGTGCCTGCAGACGCGGTTTCCATTATCTCATGCATTTTCATGAATTGATTCCTTGATAGTAATACGGCCTGTGTGATCCACAGTGGCGGGGCCGTGTGCTATTCTAAAGTTGTTGGCGGTTAGTTTTGCATGGCCGGTGTCAACCAATTCGTAGCGTATGTTATACTGCCCAGGCTCGGCTAGTATCTGTAACTGTTCTTCTAGATAATTGTCGGTCCAGATCCATGAGCGCTCGGTGAACAATTCATCATTCACATAGCATCTGTAGCGTGGTGGTTCACCTGACCAGTCGCAGTGGACATCAGTCAGGGCCATGACAAATTCTGTTTGCATGTGATATTTAGCACAATATATGCCTATAACTTTTATGCAATTTGTACCACGGCAGTTATTACAGAATCCTTGCCGTACTGTGCCATCAGCAGTTGACGAGCCATAGATGGATTCTTGGCAAAGATGGCCACATCCATTGAGTTGGTGTACAACTCGTTTTTGACTTTGACTCGGGCTTGGTATACATGGAATCCAGGTGCTACTGATTCCTGCAGGTTGTATTGCGAGCCTTGTGCGTGGTTTGCGTATTGTTTCATCTTATTCGGTATAGTAAGTAAACTGTGGTGTCGGCCATGTCACTGCGATCCAATCTATAACCCCAGGCTTGAGCATAGCGTTGCACCAAGCGGTCATAGAGATTGCTTCGACTCATGGGTTTTTGTCCGGGCTCAACATCTTTGTCGGCTGTGAAACGAACAGTTTCGGGTTCTTGTATTTCTATAAATTGACCAATGGCAGTCAACACTGTGGCGAACACACGCTGAGCATCACCGGCTCCTGTGATGTCCAAACTGCGATTGCGCCAAAATTCCACAACCCAGTCTTCGTCACCGTCAACACCAGGATCAGTGTAAAAGTTGATTTCTAAACTGGTGCCGTCGGGCAGTTGTGTATGAGCATTGTAAGTGTCGTTATCACTGTCGCTGTCCCATCTAAAAGCATAGGGCTGGTTGAATACTTCTGAGATTCTCATTTTTTACGTGCCTTTGCACGACCAGCCTTCATGTTGGCCAACCAGTGTGCCATGCGAGCCTTTTCACCTGTGGAGTGTTTGGCAGTTTTGCGTAGACTACTTACTGATGCCTTGGTATTGACCCCTGACCGTTTGGCCAATCCTTTGCGTCCAGGATTTTTACCATCAGCAAAGTTTTCTGCCATACCCGGTGTATGTGTGGGTTGTGTCAATTGAGAGAACTCACGCCTGGCATGTTGTAGGACATCAACTGCATGAGTTGATGACATTGCCTTCTTTCTTTTGTCAGTCTTTTTCCAGGTGACTAAGGCTTGACCATTGTCAATACTTTGTATTTGACCTATCTGCCATGGATTGTCTGGATGTCGTACCCAGTCGCCGCGATAGACGCCTTCCGCCACACCTTGCTTAACAGGCTTACCGTTTTGTTTTGCTTTTTCTGCATCACGACCCAATGGACCATTTTGTTTTAACTTGGCACTGACTTCATCCTTGACTCTGGTGCCGGCTGTGCTTCTAAGTGTGTCCAACGGAATGGCCTCCGCCACACCTTGCTTTAATGAGTGTTGTAGATATTGTTCACCTTCGCCGGTAACATACCAATAACCATCGTCATCTACAATATAACCGTTGCTACTCAAACTATCTAATACATTATCATACTCTGAAGTTCTTGATTCATCTTCTTGGAAATCTAATCCCAATTTGGCCGCGGTATAGATAGCATGTAAAACTAATAATTTACCTAATCCTTTGCCTTTGAATTCTGGATAAACCTCGGCCACACTACGACCTGTATCAGCATCATATTGGTATACTCCTACTGGGTTAACACCAACACTTAAAGTAGTTGCAAATTTGTTTTTACCTTTTTGTACCTTAAAACTAACTCTATTATCATCCAAGCCTTCTGCCATGCCTTGCTTGACAGGCACAAGCGCAGGCACACTGGTCAAGCCTGCTTCAGTAGCGGCCATGGCACGATGGTTACCGTCAATGATCCAACCTGCAGAATCAACCACAATAGGCATGCGTTTTAATACTGATCCAATCCGTGGTATCAATTCTTGAACTTTGTCATAGTCTACCCAATTCACACGATTGTAAGGATCTTGTGTTTCACCATCAGGGTCCAAGTTTAGTTGCGACAGCGGAATAGTTTTTAATTCCCACTTGGGATGATCTGTTATGCTGTATTCAATGTCAAATGCTTCAGGTGCATGAGCACGTTTGACATAGTCAAGCACTTGGTCAGCCGCCATGCCGTGATGCTCACTTTCGGTCAAGTCATCGTGTACAAAACTGTCACTGAGTTCTTTGCACTGTCTCCACAGGTCATCATTTTGGGTGGTTTCTTCTGTGAACGGATGTTCACTGTGTTGTGAGGGATCCATGTAGCCTGAATAGACTTTTTCAATGCCGGCCTGCAACAACAGATCTTGACAACTGGGACCATCACGTTCCTCCATATCCCTATTGCAAGGACTCAGCGTTGTGACAATGATAGCACCTGGCAAGATCTTGCCATAGCGTTTGTGATAGGCATCTATGGCCACACGCTCTGCATGACGACGTGTACCGTTGGGCCCGGGCAAGTTGATGCCGAACACCTTGCGGTTTTTCATGTCAATGATGCAGGCCGCTACTTTGCCGTATTTTTTAGGATTGGCGTGATTTTTTTCGTGTACCATTTCGATACAGCGTGCCAGCACCTGATCCAGTCGATCTTGGTTGTGTATTTCCTGGGATTCAAACAAGTCTGTTAGTATCATATCATCACCGGTAATACTTCAACATCAGCACCTGGCGCAGGGGACAACAATCCTTGACTGCGTTGATCCCGCAACCACAATTGAGCAATACGATTGGCATCTGCTTGATTGTTGCCTACACCACGGAAACGCCATACTTCTTCTCCGTCCAGCATGACTCGCCACTGTCCACTAAAACTATTGCCTGCCGGTGCTGAACTGGCCTGATCTGTAGTGCC
>Ga0209189_1003753_pt1 | contig 10096 bp, 8 predicted proteins | sample C_130820_EF_Meta_FD_187308 | JGI IMG/M metagenome (GOLD analysis project Ga0209189, IMG submission 187308) | Freshwater microbial communities from Lake Croche, Canada to study carbon cycling - C_130820_EF_MetaG (SPAdes) (version 3) | ecosystem: Environmental > Aquatic > Freshwater > Lake | place...
CCATTTGCTGTGGTGCCAGTAGTAGCACCTAATACACTATTTCCATTGCTGTCAAGAATATCACCACCTGGTGGTAGTATGATATTATTGTTGACAAATGTCCAAGTGTTAGTTACAGTAGAAGATCCGCTGACACTGTCCAAGGCAATTGTTTCCCCAGTGAATCCAAATATGTCAGTGACAGTACTAACGCTGATACTACTTGACGAGTCTAGTGTTATTGCCGAGCCAGTTGACCATACTAAGGTGGTCACAGTATATGTGCCAGTTGAACATACACTGTCTATGTCATTAGTAATATCGGTTATGGTTATATTGCCAAAAACGCCAGTAACACTACCATCAATAGGCAGTTGTGCCACTATTATTCTTAACTGATTGGTAGTTGTGTTGTCATTGATATCTGAGGTAGTTACAGCAGTAACTACCAGCTTGTCTTCATAGATATCGCCTACCCTATGCCCAATGGCGTCCCCAATATAGGCATTATCACCGATTGATGATCCCTGGGTCGTTATCAGCACACGGCTGTATTGTACTTCTCCGTTAGCAGGATTCAGTTTTGTAATCCATAGCTGCGGTTGTCCTGCTGGAGGACCAGGTATAGTTCCAGTTACATAGATGTTGCCTAAGGCATCAAAACTTAAATCGTATGCTCCAGTATTATTAGGGAACGGGCCACCGCCTGTAATAGGGTCAAGCTCGCCCTCTGCTAGATATGAAGCCCATATCAATACGCCATCTGTGTCAAATTTAGATATCACAGCCTTTTGATCAGTATCGTCATTGACTATGGTATAAACATAACCACTGTTGTATATCACCGCAGATGATAGATCTCCTGTGACAGTGACTAATTCTTTGGTCCATTGGTGTGTGCCATTGACGTCCCACTTAGATAACACAGCACGTAAAGCACCGCTGTCATCGTAATCACCTATGGCCCAAACATCACCAGACGCAGGATTGACAGTTACCGCACGATATTCTCCGTTAGTAGGAAGGGATTCAAAATCTTCGGGTATGATATTTCCAGTCCAAACTGGAGTTCCGGTGTCTCCGTTGATTTTAATCACCACAGGAGTAGTACTTGGGCCAGTATAGTAGGCACCTGCTAGATAATAATTTCCAGAATTATCACAGGCTATGTCACTGGCAATAAGATTCCCGTCGATGTATCCCAAACTGTTTTGAGCAATTCCGCCGAGTCCAAGATTTCCGTCAGTGTCCATATAGCCGGTCCAACAACCAAAACTTTGGACAGCGGCAGTGGCCAACCAATAGATTCGATCATTGCTGTCTATGGCAAAGGCCTGATTGACGGCACCGCAATTAGCACCGCTGTCATCATGCCATGATCTGTGCCATAATAAGTTACCATTAGTATCATATTTTAACAGTAGACTATCTAAAACAAAAGGACCTTGGTCATTAACGCCCGCGGATCCTAATACATACACATTGCCTTGACTGTCATAGAAAGCACCAGTACCAATAGCATCACTAGAAGTAGTGGCCGCAGTGGTTATGCCGCCGTATTCCGCTGCCCAGTATGGACGAATTGCTCCACTACCAGGTACTTGTATCGTCACGCTGTTATTGCTGACGGTTAACTTGGTGTTGTCGCCACCATCAATGACAATGGCATCGCTGTCAACATTGGCAGTACTGATAACAGTACCATCAATGGCCAAGCCATCTAGGTATGTTTCTGGACTTGGGATCTGTGTTGGATTTGCGTCTAACCATACTCCGCCGTTCTTAATGTATAGTCTGCCTTCTTGATTATCAAACCATAACTGTCCATCTACTCTTGTAGGTGCTGTGCTGGTAGAGGCTACACGGATCACAGACCCGTTGACATCTTGTATGTCGTCTGGAACTGTTAGTTTGCCGTTGGCGCCAAATTCCCAAGTGTTGCTACCACCAGTACCAGTAGTTACTCCTGTTACTATTTGAACGGTACCAGTAGTTCCGCCGAAAGGGTTGACTGCTATCCCCGCAGTTCGTGTGCTTGTCGAACCTATACTTGATATGTCCTCTATCCATTGTATCCCAGCGGTTCCCATAGCGCCTTGAGCAATAATACCAAAAATAGTACCAGTGCTTGCTAAAATACTATCGGAGCCACCACCGTCAAAACTACCAATACGAGTATTGCCACTTGGTAATGTTAGTAGACCATCACCATCAAATGTCCAGGTGCTACTGATAGTGGTTTGCGTATTAAACGCCTGTAGAGAAACTCCACCTGTTGTTGGTAGTTTAAGATTGTTAAAGTCATCACCAAAGAATAGATCCACCAGCGTAGGATCTTGTTTCATTATGTGGAAATGCGTTGAACCGGTAGGACCACAGATTTCAGGAGTACTACCAAATAGTACTGTGCCACGGTCGGTGGTTAGTTTAATACCATCTAAAGTACCGCTACCGATACTCTGTCCATAGGGTAGTGTTAAAGTACCATCTGTGCCAAACTGCCAATTTTTGGTATCAGCTGATAGTTTGATAGTTGCGGTAGATTTAATAGTTGATGGATATTCTGGACCTTGGCTTACAGCAAATTGAGCAGTCCACTCACCCTCGCCAAGGTCGTTCACAGTGTCAAGTATCAAGGTAAATGTATATCCCGGAATACCATGATCAAATTCGGTAAAGTTCCAAGAATCGCCTGATTGATACCCTGGATTGTGATCCCATACTCTGTCGCCACCACTGATCATTGTTTCAACATCACCGTTTGCGTGAGGTTGGAATATCACTGTATAATACCAAGCATCACCGCCGCCACCTGCGTGGAGAACTGGTACTAGGGTTGCTGTAAATGTTATAGGTGCTGGTGCGGGCAATGACAAACTACCGGTTGCGCCGAAGTTCCAAGACTGACCATATGCAGAAGATAGTGAAACTGACTTGGTGCTGGTGTTATAACTGTCACGTATGGCTATGAGCGCGGCTCTCATGTCATTATAGAATTGAGTCGACATTGGTGGCTGAATTATCACCGTTGCACCAAAAGTATCTTGTAGAGTCTTGGCATTCAGCAAGAAGTCAATATAGCCTTGAGCAGTGGCACCAGTTGGATACCAGTCGACCATTGGCCAACCGCCAGGCGGTACAAGACCGTTCTTGATTGTGTCTGTTATATAGCCACCACGAATAAATTCCCATCCAGCCAATGCTGAGTCATAGGCCGCAGTGCTTGGGCGTAGTTCGCCGCTGTTTGGCAGTGTCAAACTACCATCTGTGCCAAAAGTCCAGACATTACCGTATGACTCGATCTTTACCGCACTTGTAGATGTGCTTGTACCAATTCTTAATGCTTCACCTAGAGCAGCATTTTCATTATCAGGTATGCTAATGTACTGGACACCTTCGCCTGGGTTAGGTGCTATAACTATGCCATATCCGGTGCCTGTTGTAGACAGAATGGCTAAACTAGGATCATCCACAATAAAAAACTTACCAAGGTCTGCAGTTCTACCGGTTCCCGTGTTATTAGCATATAATTCGTTAAAATTACTGTTAATTTTGCTAAATGCAGATCTAATGCTCTCACCATCACCAGCCAGTTCTGCAGTTCCTACATTGATATTTTGTTTTGCCATAATGATATGTTTACCTGTTTATACTAATAACATTGACGGTGCCCTGCGTCCAATTACTGATTTTTCCTCTAATCCAAACAAAATTTCCAATAAAATTATAGGATTTTGATATACTGGTTGGGGAAACGTATTGATCCTGCTCAATGCTAGACATGGGGATCAATCCAGTGGTATCAATTGTATAATTAACACCTGTAGCATTAAGTTTTACAGTGAACCAATCCATTTCTGCGGGGTCAATAGACAAAGTGGCCTGCACTTCTAAAGTTCCTATGAATTCTGTAATTTTCCAAAAAACAGTGTGTAGACCGTCAGCGCCACCAAAATACCCGTCGCCTTTGACTGGTTCACTGACACGAGTCAACACAGATGAGGTATTCGTTGGATAGACAACCTGTACAGTGTTTGTGGTTGTATTGCCGTTTGTGACTTTAAATGTTAAATTTTGACTAAGTGCTGGCATGAATGTTCCTGATCTAGATCAATAGGTTTACCAAAAATTCATGGACCTATTAACTATATTTACCCATTTTACAATTCAAATCTAATACCATAATTATTCTTCCAATTTTAATAGTGTTAACGTTACAGTTATTGATTGAGTGGTAGAAGTATTGCTGTTGTAAATTCTAACAGGAATATCAGTAGTGGGGGTAGTTTCACTACTAAACCCTATAACTGCAGGGGTGAATAATGTTTTTTCAGTTTGTGTAGTAATAACTTCTGCCAGTACACCAGCCCCTGATGAAGGATCAGTTAGTATTGATCTAGGCCAATCATTTATAATTGATGCAGTACTGGAGTAAATTGTAACCCATGATGCCGTAGATGTTTCAATACTTAACAGGGAATAGCTTTTAAATCCTACAATAGTAGCTGAAGAAGCTGATAATGGGCCTAGAGACGATATGGTAACTGATGCGGTAACTCTAGCAGATAACCCATTGCCACCACCACCTGCTACAGTTCCCCAACTTAATTCATTGCCATCAGTAGTAAGATATTTTCCGTTGTTGCCAGTTTGACTTGGTAATGTTGTACCGCTACTAGCAGTAACAACCCCATCGTTGTCTATGCTTAAACCGCTGCCAATTTTGATACCGCCTAAAGTATTGCTTGTTGCAGTAGTGAGTGTATATGTAGTCCCGGTGATGCCCAAAGTTGCATATGTCAAATTGTTCCATGCGGTACTGCCATTACCAAACTTTAGTTTAAGTGTGTCAGTCTCGTATGCAATTTCGCCAAGAGCAAGCGTTGGATTATTGTTGGTCCAATTTAGCGCAGTGTCTCTTCTTACTTTAATTCGTGTTGGCATAAATGTTCTTGATCTAGACTAATATTTATATTAGATCTAGGAACAAATTCATAGACTCTACTGGTACTGTTGCCTAAGAACAACATAACCAGCGATAATAGTGAGGAATCAGCCACGTGAATCATGGGATTCCACCCATATCCCTTATAGCCAGTCTCAATCCATTCTAATGTGTGACTGGCAAATTTGAATTTTTCACCGTATTTGTCAGCCCACGCTTTGAAATTTTGACGAAGATTTGGATCCATACTGCTTTTGATAGTTACTTTGAATTGATATCTATCGTAGGGAAGTTTATTACAGATAATTTTTTTAGAAGAATTATCAGTTAAAAATTCTAATTCTTTTAATGAAGAAGGGGCATGAAATTCAACTAACCAATCTTTAAGGGATTCTTTTGTATCTTCATACAAATCAATGTTGTTAAAAAAGATACTGATACTATTTCGTTCAGATCTACTTTTAACTCCCTTATCTAGGATAGATTTTGTTATTTCTATAAATTTTTTAAAATCTGAAATGTCACGTATGCCATGAGATTTGGCCTTCATCTCAGTTATTTTTGATAATTTTTCATAGTTACAATAACTGATTAAATGCCCTCCATAGCAATGTAACACCATTTTGTAGGGGAATTTTCCGTAAAATAGCTTATTAGTTTTGAAGTTCTTTAATTTCATTTTTTGACTTTTTTATTATAGGCAACGGATTAATAAAATTCAAAGATAATGAATCATTTAAGCAGTCAATTTCTACTATGCCGCCGTTGACCAATTTGCCAAACAATATCTCTTTGCTTAGAGGACGTTTGATCATATCATCGATCACACGTTGCAGAGGTCGAGCCCCCATTTTGCTGTCAAACCCTTTGTTAACCAGATATTCCAATGCTTTGGCAGTGGGTTTGATTTGAATGCTCTTGTCTTTGATTAACGTATTAAGTTCTAAAATAAATTTCTTAACTATCAAAGTCATCGTGGTTTGATCTAATTTACCAAATCTCACTACGCCATCTAATCTATTTCTAAATTCAGGAGAAAAGAATCTATTAACAGCATCTTTGGGATCACCGTCTCGTTCTAAACTGCCAAATCCCACTGAATTTTTTTCAGCATCGCTAGCACCCAAATTGCTGGTCATAATAATAATTGCGTTTCTACCATCAGCTTTTTTGCCATTACTGCCTGTGATAAATCCATTGTCCATCAATTGTAATAACACAGTAAGTACACTGGGGTGAGCTTTTTCCACCTCGTCTAATAGCAAAACGCAGTTGGGATTTTCTTGAAGTTGTGTGATCAACTGACCGGCATTTTCCTCGAATCCCACGTATCCTGGAGGACTGCCAATAAATTTAGCCACACTATGCTGTTCTTGATATTCACTCATATCAAATCTAATCAGCTTGACTGCCATATTAGCAGCCAGTTGTTTGGCGGCCTCAGTTTTGCCAACACCTGTAGGCCCTACAAATAGGAAACTACCCACTGGCTTGTTCAAACTTTTAAGTCCAGACTGCGCAATAAACACTTTATCTAATAGACTGTCGATAGCTTTTACTTGACCGTACACAGTCTCTTTCATCTTTTTTTCCAAAGTTGATAAGTTTGAACTTTCTTTATTACTGATTTGCTCCAAAGGTATACCGGCCATTTTACTGATTTCAAATACAATTTCATCGTGGTCAACTATGCCGCCTTCCTCATTCTTAACTTTGAATCTAGCACTGGCGCAGTCAATCAAATCAATGGCTTTATCGGGCAATTTTCTATCACTGATATATTTGACACTGTATTTCACAGCGTCTTCGATGGCCTGATTGGTGATTTTTACATTGTGATGTTTTTCGTAGTATTTTTTAAGTCCTTTGAGAATCTTGATAGTGGTGTCCTCATCAGGCTCGTCAACCACTACCTTCTGGAATCGACGCATCAACGCTCGATCCTTTTCAAAGTGTTTTCTATATTCTTCCCATGTAGTTGACGCAATGACTTTGATTTTGCCCTTGCCCAACGACGATTTTAACATATTGCTCATATCGTTGCTGTTACTGCTGGATCCTGCACCAGCACCGTTCATCATGTGTGCTTCGTCAATAAATAGGATGCATTTTCCACGCTGTTCAAGCCCCTTGAGAACTGCTTTGAGTCTTTCTTCAAAGTCTCCACGGTACTTGCTGCCGGCCAACATGGCACTGATATCAAGACTTAACACAGTATGTTCTTTGATAAAGTTAGGTACCAAGCCCTCTAATATTTTCCTAGCCAATCCCTCGGCAATGGCAGTTTTACCCACACCAGGTTCCCCAATTAAAATTGCGTTGGACTTGGTTCTTCGAGCCAAAATCAACTCTATAGATTCTAACTCTTTGTCTCTACCAATCACAGGATCAATTTTTTTGGCTTTGGCCAATTCGCTTAGATTCACACAGTACTGGTTTATTATTTTATTCAAACCAGTTGTTGATGGTTGATCTTCTTCACCCTCGACTTCTTCTTTGACAGTTTCCACATTGACAAATGTTACAAATTTATCTTTGTCAATTTCTGCTTTGTTGATGAAATAATTTGCATGACTCTTTTTTTCAGAAAATAAACTGATAAAACAGTCAATTGGCTCAATGATGTATCGACCACTGAATACAACCTGTGAAAAAGTTCTATTCAACATTCGATCCAGTGCTTCTGTTTTCTTGGGCTTTTCTGATAATGGATCAACAATATCTGTTAGTTCCTTTTTAACATAGTCTTCCACGGCCTTTTTAAAAGATTTGACATCAGTGCCAAAGTCTATGAGAGTATCTGAGAATCGTTTGTTATCTAAAAGACTGCATAGAAAATGCTCCAGTGTTATATATTCGTGATGGTATTCTTCTGCCAAACTAATTGCATTTTGAAAAATGCTTTCTAAGTCCTTGCTTGGTTCTAGCACTGTTTATTTCCTTCTTTTTGATTTTTTAACTGCCATTGCCCACTTAAGGGAACTAACTCTATCTTGAAATACAATACCTTCTAAATGATCTAATTCGTGTAAAAAACATTTACAGTTATAGCCATCAAATTCATCTTCTTGCCATTCTCCTTTACTATTTTGCCATCTTGCCTTGATTTTTTTAGGACGCTTAATATTAACAAAAATTCCAGGAAAACTCAAACATCCTTCTTCCAAATCGTCTATATCTTCAGTAGTTGAAACAACCATGGGATTAAAAAATGCTTGAGCAGATTCTGGAAAATCCTTATGGCCCATGACAAATACTCTATAATCAATTCCCACCTGAGGTGCAGCCAGCCCAATTCCATCAAAGGCAAACATGGCGTCAATCATATCTTTTTCTATTTTTTCAGCATCAATGACGGATTGATGACTGTCAAACGTCCATGACTTACAGGCTATCCTTAATACTGGATCTGGGAATTTTAATATTTTCAACATGTTATAACTGTATTTGTCTTAGAATAGTTTTTTGAGCATCATTAAGATTTTTAGGCACTACAATATTGATCACAATCAACATCCGTCCTTTAAATCTATTGTCATTGACCTTGGGCATACCATAACCTGCTGCTGCCAGCGTTTGGCCGTGTTGTGTTCCTGGGGGAATATTAATATCCAATGTTTTATTATCAATTGTGGTAACCTGTATTGTTTTGCCTAACATGGCATCAATGCAATCAACTTCTATAGATTTGACCAAATCGTCTCCCTGTCTTTGAAAAATTGGGTGGGATTTAACCTGTACAGTTAGATGTATGTCACCTCTAGGCAAATTTGAAATACTGTCATCGCCCATTTGATTCAATCTCAGTGTTGTCCCGTCGCTGACACCTGCAGGGATTTTAATTTCCAAAGTTTGATTTCTTCCACTGGGCAATTGTAAATTTGCAATCATGTCTTTGCCATGGAATGCTTCTTCTAATGTAATGGAAGTTTGAAGATTGATTGTTTTATTTTTTGTGGGAGCTGGTCTCCCGCCAAAACCAAAATGTGCAAAAATATCATCAAATCCAGGCGGAAATCCACTACCTGCATGAAAGTGAAATCCACCGTGAGGAAATCCTTGCGGCTGTGGATTGTCGTATTGAGATTTTTTTCCAGGATCGCTCAGTGTTTCGTATGCTGCTTGAATGTCTTGAAATTTAGCAGTATCGCCACCACGATCTGGATGATGTTGAGCTGCCATTTTTCGGTAAGCTCTTTTGATATCTTCTGGTGTGGCGTTTCGATCAACGCCCAATGATGAGTAATAATCTGACATAGTATCGTCCTATAATAGAAAAAGGTATAGTAAAATATACTATACCCTTTGAGCACTGTCAAGTTTTTTATTTCTTTTCTGGAACTTTTGTGCCTTCTAATTTTTTATGTACTTTGATAGTTTTGCAGGTTTGTACGGGTTTGCCATCTTTGCCTTTTACCACGACACCCTTGGAATCTTTTTTATCTGAGCATACCTTTTTTTCTACGCCGCCTGCATAAACTGCGTTATTCCAAGATAGGAATGACAAGCCCACTACCACAGAGGCTGCCCAAAATAATTGTTTTAATGTTTTCATTGTAATTTCCTTTTAGTTAATAAAATTTTATTTCCAAAAAAACAATATAGCTTTTAATCTATCAATGTATTTTTGAAGATACTTGGATTGTATGTCTTTGGCATATTGTGGTTGTGGAAAATTCCAGCCCACAAATGCACCTACTGCTATCCAAAATAATGTTTCTAACATATTGTTTCCTTTATATTGCTGGCTGTGAGAATTCTGGAACTACTTTTTTCCCGCCAAATCCTGTTGATACTGTGGTTGCAGTCTCTGGTGCTCCAAATCCTGAACTGCCACCAAAGCCGCTTGTTGTTGGCGCTGTAGTGGTGTTTCCAAAACTACTACTTGCGGTGGGAGTTGTGGTTGAACTAACTCCGCTGAATCCTGTGCCTGATACTGGCGCGGGTGGAGTATATGTTGTTCCAGCATTTGATGGTAGGGCGAGACCGCCGTTGTTTGCTCCATTTAATTTCTCCTGAGTTCGTCCATAAGCTGCCAATCCCAATACTGCGCCCATGGCAATATGAAATAGTCCTGCACCTTGTAGTGTTAACGGTTGCCATTGAACATTCACAGCTCCGTGGCTCATTGATTGTAGCAAACTCCATAGCACAGGAAACCCTACAAAATCC
>Ga0209189_1003761_pt1 | contig 10087 bp, 8 predicted proteins | sample C_130820_EF_Meta_FD_187308 | JGI IMG/M metagenome (GOLD analysis project Ga0209189, IMG submission 187308) | Freshwater microbial communities from Lake Croche, Canada to study carbon cycling - C_130820_EF_MetaG (SPAdes) (version 3) | ecosystem: Environmental > Aquatic > Freshwater > Lake | place...
ATACGTCCCGGAGGAGGCAACTGCCACGAACAGGCCATTGCCATAGGTCACCGACCTCCAGGCCTTCGCTGCTGCAGTGCGAGCAGTCCACGTCACTCCGTCCGGAGACGTCATCACCCGATTCATCCCGGAGGAGGCAACTGCCACGAACAGGCCATTGCCATAGGTCACCGATTGCCAGTAGTTCGCCGCTGCTGCAGTGCGAGCAGTCCACGTCACACGATCCGGAGAGGTCATCACCCGATTCATCCCGGAGGAGGCAACTGCCACGAACACTCCATTGCCGTACGTCACCGAATCCCAGTCGCTCGCATCCGCAGCGCCGCCGGCCGTCCAGGTGACAGCGTCAACAACAGCTGGGGTGACCGACACCGCATCGGACACCGCACCGTCGCCGACGGAGTTCACGGCGCGGAGCTTCACCGAGTAGGTGGTGCCGTTGGTGAGTCCACCGATGGTGACTGGAGGGGTGGTGACCGCCGGTGAGAACGCAGTCCAGGAATTACCGTTGTCGGTCGAGTACTTGTAGTTGGTGATAGCCGCGGAGCCGCCGTCACCGGCGACGAATTCGATCTGAGCGGAGTTGTAGCCCTGATAGGCCGACAGCGAGAATGGCGCAGCCGGAGCAGCGGGCTCCTGAACCGGCGATAACGCGCCAGCGAGCGAGGTCGAGCCAACCGTGAAACCTACGATCACCGCAAATACTGCAAGCAGCGCAACGACGTGACGACGAATCACCATTGGATTTCTCCTTGATTGTGGAATACGAAGAACAATCGAAATCAATTTCTTCCTACGCTTATCAACCTTAGACCTAAGTAAAAAAATCTGTACCAAGTCTGATCGCGTGTGCGATGAAGCAGTTTTGGTCAACCCGAGCCGCGCAGGAGAAGATTGATGGAGGGTGGGTATCGAGGTTGTTCATGACAGGCATCTCTTCGTCGATGCCGTGCTACTTGTCGAACCAGCCCTCAGGTTGGTCTAGAGACCAGTGACGAGCACCGGAGTGGTTGCGTCGGTGTTCGTGCCGTGGCCGAGCTGCCCACTGCCGTTGTTGCCCCAGCACTTCGCGGTCCCACCGTTGAAACGAGCACAGGTGTGGGAGCCGCCACCGGACAAACCAGGGAGCTTCCCTGCCTGAGCGACAACCGCCCTCGTTGTCACTGTCGTGTTTCCAGTTTTGGCCGTGACCGTGAAGGTGAACGATCTTGCATTTCCGGGGTTGGCCGGAATCGAGACCTGCTGGTTCGCAGTTCCGCTCTGGCACCCCATGGAAGTGGGAAGACCAACGAGGGCCGGGGAAACGGAGAAGGTGCAGGTAGTGGCGCTCTGCACCCCGGCGCTCAGGCTCACCGCTCCGCCGGAAGTACCGATCGAGATTGGGGTCGCAGTGAACGAGGTAATCACGAGAGCGGGTGCCGCAGACGCCGGGAGCGCGGCGACTCCGGACACCATGAAGACAACGGAGGCTGCTCCACAGAGCCGGGCCCAAGTGTTTGGTTGCTTCTTCAAACGTTTTGGACTTTCAAGGATCGCCATGGACTGAGAGTGACAGAAATTTTCTTCCCTGTAAACGGTCGCCATCCGGGGGTTCCAGGCTTTCCCGAGTTCCGTCAGCGACAACCTCGAGCACGGTGAGCGTCTCAACCCGTGAATGCTGGGATCACCGGGTCCGACGACGGGGCCGTCGTTGTCGTTGAGGCGGGCGGGGCGGTCGTTGACGTTGAGGCGGGCGGGGCGGTCGTTGTGGTCGTTGGCGGCACGGGGCCGGCTAGTGCAAGTGCCAACGTCTGATAGCTCCCAGCAGCGGTGTGATAGAGGCCGACGGCAACACACGAGGAGACACTCACACATGACACCGAACTCAAAGCGTTGTCGGAAGCGCCGGGGTTGGGGGCCGTGACCTGTGTCCAGGCAGCGCCGTCCCAACTCATGACCAACGTCTGGTTCCCAGCAGCGGTGTGATAGAGGCCGACGGCAACACACGAGGAGACACTCACACACGAGACCGACTCCGGGTACGTCCCATCAAAGCCGGCGCTGGGGGCCGTGGCCTGTGTCCAGGCCGTTCCGTCCCAACTCAACACCAACACCAACGTGTCAGACTCGGCCTCGTTGGGGTACTTACCGATGGCAAGACACGAGGAGGCACTCACACACGACACCGACTCCAGGAAGTTGTCGACACTGCCGGGGTTGGGGGCCGTGACCTGCGTCCATGCGGTGCCGTCCCAACTCAACACCAACGTCTCAGACCCAGCCTCGTTTTGGTAGTAGCCGACGGCCACACACGATGACGCACTCACACACGACACCGAATCCAGGGAGTTGTCGGAAGTGCCGGGGCTGAGGGCCGTGGCCTGTGTCCAAGCAGCGCCGTCCCAATCCAACACCAGCGTTTGATACCCAACACCGAGGTAGTAGCGGCCGACGGCCACACACGATGACGCACTCACACACGACACCGAACTCAGAGCGTTGTCACCAGTGCTGGGGCTGGGGGCCGTGGCCTGTGTCCATGCGGTGCCGTCCCAACTCAACACCAACGTCTGATTCCCGGGACCGACGCCGTAGTAGCCAACGGCAACACACGATGACGCACTCACGCATGACACCGAATCCAGAGCACTGAAATGGGCGCCGGGGCTGGGGGCCGTGGTCTGTCTCCAGGCAGTGCCGTCCCAACTCAACACCAACGTCTGAGCCCCGGGACCATTGCGGTCGTAGCCGACGGCAACACACCAGGAGGTACTCACACACGACACCGAACTCAGGACGTTGTCGGCAGTGCCGGCGCTGGGACTGGTCATAACTGAGGCTGAATCAATCGCAGCGCCAGCCGGAACCGACACGACAGCAAGGCCTACTGCGAAGACGACAACCGTGACGAAGACACTGATCCTCTTGCGAAACATGAATCCGCCTTGTGCTCCCTTGGAAAGTGAATCGCCGGCGTTTTCCGGACACTTTTCACTTGGTTCTCTCAGGCCACTTTGGCATGATGTTTTTTTATAGTACACAGGTGCGGCCTGAGGTGTGGCCGCATCCGTGCCCGCATTCAAACCCGATCGCCCCCAGGCCAGGTGCATCGCGGTCTGGACCCGCTAACGCAGACGGGGTGTCTCGCGTGCATCGAATCGGCCTGAACATTCCGGAGGCTTTCCCGCTGGGGAGAGAGCATGGAATACTCAGGCCGATTCAAACCTTGCAGCACATGACGACGCTCACCGGCGCGGCGTGGTGTTAGCAGTCGGCTCCGCTGGTGCCGCGATTTAGTCCGTTATGGCACGTGGTGTCGGCGCTCAGGTTGGCGCCGGCCAGTTTGGCGTTGGTTAGGTCGGCGTTGGTTAGGTCGGCGCCGGTCAGGTTGGCGTTGGTCAGGTCGACGCCGAACAGGTTGGCGTTGAACAGGTTGGCGGCGCTCAGGTTGGCGCCGGTCAGCCAGTCGGCGGTCAGGTCGGCGTTGCGCAGGTTGGCGCCGGGCAGTTTGGCGGCGCTCAGGTTGGCGCCGGCCAGTTTGGCGTTGGTTAGGTTGGCGTTGGTTAGGTTGGCGCCGGGCAGTTTGGCTCCGGGCAGTTTGGCTCCGGTCAGGTTGGCGCCGGTCAGGTTGGCACCGGTCAGGTCGGTCATGTAGAGGAAGGCGTTGGTTAGGTTGGCGTTGGTTAGGTCGGCGTTCATCAGGTTGGCGTCGGTGAGGTTGGCGTTGGGAGCGATGCAATAACCGTTGACGACCCTGTGGGTGCTGCAACTAGTCGATGGAGAACTAGTCGATGGAGAACTAGACGTAGATGAGGGGCTAGATACACTCGATGAGGGGCTAGATACACTCGATGAGGGGCTAGATCCGCACCCAGCCAAAGCAAGCGCAACTGTTCCTACCCCAACGAGGCCAACCATCCGGGTGAGTTTCATAAACCATGACTACACCCAAAGGGTGCAGTCATGGGGGTCATTCTTCGCCGGTGCAGCGTGGTGTTAGCAGTCCGCTCCGCTGGTGCCGTGCCACTTGCCATTAGGGCAGGTGGCGTTGTGCAGGTTGGCGCCGGTCAGGTTGGCGCCGGTCAGGTTGACGCCGAACAAGCTGACGGTGTCCAGGTTGGCACCGGTCAGGTTGGCGTTGCTCAGGTTGACGTGGTGCAGGTTGACGGCGAAGAGGTTGGCGCCGGTCAGGTTGGCACCGACCATGTAGGTGTCGGTCATGTAGGTGTTGGTCAGTTTGGCGTTGGTTAGATCGGCACCGCTCAGGATGGCACGGTACAGGACGGCGCTGGTCAGGTCGGAACCGGTCAGGTTGGCGCCGGTCAGGTCGGCGTTGCTTAGGTCGGAACCGGTCAGGTTGGCGCCGGTCAGGTCGGCGTTCATCAGGTAGGCGTCGGTCAGGTCGGCTTCGGCCAGGTTGGCGTCGCGCAGTTTGGCGCGAGGTTCGATGCAATAGCCGTTCACGACCTTATTGGTGCTGCAACTAGTCGATGAGGGGCTAGATCCACTCGATGAGGGGCTAGATCCACTCGATGAGGGGCTAGATCCACTCGATGAGGGGCTAGATCCAGTAGGTGACGGACTAGATCCGCACCCAGCCATAGCAAGCACAACTGCTCCTGCCCCGACAAGACCAACAATCCCTGTGAGTTTCATGCCCAACTCTTAGCCCAAGGGTGCAGCGTCGGTCGCTATCCCAACGATTTCCGTGGAACCACGGACTCTGCTCGCAACCAACGCAGGCACGATCAGAACGGCGATTTCGATCAAGTAGGCGAATATCCGATCAGACGGAGTAGCAGTCACATAGCCACGTTCAGCTGTGAACGGAACGCTCACAGTCTGCTGAAAATCAAACGGACTTCTTGGCGATGACGGGTTCGGGAAGCTTGTCTGGTCTGCATTGTAATGGTCAGGGGGAGGCCGAAATAGCAACGGTGGGATCGGAATGGGTGGCCTTTCGGCAGGAATCGGCTGAGTCGGTGGCGGGCTTCCGTACCCGATAGTGGGGTCCAGGTCAGTGTGTCAACCAACCATGCAGCAGACCCCTCGTCTCGGCACCAAAGATGCCGTAGCGAGTTTGCATGCTGTTCCGCCACTTTCCGAGCAGAAGGCAATTGTGGTTCGGGTCGATGAGTTGATGGCGCTGTGCGATGAACTCGAAGAGAAACAACAACGCAAAGCCACCGTCACCACCAAACTCCGAGGCTCAGCGTTCAACGCACTACGCCAAGCCGAGACCCCTGACGACCTCTCTGTGGCATGGGAACGCATCAGTACCAACTGGGCACACCTCACCAACCACCCCGACAGCATCCCCGAACTCCGCCAGACGATTCTTGGGCTTGCCGTGAAAGGTGAATTAGATCGTCGAATCGACACGAGTGGGAGTCGATTCTCATGCGATCCGTTCGAGTCCATGCCGTTAGGCCTTGTAGGGAAATGGGGAAGCGGTGGTACTCCTCAAAAGAGCCGGACTGATTATTACAACGGCGGCATTCCTTGGCTTGTTATCGGCGACCTCAATGACGGTCTAGTCGCCACGTCGAAATCATCGGTGACGGAATTAGCGGTGGCTGAAAGTTCAGCCAAGATGATCCCCGTTGGGTCGGTGTTGATTGCCATGTATGGCGCGTCAATAGGTAAGACGGGCATCACCGCCGTTGAGTGCTGCACGAATCAGGCGATTGCCCACTGCATTCCTGATCCAGATGTAGTGAGGCCTGATTTCTTGGTTCTATTGCTTCAGTCCCTCAAGAGCACGTTCATCGATATGGGTCGAGGCGCCGCCCAGCCGAATGTCAGTCAAACAATCATCAAGGCTTTTGAAGTATCGGTTCCGTGCATCAAAGATCAGTCGGTCATTGTTTCGACATTCGGTTCAATGATGGCCATGTGCGATGAACTCGAGAAGCAACTCCTGCACCAGCAGGATCTGAGCAGTCGCCTGGCGATCGCCGCTACACGGCTTGCTGGCTGACTCCAGCGGCTCTGGCCCAGTTCCCCCCACAATTCCCCCCACACGCACAGAAGCCGACCCGGTAGGATCGGCTTCAGCGTTCTGACCTGCAACTATGCAGCGCGCTCGGAGGGACTCGAACCCCCAACCTTCTGATCCGTAGTCAGATGCTCTATCCAATTGAGCTACGAGCGCAGGGTTGTCATCCTAACGGTTCGAGCATTCACGGTGAAATCCGAACGGGCCCCGATCCGACAGTGATGTCAGCGCGGGACCCGTTCGGTGCTGCTTGAGCGGAGAGGGTGGGATTTGAACCCACGGACAGCTTTCGCCGTCACCTCCTTAGCAGGGAGGCCCGTTCGACCGGACTCCGGCACCTCTCCAGATGCAGAAAAACCATACAGGGCGGAGGGGGGGGGATTCGAACCCCCGGAGAGTTGCCCCTCAACGGTTTTCAAGACCGTCGCATTCGTCCGCTCTGCCACCCCTCCCGGGAAGCGATCGAGAGACTAGTTGTGCGGCTCACGCATCATTGAACTCGGGAGCGCAGAGTGGCGAGCCAGGCGTCGGCTTCGCGCTGCGCATCGTTGACCTCGACCCGCACCTGCTCGGCTTGTTCGCCGGCGATCGGATACGAGCCGAGGAATTTCACGTCCGCCTGACGAGCTCGAAGTGAACGCAGCGCATCGGCCACGAGCTCGTCGGCGACATGGCCCTCGAGGTCGATGAGGAAGCAATAGTCGCCGAGCCCCCTGCGGGTGGGACGCGACTCCAGCTTGGTGAGGTTGATGCCGCGGTCGGCGAACTCGTGCAGGATCGATAGCAACGAGCCGGGTTCATCGGCCGGTTGGAACACGACGATCGAAGTCTTGTCATGACCGGTCGCGGCGGGGATTGTCTCGCGGGTGACGAGAAGGAACCGGGTTGCGTTATCGGGATGATCCTCGATGGCATGGGCGAGTACTTCGAGTCCGTAGACCTCGGCGGCTCGGCTGGGGCCGATGGCTGCTCCCGTGCGGGCGAGTTCGCCGGTGGCGGCAGCGATCAGCCGTGCTGCTTCCGCGGTGGAGTTCGAGGCCTCAGGCTCGGCGCCTGGCAGTTCACGAGCCACATAGTGACGGCACTGGGCGAGCGCGTGTGGATACGACATCACCTTCGTGATGTCGCCGAGGGCAACGCCGGGTTGAGCCATGAGATCGAGGTGGATCGGCAGCACGACCTCACGTTGGATGAACAGATCCGCGTCGAACACGAGCGCATCCTGCGTGGCATTCACTGTTCCCTCGATCGCGTTCTCGATGGCGACGAACGCATAATCGACCTCGCCGACCTCGGTGGCGCGAAGCACTTCACCGAAGCTGCTCATGGGGAGCACCCGGGCGCTGGCCAGATCGGGTTGGCTGAGCAGGGCCTGCTCCGAGAACGTGCCGACCGGGCCGAGGAAGGCGATCGTTCGATCCGACCATTCGGCGTGGTCGTGGTTCTTTTCTGCGGCAGGGTTCACGATCAGCGAGGATAGAGCCATGGACGAAGCGAGTCTGCGGGAATTGGTCGAAGGACTGCAGCGGGGCGAGGTCAGCGCTGACGATGCCGTGGCTGCCCTGCGTCGGCTGCCTTTCGCCGATCTTGGTTTCGCCCGTATCGACCACCATCGCTCGCTGCGTCAGGGAATGGCCGAGACCGTGTTTGCCCCCGGTAAGGAAGCTGGTCAGTGCGCGGCCATCGTGGCCGAACTGCTGGCCCAACCCGGAAGTGGTCCGGTGCTGCTGTCACGGGCCTCGGCGGCACAGGTCGCGGCGGCAACTGCAGCAAACCCCGATGGCACGGTCATCGCCGTGGGTGGCGGCGATCGCCATGGCACCGAGTTGCACACCGTTGTGTGGCGCCCTGCGACTGTCCGTGCCGAACGCGTCGTCGTGGTCACCGCGGGAACTGCTGATCTCCCCGTGGCTGATGAGTGTGCCGCCACGCTGAGTGCGCATGGCCTTCACCCGGTCCGCATCGCCGATATCGGTGTGGCCGGACTGCACCGGGTGCTCGACGCAATCGATGAGCTGGCTGGGGCTGATGCCATCGTTGTTGTCGCCGGCATGGAAGGGGCGCTGGCCAGTGTGGTCGGCGGACTCACCGCGGCGCCGGTGGTGGCGGTACCCACATCGGTGGGTTATGGCGCATCACTCGAAGGGGTCACCGCGCTGCTCGGCATGTTGGCCTCGTGTGCATCGGGGCTCACGGTGGTCGGTATCGACAACGGGTTCGGCGCGGCCTGCGCGATTCTGCGCATGCTCAACGCCAGGGTGTCGGATCGTTCCAATGTCTGAACCGCATGATCAGGGTCATTCGCACGACCATGACGACTCCGTGATCACCGGGTCTGCCGCATGGGAGGGCGTGACCATTCCCGTGGCTGAAGGAGCGACGCCGCGGGTCGCCTGGTTCCATTGCTTCTCGGGCATCGCCGGCGATATGGCACTCGGGGCGCTCATCGATGCCGGAGCCGATGTCGACGAACTGCGATCCATGCTCGGCCGCCTTCCGGTGGGCGGATGGTCGATTGAGATCGAGAGCGTGCTGCGCTCCGGCATCGCCGGCACCAAAGTCCATGTGCATACCGAGGCGACACCGCCGGCCCGCTCGGCTGCCGTGGTGGCTGCCATCGTGGCCGAGGCCGCGCTGCCCGACCGTGTGCATCGTCGTGCGCTGGCCACATTCCGGGCGTTGGCCGAGGCCGAGGGCCGTCTGCATCGTCAGCCTCCCGGGTCGGTGCATTTCCATGAAGTGGGTGGGCTCGACGCAATCATCGATGTGGTCGGTACCTGCATCGCGCTCGAACTGCTCGGGGTGGACGAGGTTGCGTCGTCGCCCGTGGCCGACGGCACCGGCACGGTGCGCGCTACCCATGGGGTTCTGCCCGTTCCGGTCCCGGCAGTGGTGGAGTTACTCGCGGGTGCGCCCACCTACGGACTCGACATCGAGCGCGAGCTCACCACCCCGACGGGTGCGGCACTGCTGTCTGCCAATGTCGTCGAATGGGGTGGCATGCCGGCCATGACCATCGAACGTTCCGGCTATGGCGCTGGTACCGCTGATCTCGGCGATCGTCCCAACCTCACCCGTGTGGTGATCGGCACCCGCTCCACGACCGATGCCATCGAGGGTCAGCCCGTGGTCCTGCTCGAGGCAAATGTCGATGATGTCACCGGCGAGACCCTCGCCTTTGCAGTCGAACAGTTGCTCGCCGCCGGAGCGCACGATGCGTGGCTCACCCCGATCATCATGAAGAAGGGCCGTCCGGCGTGCACGGTCAGCGTGCTTACCGATCCTTCAGATGCTGCGGCGTTGCGTGAGGTTCTCGTGCGCGAGACCGGCACCATGGGTGTTCGAGGACGCACGATGGAACGCTGGCCACAAGCCCGCACGTTCGACACGGTCGTCATCGACGGTCACGAGATCAGGGTGAAGTTCACCGCTGGTCGCGTGAAGGCCGAGCACGATGATGTGGCGAGGGCATCCCGATCGTTGGGTCAGCCTCTGCGTGAAATTGCCCGTCGGGCGGAAGAGGCGTGGCGGAAACGCTGAATACGTTCCGAGCCAGAACGCTCCTGCCCGCTGGTTTCAGGTTGTGTGCAGAACGATCGGGGCCTCGGTGACTCCCGCGATGATGTTGCTCGCCGACACGCCGACCTCGCCGGCCAACTCCAGGCGGGTGACGCCGCGGTCGAGCAGCGCATCGAGCACAGCGGCAACTTCGAGGCGGGCCAGCGCGGCGCCGAGGCAGAAGTGCACGCCGAAACCGAACGCCACGTGGTGGTTGGGCGTGCGGCCGATGTCGAACTGATCAGCAGTGGGACCGAACTCGGCTTCATCACGATTGGCTGACGCGTACAGCATCATGAGCGCCTCACCGGCGCCAATCTTCTGCCCGCCGAGCACGGTGTCTTTGGTCGCTGTGCGCACGAAGTAGATCACCGCAGTGGTCCAGCGCAGGATCTCCTCAACCGCGCTGTTGATGAGCGATCGGTCGGCCCGGAGGCGGTCCCATTGTTCGGGGTTCTGGGCGAAGGCCACGAGTCCACCGGAGATGGTGTTGCGGGTGGTCTCGTTACCGGCCACGAGCAACTGGTTGAGGAACATGCGCAGTTCCTCGTT
>Ga0209189_1003768_pt1 | contig 10084 bp, 9 predicted proteins | sample C_130820_EF_Meta_FD_187308 | JGI IMG/M metagenome (GOLD analysis project Ga0209189, IMG submission 187308) | Freshwater microbial communities from Lake Croche, Canada to study carbon cycling - C_130820_EF_MetaG (SPAdes) (version 3) | ecosystem: Environmental > Aquatic > Freshwater > Lake | place...
CCTCGGGCGCCTCACCCGTGAGGTGGTTGGGGCACACATCGCTCAGTTGCTGAAACCAAAACAAGGCCATGCGCGTCAGCACCTCGCCCTTGCCCGGTATGGGCTGGCCCATAACCACGTCAAAAGCGCTCAAGCGGTCGCTGGCCAGCATCAACAGCCGATCTGTGCCGACCGCATAGTTGTCGCGCACCTTGCCGCGCGCCAGCAGCGGCAGCGAATGCAGCAAGGAGGTGTGAACAACCGGCGTGGCCGCCACGCTCACCGCACCACCTGGGCCAGCTCGCCGCGTGCGTAGCGCTGCGCCACGGTGGGCAGAGACAGGCCCTGAATTTTGCTGCCCTGGCCCTCGCAGCCAAACTGCTGATAGCGCAGCTTGCAAATCTGCTTGGCGGCCTCGCGCGCGGGCTTGAGGTAGTCGCGCGGATCGAACTTGTCGGGGTTTTGCGCCAGGTATTGGCGCACCGCCGCCGTCATGGCCAGGCGAATGTCGGTGTCGATGTTGATCTTGCGCACGCCGTGCTGGATGGCCTCTTGAATCTCTTCCACCGGCACGCCATAGGTTTCCTTCATCTGGCCACCGTGTTCGCGGATGATGTGCAGCAGCTCTTGCGGCACGCTGGAGGAGCCGTGCATCACCAAATGGGTGTTGGGAATGCGGCGGTGGATTTCCCTTACGCGCGAAATGGCCAAGATATCGCCCGTGGGTTTGCGCGTGAACTTGTAAGCGCCGTGGCTGGTGCCAATGGCAATCGCCAGCGCATCGACCTGGGTTTGCTGCACAAAGTCGGCTGCCTGCTCGGGGTCGGTGAGCAATTGCTCGCGCGTCATGGTGGCGTCGGTGCCGTGGCCGTCTTCTTTGTCGCCCTTCATGGTCTCCAGCGAGCCCAGGCAGCCCAGCTCGCCCTCCACGGTGATGCCTTGGGCATGGGCCAGGCCCACTACCTCGCGCGTCACCTGCACGTTGTAGTCGTAGCTGGCAATGGTTTTGCCATCAGCCTGCAAGGAGCCGTCCATCATCACCGAGCTAAAGCCCAATTGCATGGCGCCTTGGCACACCGCCGGGCTTTGCCCATGGTCCTGGTGCATCACCACCGGAATGTGGGGGTAGCTTTCTACCGCCGCCTGGATCAGGTGCTTCAAAAAGCCCTCGCCCGCGTACTTGCGCGCACCCGCACTGGCTTGCATGATGACCGGCGCACCGGTCTCTTTGGCCGCCTCCATGATGGCTTGCACCTGCTCCAGATTGTTGACGTTGAAGGCCGGAATGCCGTAGCCGTGGGCTGCGGCATGGTCCAGCAATTCGCGCATGGATACGAGCGCCATGATGAAAAACTCCTATACGGGGGAAAGAAACGAGGGGGCGGTGAACGGGCTTGGCCAAACGATTTTATCGAGCCCGCTCAGGCACCGACACAGGCGCCGGTTCAGACGGTCAACCGGTTCGCCACAGCGCGGCGGGTGCCCCAGCGCTGGCGTCAACTGACGCGGCAAATCTTCAGCATATTGGTGCCGCCCGGTGCGCCCATGGGTTCGCCGCAGGTAATGGCATACACATCGCCGCTGGTCACAATGCCGCGCGCCTTCAGGTGCGCCTCGGCCTGGGCCAGCGCGGTGTCGCGGTCCACGCTGGTGTCCATCAGCATCGATTGCACATTGCGGTACAAGGCCATGCGGCGCTGTGTGGCCAGCTTGGGCGTGAGCGCATAAATGGGTATGTGCACTTTGTGGCGGCTCATCCACAAGGGCGTGGAGCCCGACTCGGTCAGCGCCACGATGGCCTTGGCACCCAGGTGGTAGGCGGTAAACAGTGCACCCATGGCAATCGACTGGTCGATACGGGCAAACGCCATGTCGGTAAAGTCGGCGTCTAGCTTCACTTCTTCGGCGCGCTCGGCAGCATGGCAAATGCTGGCCATCTCAACAATGGTTTCCAGCGGGTAGCTGCCCGCAGCGGTTTCGGCGCTCAGCATCACAGCGTCGGTGCCGTCCAGCACCGCATTGGCCACGTCGCTCACCTCAGCGCGGGTAGGCACCGGGTTGGTGACCATGCTCTCCATCATCTGCGTGGCGGTAATCACCAGCTTGTCGCTGGCGCGCGCCATGCGGATCATGCGTTTTTGCAGTGCCGGTACGGCGGCATGGCCCACCTCTACCGCTAAGTCGCCGCGCGCCACCATGATGCCGTCGCTGGCGTCCAGAATGGCTTGCAGGTTGGGTATGGCCTCGGCGCGCTCGATTTTGGCAATCAGGCCCGGGCGGTGCCGGTAGTCGGCAGCGGCCACATTGCATAACTGACGCGCCATCTCCATATCGGTGGCGGTTTTAGGGAAACTCACCGCCACATAGTCGGCCTGAAAAGCCATGGCGGTGCGGATATCGTCCATGTCTTTGGCGGTGAGCGCGGGCGCGGTCAAGCCACCGCCCTGCTTGTTGATGCCCTTGTTGTTAGACAACTTGCCGCCTAGCTTGACCGTGGTGTGCACCTGCTCGCCGCGCACCGCATCCACGCTGAGCACAATCAGCCCGTCATTGAGCAGCAACTGGTCACCGGGCTTCACATCGCGCGGCAACTCCTTGTAATCCAGGCCCACACCGCCCGGGTCGCCGGCCTCGCTGCGGCAGGCGTCCAGCACAAATTGCGCCCCCGCCTGCAATACCACCGAGCCTTGCGCAAAAGTGCCCACGCGGATCTTCGGGCCTTGCAGGTCCGCCATGATCGCCACCTCGCGCCCGGCGCGCTGCGCCACTTGGCGCACCATGGCGGCGCGGTCGATATGGTCTTGCGCTTGGCCGTGCGAAAAATTCAGCCGCACCACATTCACACCCGCCAGAATCATTTTTTCTAGCAGCGCGGGCTCGCTGGAGGCAGGGCCTAAAGTAGCAACAATTTTGGTGGCGTGGTGCAGCATGGGTGGGGTCGGCAAAGGGTGAGACGATAACGGGTTTGTGACAATCTGAACAAATAGCAGCGAGAAACAAGCCCTGATCTGACGAAAGCCAAGTGTCCGCGCGCGATAATACATGGCTTGATACGTTGCGATAACCCATCTGGCCACGTATTGACCGATGGGCCTGTCCCCCCTGGATCGATGACTGCAGCTTGTAACGCACCTGCCGCTTGGATGCACCGCCTTGGCTTAGCGCGCCACAGGTCGGCCCCGTGCAACGCGCCTGCGCCGGTATGGGCAATTTGCTTGCTCGCGTTTTCCAAGTGCTCCCCATTCCCCCCAGGCACCACCTTGAATGGAAGCCCAGTTACTTGCAGTTGCAAGTTCACTTGCAGAGTTCAAAATGACGGCTGACAGCTTATTACAGACCCATAAAACCTTAGCGCTGCGGAAACAGAACGGATGGAAACAGATTTTTTCCGCACTACTCGTCGCTGTGTGTTTGCTGCTACATCTTTCGGCACACAGCCATAGCGTTGCACAACAAAATACCGCCCTGTTTTTAACCAACGATTCAGTTTCAGCATTGATCAATGCCGCATCGCTGGGCACATTACCAGTCGGCACCACCTTAACCTATATTATTGAGTTCACTCCCGTCTCAAACGGCAACACCAGCATTGGTGTTGCAGGCTATGTAACTGCTTATATTCCTTCCAACCTGAGCGTGATTGGTGCTGATATTGTTTCACCGACGGGCAACGGTGGCTTTACTACTTTAATCCCCAATGATCCCGGACTTATCGAAACTGGATGGGGTAAGGATGGTGCTTCACCCAACATATTTAGTAGTCCATTCGATGTTGCTTCGTATGACACGACAGGTGGCTGTCGCGCAGCCGGTTATACTTCAAAATGCAATGCCAGATTAAATCAACTTTACGGTGATACGGGTATTTTCTATTCAACGGATTCCAGAACAATTCTTTATACGGACAGTAGTAACTCACCCATTGCTCAGGGCACGAATGGGTATTTAGTCAGCCCGACTCAAGGTAGTAATATTAATACAATCCTAGGTCAGAGTTGCGCCACTACACATAACCTCTGGGATGCGCTTCAAACTGATTCTTTCGGCAGTTCGACTTTAACTAAGCTGTGCGGATCCTTAAGTAAAACATCCGGCGCTTCGATTTTAATGAGCAAAAATGGCGGCACAGGTCCCACACCGTATTTTGCGGGTAGTGCGGTTGCAGGCCCTCTGACTGGTTATCAATTAGATCAATCCGGAAGTGTAGGGCCTTGGCAGCGTATTGCCTATACTGGCTCCAGAATTGGTTTAGTTTATAACGGTGCTTATTCTAATTCCATTAGCCCGGGGCCAGCCACTTCACAGACGGACGTAACAGCCGTCGGAGGTGTTGTCACTTCGCTGGGCTACACGCTAACTGAGGCGAACCCGCTGCCCGATACCACCAATGCAGTGCGTTGGGCCTTAGGTCAAATTTCGGTGGGTAGTGACTTGTATGTCAGACTAAAAACAAAAGTCAAGACGGCTTCTACATCGGTTACGCTGAGCGCCGAGGTGTTTGGTGGTGATTCTGCAGACCCTACGAATGTCGGAAAGGATAATACCTGGCGCTACCATGTACCTTCTGTCGCATCGGTCAATTCTAGCTTAGCCATCAATAAAGTAGCCTGTACGTACGACCCCACGGCCAGCACCTGTGCCGCTCTAAATATTGCCCGCTATTACCCGCCCGCCTCGACTATTACTTATCAAATTTCAGCCGTTAATTTCGGCTCAGTAGCGCAAACCAATGTCGTATTGAAAGATATCATTGATCCTTGTACTGGTGGCACGATAAAAATCGGAGCAAAAACGGGAACTTTTTTTAGTAGTATTCCCTTGGGTGACACTGCACAGACATGTGTCGGAAACACGTGGTCATTGGGAACCATAGCTCCGTATGCCACCGGCACCCTCATTATTAATATACCCAGCACGACCTCGGGGGTGGGTACACAAATATTAAATATTGCCAGTGTGAAAAGCACCCAAAATACCACGGTAACAGCCAGTGCGTCGGTTTATTTGGGCAGTGCCACTATGGCTAATTTGCAAATTAGCAAAACCAATTCGAGCAGCAGCTTGCCTGCCGGTACCACGACCAATTACTCGTTGGTCGTCAGCAACAGCGGGCCTGGTAGCGCGCCCAACTCGGTGTTAAAAGATATTCCTGACAGTGGCCTGTCTTGCACAAGCGTGTCGTGCGCCAGTAATTCCAGCACCGGGTTTGTTTGCCCTACCACTTTAAACATAGCCACTTTAACGGGCAGTTCCGGCGTCACGATTCCCACCTTCAACGCCAACACGTCGGGCACCTTCACCGTGACTTGTAAGGTACTTGCCAGCGGCCAGTAGCGCCTGGCTTTGGCTGGTGTCGCGCTCAGCGCACCGCCTGCGTGTTTTTTGATGCGGGTCAAGACGGCAGGGCCTGCCGTCTTGTGCGCTCGATGTGTGGGCGCCTGGCGCCGGGCGCAGCTAGCGGCGTGGTTCGCATGCCGCCTGTCGCCGATTCATTGACCACCATGCCTCGTACCCAGACCATTGCCCCCGATCAGCCCTTGCCCAGCCGCAAAGCCATTCGGCAGTGGCTGCTAGCCTTGTCCAAACCCGATACCGGCCATGCGCTGGCGCTGCTGGGGCTGGACTATTGCTTGCTGGGCGTGGCGCTGGCGGGCACGGTGTGGCTGCCGTGGCTGCCGTGGCTGCCGTGGCTGGCAGGCAAGCTGTTGGCGGGCAAGTTGCTCGCGGGTGCGGCGGCTGGGTTCATGTCACGGGTTTTGATTAGCAATCGGTGGCGCTGCTGCTGGCCTGCGGTGTGCGGCTGTCGTTTTTGTTTGGGTGCGCGATGATTGGTTTTGTGGTGTATGCGCACCATACCCACACCGCCGTGCACTGGCACGCCGAGCGCGCCGCCTGGGCGCGGGCCGATGCCGTTGTTTCCAGCACCGTGCATGTGCGCTTTCCGCTGCGTATAGGCGCACGGCTGCACCACATCATGGAACACACGGCACACCATGTGGACATGGGTATCCCGCTGTACCGGCTTAAGTGCGAACAAGCCAGGCTAGAGGAAATGTTGCCGCAAGGCGTCGTGGTTCAGCGCTTTTCCCGGCGCTGGTATTTTGATGCCGCGCGGCGCTGCAAGTTGTACAACCTGCAAACCCAGAACTGGATTGACTTCCAAGGCCAGGCCACCAGCGCTTGCGCGTAGTTGGACGCGCCGGGGTGCGCGCGTAGCAAGCCGCCAAGCGGGGAATCTCAGTTCGGCCAACGGCAGCATCCGTGTCGTGCCTGTGCGTGCCCAACCAGTGGAAGCCCTTCAGAGGTCAGGGCAGGGGCGGCGCAACAACGCGCCTGCCGGCGGCTCGCAAAGCGGATGCGGCACGCGAATGAAGCGGTTCTTGCTGGATAAACAAAGGCGCCTTTGCGCCTGCGCCCATGCCCCCTTTTCAGCCTGCTCGGCGGCTCAGAATTTCAAAGGCGGGCAGGGTTTTGCCCTCCAGCACCTCCAGAAAAGCGCCGCCGCCGGTTGAGATGTAGTCCACCTGGTCTTGAATGCCGTATTTGATGATGGCGGCCACGGTGTCGCCGCCTCCCGCGATGGAAAACGCCGGGCTGGCCGCAATGGCCTGGGCAATGCGGCGCGTGCCGTGGGAGAAGGCGTCTATCTCGAACACGCCCACCGGGCCGTTCCAAACGATGGTGCCCGCCGCCATCAATTGTTGCGCCAGCGCCTGCGCGGTTTGCGGGCCAATGTCCAGAATGAGCTCGTCGTCGGCCACCGCATCTGCCGGTTTGACGGTGGCCGGTGCATCGGTGGCTAAGCGCTTGGCCACCACCACATCCACCGGAATGGGCACCGTGGCGCCGCGCGCACGCATGGCGTCCATCACGGCGCGCGCCTGGGGCAGCAGATCGGCCTCGGCCAGCGAGCGGCCAATGTTCAAGCCCGCTGCCGCCATGAAAGTGTTGGCAATGCCACCGCCCACAATGAGCTGATCCACCTTGTCAGCCAGCGATTGCAGAATCGTGAGCTTGGTGGAGACTTTGGAGCCCGCCACGATGGCCACCAGCGGGCGGCGCGGTTGGCTCAAGGCGCGGGTGAGCGCGTCCCACTCAGCGGCCAGCAGCGGCCCTGCGCAAGCGATGGCTGCGTATTCGGCCACGCCGTAGGTACTGGCCTCGGCACGGTGCGCGGTGCCAAAGGCGTCGTGCACAAAGATGTCGCACAGCGCGGCCATTTTTTGCGCCAGCGCGGCCTGGTTTTTCTTCTCGCCCGGGTTGAGGCGGCAGTTCTCTAGTAGCACCAGTTGCCCGGGCGCGATAGGCACGCCATCCACCCACTGCGCGTGCAGGGGCACGGCGCGGCCCAACAATTCGGCCATGCGTTGCGCCACTGGCGCCAGCGAGTCTTGGGGCCGGAACACACCCTCGGTGGGCCGCCCCAGGTGCGAGGTCACCATGACCGCCGCACCGGCTTCCAAGCCCATTTGTATGCAAGGCAAGGAGGCCCGAATGCGGGTGTCGTCGGTGATGCGGCCCTGCTCGTCTTGCGGCACGTTCAAATCGGCACGAATCAACACACGCTGAGCCGCCACCCGGCCCTGCGCGCACAGGTCTGAAAAACGCAGCAATTTCATGCGGGCCTACCTTGCAAGCGGGTGAGTCGAAAAACCCAGCATTTTAGCGAGCCTGCCTGGGTTCCCCTGCCTCAACGCCTGCGCCTGCACTGCCCGCTAGTGGATGCGCGCGCCAGCGGTATGGCTCGGTCGGCGGCGGTGAGTGGGCGGGCTGTCGCTGGCCTGTGGCAGTCACCAGCCCAGCCCGATGTGCAGCGGCAAATAGACGGCCATGCCGACGACAATGGTGCCCATGACGCCACGGCGCCAAAAGTAATAGGCCACACCTAAGGCAGCGGCCCAGGGGCGGGCGTCTTGCCAATGGCTAATGGCATGGCCCTGCACCGTCAGCACCTCGGGCAGCACCACGGCAGACAAAGCCGCCATGGGCGCATAGACCAAGCCGCGTTGCACCCAGGGCGCCAAGGTCCAGGGCTGGTCGAACAGAAAAAAGAAGCAGCGCGTCAACACCGTGAGCGCGGCCAGCCCCAGGATGGTGAGCAAGGTCCAGGCGTCGGTGCCGTTCATGGGCGCTCCTTACCGGCAGGCACGGGCCATTGCTCCAGCGCCATGCAGCAGGCTACGGCAGCGGTAATCGCCACCAGGATATTTAGGCGCAAAGGCAGGCCGTAAGCCAGAATGGCCACCGCTGCCGCCACCACCGCCGAGACGCTGCGCAAGCGCGAACTAAGCAGCGAACACAGCACGGCCACCAGGGCCAGAATGCCCGCAAAGCCCAGGCCCCAGCGCGTGGGAATGACCTGCGCCAAGGCGATGCCCAGGCCGCTGGCCAGCATCCAGCTCACCCAGGTGATGCCGCAATTGCCCGCCAGATAGGCTTGCTGCGCTTGGCGTTGCGCAGCGCTCTCGCCGGGTACGGGGAAGCGCTGCACAAAGGTCACGTAGTTCAGGTCTGCAATCAAGTAGCCGGTAAGCCAGCGCGGCCCACGCGGCAGGTGTTGAAAGTAGGGGCGCAGGTGCGCCGAAAAGACGACAAAGCGCAGGTTAACGCACAAGCCAGTGGCCAAAATCACCGACATGGGCGCGGCCGCAGCGATCAGCGGGATGGCGGCCAGTTGCGAGCTGCCTGCATAGACGAGCAGGGTCATGGCCGAGGCCTCGAACACGCTCATGCCCGACTTGACCATGGCCACGCCGGTCATCATGCCCCAGGCGGCCATGCCCGGCACCGTGGGCAAGATGTCGGCCACGCCGACGCGAAACTCGGGGTGCTTCCAGTAACAGCGCAAAAAAAACATCAGGGCAGGCCCCCGCTGCCGCGTTGTCGCCCGGCTAGAAAGTCGCGCACGGGCAAGCGCCGCCCGCCGGGGCGTTGCAGCTCCAGCAGGTCTAGCGCGCCGTCGGCGGTGGCAATGCGCAGGGTGTCGCCCTGGGCCTGCAACACGGTGCCGGGTGGCGCGGCTGGTGTGCCCTGGGCGGCACGGGCTGCCCACAGCTTGAGCGGCTGCCCGTCGAATTCGGTCAGCAGGCCCGGCTGCGGCGTGAAGGCGCGCAGTTGGCGCAGCAGCGCCGCGCTGCTGCCGCGCCAGTCGATGCGGGCCTCGCTCTTGCCGATCTTGTGCGCATAGCTCACGCCCTGGCTGGGTTGCGGCACCGGCTGTAGAGCACCCGCCTGCGCCAAGGCCAGTGCCTGCACGATTAGGCCGGCGCCCAGCTCGGCCAGCTTATCGTGCAAGCTGCCCGTGGTGTCGGCCTCGCCAATGGGCAGGGCCTGGCTTAGCAGCATGTCGCCGGTATCCAGGCCAGCGTCCATTTGCATGATGGTGACGCCGGTTTGCGCATCCCCGGCTTGCAACGCGCGCTGTATGGGTGCGGCGCCGCGCCAGCGCGGCAGCAGGGAGGCATGGATGTTCAAACAGCCCAGGCGCGGCGCCTGCAAGGCCCAAGGGGGCAGGATGAGGCCGTAGGCGGCGACCACCATCACGTCAGCCTGTGCGGCCACCAGCGCCTGTTGCACCGTTTGCGCTTCGGCGGCGTAGCGGCCATCCAGGCGCAGGCCCTGGGGTTGCAGCAGCGCCAAGCCGTGCGCCTGCGCGGTCTGCTTAACCGGCGAGGCGTGCAACTTCAAGCCACGCCCGGCGGGCCGATCCGGCTGGGTCAGCACCCACGGCACCTGGTAGCCCGCAGCCAGTATGCGTTGCAAGGCCAGTTGCGCAAACGCCGGCGTGCCGGCAAATAGAACGCGCATGGGTGGCTTGAGCGCTTCAGTGGGCCGCACGTTCGAGCTTGCGCAGGCGGGTCTTGATGCGTTGGCGCTTGAGCGGTGACAGGTATTCGACGAAGACGCGCCCCATTAAGTGGTCCATCTCGTGCTGGATGCACACGGCCAACAGGCCCTCGGCCTCTAGGAGCCGCTCCTGACCGTGTTCGTTGAGCGCCTGCACGCGGATACGCTGCGCGCGTTCCACTTGGCCGTAGATACCGGGTACGGACAGGCAGCCTTCATCGGACTTTTCGCGCTCGGCGCTGGCCTCCAGTAACTGCGG
>Ga0209189_1003769_pt1 | contig 10079 bp, 6 predicted proteins | sample C_130820_EF_Meta_FD_187308 | JGI IMG/M metagenome (GOLD analysis project Ga0209189, IMG submission 187308) | Freshwater microbial communities from Lake Croche, Canada to study carbon cycling - C_130820_EF_MetaG (SPAdes) (version 3) | ecosystem: Environmental > Aquatic > Freshwater > Lake | place...
TCAAATACAAGACTCGGCCAAGCAAAAAATCGGCATTGGGATTGAGCTGAAACAACTTTTCATAATAAGGCAAAGAGTTTTCAAATTGCCTCAGCTCAAAATAAATATCCCCGCATTTGGAATACAACTCAAAGTAATCCGGCTTAATGGCAAGGGCTTTTTCAAAATCTGCTAAGGCCTTGGCATATTGCCTAGTCTCGTAATATACCTGCCCTCGATTATTCAACACTAGAGCGCTTTGAGGATTGAATGTGATGGCTTTGCTCAGCATTTCAATTGCCTGCTCGTGAGATTTTAGCTGTCCATAGGCCGTTCCCAATAATTGAAGAGCATCAAAATGACTAGGATCAAACCGTAAAATCTCCTCGTAAATTTGGACTGCCTTGGTCAAAGACATTGCGCGATGAAGTTCAATAGCTTCTTGTAGCTTTAAGGTAATGGCTTCGGGGGGCAAGAAATTGGGGGATATCAAAATAAATATCTGCTAATGGGGCTATCAAAAGATTTGCGAAGGGATCTATAAAGAGGCCTATGAAGAGGTCTATACAGGGGTCTATGAAGGCAGCTTATTCTGTTGGGTGCGATGCTTGATGGTATCGATATCGCCAGCGTTTTTTGCAAGCAAAGGACTAAACCCATCAAGCAGTTTCTGTAAGGCTATTTCGATCGAATGCTGCTTTTCACCTATGGCATAGGCTTTTTGCACCAAGTCTTGATAAAACGCTTCATCATCCCAAAGACGAGTCACGAGTTTGACTAGGGGCTCAAGAATTTCTTGGGCAGGAATCAAGCTATAGGGAGTTTGATAGTACTTTTCTGGGAAGCGAACCACTAAACCTGCATCCCCCACCATTTCAGGCATGCCACCACGATTCGTTATTAGCGCCGGAATACCGTTTAGCATTGCCTCGGCTAAAACACGCCCCATGGATTCCCACCACAGGCTGGGCGCCAATACTACTCGTGCTCGGCCATATACTGCAGCCATATCACTGGTATTCGCAGTTAAACGAACATTAGATCCGCCCTGCTCTTCCATGCCGTTAGTCTTAGCAACCTGATTCAAATATTCCAGCCAATTGCCTCTAGATTCAACCACTTCAATACGAATATCAGGGCGTCGTTTTTCTAAAATGAGAGCCAGCTGCGCAACAATAGTGACACCTTTTTCTGGCCTGGGATTGATAAACAGCAGATGGTCTCGAGTATGCTTTTTGGCGACAAACTTTTCTGAGTTAATAAATGCGCCCACAGGAATGGCATCGTATTGATGCTTTTCTTGATACATCTTCGCGTTTTCTTTTGAATTAGTCAGGATCAAATCCACATCCCGAATCCATCGTTGCCCACCGTAATTCGCGTTGGCTAAATACACTGCCGAAGGACATCCTCGATAACGAGCCTCATCAGCAATGAGAAAGTCAAATGACCTACCACCCCAAAAGAAAACCAAATCTGGTTTGAATTGATCTAACAAGGCGGTGTAATGTAAATACAATGCATCATACTCAATGCCGAGCATGTCATTTTTGATAACACTTCGCGTCATTAAAAGATGATGTTTTAAGCCAGCAGAATCGACATATAAAGCAAGGTTGCCAGGTTTTGATTCTGCTTTGAAAATACTCTCCCGGATCGCCACCCCAACCTTTAGTGCATCGAAAATAGTGGCGCCAGCAATGAGTACTTCATAATCCTGGTTTTGCAGTTGAGATAATATTTCTTTTACCTGAATAGCAGCACCACTAGAGGTATCTAATAAGCACTCTACAGACATCCACAGAATTCGTTTCTTCCGCCCAGTTTGTGGATTAGTTTTTGGCATAGCCATTCTTTTAGAAATGCTGAAAATAAACTAGAATATTCAAAGGTATTTTTACTAGGATATTTTACAATTAATATCCTTAATATATAGCTATTGAATCTGCACTAATCAAAAATGCCAAATCAACAAAATCTGAATGTCAGTCTGCCTGATTTAGCACAAACTTTGGAGGCGGCTATTGCACTGCACCAGGCCGGAAAACTCAAGGAAGCCAATCTTGTTTACCAAGAGATTCTTAGCATCGAAGCAGATCATTTTGATGCAACCCAACTCTTGGCAGCCTCTTTGGCACAAGCCAAGCAGTTTGCTCAAGCCCTACCCTACTTTCAAAAAGCGATCGCACTGAATCCCAATAGTGCAGTGGTCTTGAATAATTATGGTCATTGCTTGCATGCTTTAGAACGTTATGAAGAAGCCTTAGAAAATTACCTTCAGGCAACTAATATTAACCCCCAATATCAGGAAGCGCACATCAATGTAGCCAATACACTGAAAAAGCTTGAACGTAATGAAGAGGCTGCATCAGCTTTTCAGAACCTGATAGAACTCAATCCAAGTTACTTCACTGCCTATGTCGAAAGAGGCAATTTATTTCTGAAGCTCAAACAGTTTGATGAAGCCTTAAAGAATTATGATGCCGCCCTTTTATTAAACCCTAAGAACGCAGGGATTTATTGCAACCGTGGAAATGCCCTGTTTGAGTTAGGGCGCAATGATGAATCCATCGATAGCTATGACCGTGCTATTGAGCTCAATCCCAATATTGCAGATGCCTTTGCCAATAAAGCTGTAGTACTCATCAAGCTACGCAAGACTACTGCTGCCCTAGAGTCCATTCAGAAAGCGCTGACTATAGCGCCTAAACATCTTAAGGCTATGATGAATCAAGGGGTGCTCCTCTCTGAAATGAAGCAATATGATGCAGCTCTAGAAACCTATAACAAAGTGCTTTCATTATTCCCAAGAGAGGCTGATGCTTACATTAATAGAGCCGTGGTCTTTAAAGATCTAGGCAATCACGAAAAGGCCTTAGCAGACTACAGCCAAGCAATTGCGCTCAATCCAAAGAATCCGATGGCCTACTCCAATCGCGGCAATCTCTTTACGGATTTGAAGGACCATGAAAAGGCATTTGCTGACTTTGAGTTGGCTCTGAAGATTAACCCTGATCATTATGCCGCTTATACCAATCGTAGTTGTTTGTATCTGAATTTAAAGAACTATGAATTAGCCTTGATGGACGCCGAGCGGGCTATTGCCCTCGATCCCAGCAACCACAATGCATACAACAATCAAGGCAATGCACTTAAAGCTCTGGGTCGTTTAGATGAAGCTTTAGTGAGTCTAAATCAGGCTATTGAACTTCAAAATGCCTACTCTATTGCATACTCCAATCGAGGCAATTTACTCTATCGCATGAATCGGATTGATGAAGCGATTCAAAGCTTCGATCAGGCCATTCAGTTAAATAAAGACTATGTAGAAGCGCGTTGGAATAGAGCCTTAGCCCTTCTAGTTTCTGGTAACTTTGAGGAAGGTTGGCGAGAATATGAGTATCGTTTTGATAACAGTAAATTACCCACATTCAGCGGCAAAAGAGCCTTTCCTCAGCCGTACTGGCTTGGCCAAGAATCCTTAGCTGGAAAAACAATCTTGATTCTCAGCGAGCAAGGTCTTGGTGATACTTTGCAGTTTTGTCGCTATGCCAGTCTCTTAGCCAAGCTTGGGGCTAAGGTCATCCTCGAGTGCCCTTCTGCATTAATGAATTTAATGAAAGAGGTACCAGGGATTACCCAAGTGATTAAAAAAGATAGCCCTCCGCCACCTTTTGATTTTTACTGCTCGCTGTTAAGTCTACCGCTAGCCTTTAAGACCACTTTAGAAACTATTCCTGCCCCAAACGCGTATCTCTCAGTAGATCCTCAAAAAGAGGCTTTCTGGAAAGATCTTTTAGGTCCTAAAACATTGCCTCGCGTTGGCTTAGTCTGGAGTGGGAGCGCAAAACATAGCAGCAATGATTTACGAAGTATTCCCCTAGCAATGATGTTAGAGCACCTGCCAAAACATCTGGAGTACATCGCATTACAAACGGAATTTCAAAAGCGAGATCAAGCAACGCTAGCTAATAATCAGCACATTCTCAATTTTTCAGATCAGTTAAAAGACTTTACAGATACAGCCGCATTAGTCTCTAATTTAGATTTGGTGATCACTGTCGATACTAGCCTTGCCCATTTAAGCGGCGGCCTATCCAAACCAACCTGGGTCATGATTCAATCAGGTCCAGACTGGCGCTGGCTTCTAGGTAGAGAGGACAGCCCCTGGTATCCCAGCATCAAGCTGTATCGTCAAGATTTAAGCGAGCGCTGGGAGCCCTGCTTATCGTCTATTGGTAAAGATCTGTTAAAACGCTTTCCGAATTGAAGTAAAAGTAAATTAGTGAATCAGCTTCACATTAGGAAGTGGTTTGCCATCGAGTGCTGGCTGAGAAATCGTTACTTCTTGATTTAACCCCCACTTAGCATGATCATGGCCTAGACTCTTAATCAGAAGGCCCATAGATTGAACTGCTTTAGTCGGTAAAGTGACATTGAGGGACTTGCCACCCAAAAGCTTCCACTCAAAGGAGAAGATGCCATCCTTTTCGCTAGCAGAAAATCCTACCAATAAAATAGGCTGATCCCCCAAAGGAAAGCTTTGCGCACTATCGTAGCGCTCTCTTAAATTGGTTGTTTTCGCTAGGCCTTCATCTTGAAACTCATGAATGATAGATGCAGTCTTAGCATCATGCTTACGTTCAAGCGCCTTTTGTATGAGTTGATCAATGGCCAGCAAAATATTATTGGCCATAAATCGAGTTATCCACAAACGAAACTCAGTGCTCTCATGCGTATTAAAACGCAGCAGAACCCTATCCTGCTGCTGATCATATGTGCCGTTAAATTGTTTAATACTCATCAGATCTCTATTAAATTTAAATTACTTCTTTTTTGCAACAGATTTTTTAGCAGCAGGCTTTGCAGGCACTGTCGCTGACTTTGCTTTCTCAGTTGCGGGAGTCGCTTTTTTAGGAACAGTAAGGGTTTTTTTCTGTGGGGCAACTTCAGCTACCTTTTTAGACGGTAGAGATATTTCAGCTTGTTCTTCCACTTTTAAAGTGGTGCCGACTTTTGCTTTTGCTGCTGCGCTATTTACCAAACGATTACGAACACGCTCAGCCAAAAAGGAGAGATTTTTCATGGAAAAAATAATTTGATAAATTTTCGCCAGCAAACCCTCTGTAAACATACTATAAATAGCATCGGAGTCGAGAAGTTTTAACTTAGATTCATCAATGATCCAAACACCATTCACTTGATATTTTGCGCCATCACGAGACTGCACACTGAGATCTGTTTTCATCAGGAGATCATGCTCTTTTAAGTGCTTTGCAAACGTAAAGGTCTCTTGATTCTCTTGATGAAATTGTCGAAAGAAAGGCAACAGCTCTTTTAACTTTGAACCAGCACCTTCACCCTCAAATAATGGGAATACTGTTTTGTCTGAACCTTTTGATGTTGAGGATTGAAAGCACTGAGCATCCTCATCAATCGCAATAGTAAATTGCTTTGAATCGCCTGGATTAGAAATCGTAATGAAGGGATAACGACGTAAGAAAGCTGGAATATATCTACCACTCCACTTCACCCCCTCAACAAAAAGATTTTCATCTTTACGTAATCCTGAAACCGCAACCAGTGCATAACTATCGGGACCCGCCTCGATAAAAAATATCGGCATCTCCTGAATCACTTCATTTAACTCAGTCAATAGAATCGGGATAAAAATAGTCTTGTCTGCAAATCCCAAATCTAGTGGCAGAGTAATGTCCAAATTCTGATGTTTAGCACGATCCAAAGGGACAATGTTTTGGTAGCAAAGTAATTGTTGCGGCATATACGCTTTCTCTTTATCGATATTTTTCGAATATTGTCATTCTAACTACAAGGCCAATATGGCATCGTTTAATCCTTGAGTGCCAAATAATGTTTTCTCGTTTAATCCTGGCGGCACATTGGACCAAAGTGGCTTAAGCCAAAATTGTGAAGATGAAGTTAAATTCTGAATGAGTTCTGGACTGGTCGCAAGCCAAATTTGTCGAGTATTGGGGCTATTTTTTGGCCCTGCAGAGCCCCAATTACTGACTGGAGTGAGCTCAAAGCGCTTTTTAGCGGCAATGGTTTGACCCTCCCCCGCTTCAATCTCAATAACAACAGGTGTTTTAGCCTTGAAAAAGTCACCCCATGTTGTAGAGGACTCTTCCTTTGGGTCAGGCCGAACAATTAAGAGCGCTAGGGATTGATTATTCACTCTTGCAAATGCTAACGTTAGTAAGGCACCGCTCGATTGCTGGCCTTGAGTAGCAAATGCTAAGCGTTTACCGCCCTCAAGCGCCTCTATACGCCACCGTGCAAGCCCAGTACTGGAATTGAAATTAGACACCTTCCATGCTGCTATCTGACTAGGAGTGAGCACCCTCACCTTGCCAGGCTCCGTCAACATAGCCTGATCTAGCAACAAGCGGCTAGCACCCATGCCATCGATATATCTACCTAAAACAGCCACCAGCTTTTGAGTCTGCATGCTGCTAATCTCTTTTTCTACACCCCAAAATTGATGAACGCCATACTGAGCGGTCGGATCAACCTGCCTTTGCACACCGCCTAAAAAGGCGTATGCACAAGCTGAAAAACACTTGCCTTGATTTTTACCTGCATCAAGCGGGGTTTTAGGGCTCACAAAGGTATTAAAACCGCGCGCCCTGATGACTTGCCCTAAGCGCAGACCACCATTGAGGTCACCGCCTAGACTTTGCAATACTACTGTCGTTCCAGGGGGTAGATCTTGAGTAAATTCAGAAAATTGATCAGAAGAGTTGCGCTCAAATTTACCAATGGCAAATACAACTGTTTGTTGTGCTAGTGCCTTGGGAATTCGCACACATGATTCTTCTACTCCATCTGCAGGCAACGGTAGGCTATCAGGGCAACGCACTACCTTCTCAAAACGCATGGACTCTTGAGCAAGGCCAGGTTGAATCCACCCCAAACAAAGCATGAGGAGGATCAAGCCATTTTTAACGCTCCCTAAAGGCATTTTCCTTAACACCAATCAGAGGTTTCAACAAATAGCGGAGAACGGTTTTATGACCCGTAATCACATCTACTTGTGCTTGCATACCCGGAATAACAGGTAGCTTCTTACCAAGAGAATTCACAATAGAAGAATTGGTTTCCACCCTTGCAATGTAATAGTAGCTCGTTTGGCCGCGCTCTTCAGCAGAGACAGCATCGGCAGAGATTTGCGTAATGGTTCCATCTATTGAGCCAAATATCGCATAGTCGTAAGCAGTTAATTTAACGCGTGCATTTTGACCTATTTTGACGAAACCAATATCTTTGGGTAATAACCTCGCTTCAACTACTAGCGTATCGTCAGATGGTACGATTTCTACAATCGGCTCACCTGCTTTAATGGTTCCGCCAGTAGTAGTCACTAAGACACGATTGATCACGCCCTTCACTGGCGCCCGCACGGTCGTTCTATCTAACTTGTCTTCAAGTGCTGGTAATGCTTTTAATAATGGGCTGAGCTCTTGATTGGTTTTTGATAAATCAGCAGATATATCCGATTGGAATTGCTTTTTAATAGAATCAATTTTGGATCTGGCTTCCACTACCCTTGTCTCAGTCCGAATTAACTCTAAGCGAGGTTCTAAGCCACGCTCAACCAAACGCCCAATAATCTCTAATTCGGCTTTTGCATTTTTATACTGGTTTTCATAGACAGCCAAATCCGCTTTCAAGCGTGCTTTACGATTCTGATATTCATTGGTTTCAAGAGTAATGTACTGCGCACCCTCTACTTTCAGTTCTTCCGGAAACTCTAAAGGTTTATCGTTCATTTCGGACTCGAGGCGGGCTACTTTTGCCATCAAGCCCATTCTCTGTTGATTGCGACTTTCAAAATCTGCGCCAAATTGCGTAGGTGAAAGCGTTACCAATACATCGCCAGCCTCCACTTTTTCACCTTGATGCACATTGATTTTCTGGATGATGCCGCCCTCCTGGTTTTGGACGATTTGCATCTTTGCCGAAGGAATCACGCGCCCCTCTGCATGGGTAATATCATCAATATCTGCTACAGAAGCCCATAAAAAAAGCACCACAAAAAAGCCGACAATTATCTTTAAGAGCACATAAGAATACTTATGAGGGCGACCTATGCGCAGGTTATGTAAATCGGCATTTTCTAGATCAAGATGCTCTAGGCGAAACAGGCGAATAAAAGCATGCTCTGTTTTCTCAACAAAGTTCTTTTTAGCTGTATGCCAATCTTGCATTTCGGGCGAATTTTGATACCAATCGAGCGCTTTTTGATAATACTCAGACGCTTTTGGTACAGCCCAACTAATTGCACGGCCAATCCAATGGGTAATCCATCTCAACGCAATGCGAATTTGGATGATGATCCACTTCAAAGCAAAAAAGATTTGCTTTAGTAAAAACAACAGGCCTTTTTTAACGGTGTCTACTGCCTTGGTGAAAAAGGCCTTTAAATTACTGTTGCTCATCCATTGGTTCCATCTTTATCTCTAAAAGGCTGAATCGTCACACCACTAGTCACTGCCAATGAAGACGGGCTACTCCTAGCCACTGTTGGCTTGGACTTCGGTTTTGCTTCTACTGGCGCTTGCTCAACTGAATCTTGCTCTTTTACCCCTTCCTTAGCCTGAGAAGCTGAGGCAACAGCACTAGCAACCTCCTCTTGCTTTGGTTGTACTGGCGCTTTAGCTTGTGGTGCAGCGCCTCCAGGATTAGGATTAGTTGGCTGTTGCGGTTTCATGAAATCCGCCTTAGGACCTTGTGCAGCGAGCTTTCCTTGATCAATCACAATCACACGATCAACCAACTCAATAATGGAGGCGCGATGCGTAATGATCACAATCGTCTGGTTGAGTAAGTGACGCTTTAACTTATCAATGAGCACTTTTTCGCCAGCCATATCCATCGCGCTGGTAGGCTCATCCATCAGCATAATCGGGGGACGACTAACAAGTGCGCGGGCAATCGCAAGGGCTTGCTTTTGGCCACCTGATAAACCTTCACCGCGTTCTTTTAATCGCAAGCCATAACCATCGGGGTGAGGTGCAATGAACTCATGCACTCCGGCAATTTCTGATGCTTCTAAAATATCTTCATCGGTCGGGTTCAGACCCCCTACTCCAATATTATGCTTAACGGTACCGGTCATCAGCCAAACATCTTGCATAACCACACCAATGTTTCTTCTTAAATCCGCTGGATCAATTTGTCTGGTGTCAATACCATCAATCAGGATGGCACCAGAATCGGGTTGATAAAGACCTAGAATCAGTTTGGCAACGGTTGTTTTTCCAGAGCCAACCTTACCCACGACCGCCACACTTTCACCAGCATTAATCTTGAAGGAAAGATTTTGTAATCCACCATGCGTTTGGTCAGGATAACGAAATGAAACATCTTTAAATTCGATGCTACCTTGCCACACTTCCCGATTGAGGTAAGCGGCATTATTGCGATGTTCACGCGGCTGTTGCATCAGCGCTGATAAAGAACGGTAACTTGCCAATGATTGGTTTAAGCGAGTTAACAGTTGTGAGAGCTGAGCCATCGGTGCAACTGCTCTTCCCGCTAGCATTGAACAGGCAATAATCGCACCCTGAGCAATATTCCCTCTCTCTACCAAGACAATACCAACTACGACTGTACCTACCCATACAAATTGATTAGCGAAGTTGGCAACGTTTCCGGAAACTTGCGCAAGCATACGTGTTTTTAAGCCCACTACAGATTGATGCGCAAGAGCGTCTTGCCAACGGCGACGCATGATCGATCCTGCGCCCATCGCTTTAATCGTTTCAATACCCTGCAAAGTTTCAATCGCAATGGCATGCTTAGTTTGGCCGCTTTCAAAACTGGTTTGCGTGAGGTTTTTAATCCTAGGATGAATGACTAGACTAGTTACCACGACCAATAAAATAGCTACTAATGGGATATACACAATCGGTCCGCCAATGGCCCAAATCACCAACAAAAAGATGATCGAAAAAGGAATATCAATGAACGTCGTCATAGTTGCCGAGGTCATAAACTCCCTGAGGGTCTCAAACTCACGCAGAGAATTGGCAACCGAACCTACTGGGCCCTTACGAGCCTTGAGCTCCATATCCACC
>Ga0209189_1003773_pt1 | contig 10071 bp, 20 predicted proteins | sample C_130820_EF_Meta_FD_187308 | JGI IMG/M metagenome (GOLD analysis project Ga0209189, IMG submission 187308) | Freshwater microbial communities from Lake Croche, Canada to study carbon cycling - C_130820_EF_MetaG (SPAdes) (version 3) | ecosystem: Environmental > Aquatic > Freshwater > Lake...
AACCCCCCCCCCCCCCCGGAAAAGGTTCTGTCAGAGGGGATAGGTATGGTCTCGCCCATGATTGATGCACGCGCAAAAAAGCAGTGGTTTCTTGCTTTAGCGTGCGCCGCTCAAATCGCTGGCGACGATCCCGACCGCTGCATGGCGCTCGTGAATCAGATGCGAATCATTCGGGACCTAGTCGCGCAGCTGAGTTATCAGGCCAAGCAGAATGGCTTTGTTGGCGGCATTGATGGTGGGGTCAGCGAGGACTGCTTCCTCAATGGTGACGTCGGTGCTGGCCTCGAGGGGAATCCAACCCAAGTGGCGTGACAGGGTCCCTGGCTCAACGTCGCAGATCTCCTCAAGCGTGAGCACTTCGGGTCGGCTGGGTTCTGACTCGCCACGAATCCAGTTAGCAAACGAGCTCTGCGTCTTTTCCATGCCAGCGAGGATGCCGCGTCGATGCAGTTCGGCTGTTGACTGAATCTCGGCAGCTGCCATCGCTGCCTCAAGAGCCAAGCCGAACGCCATGCGCTGCTCGCTGGAAGTGTTCATGTGTCTCGCCATAAATCTGTCCTGAAATCTAGCAAAGAAGATGCCCCTACGGCCCATACTCGTCTGCGCTAATAGTCACCGTACACACTTCCAAATAGATACACAACCGAAACGCACGAAATAGAATCACAAAATAGATGCTTGACGGGTAGATAGGTTTTCAGTACGGTGCAGCGCCATGAGTGCACACCAGACACCAGCAGTTGCCAGCGGGCGCCTTCTGTACCTCAAAGAGCTTTGCGAATGGCTTGGCCTCACGCAGCGCCAAGTTCGCAACCTCATTGAGAAGAACGCAATACCGGTCACACGAATCGACGGTCGAGTTCGCTTCGACCGCATCGAAATCGAGAAATGGCTTGCCCGTTCCACGACCAAGCCAAGGCGTGCGGCATGAGCGGCGCGAACATCACCTGCGCCAACTGTCGCAAAGTGTTTTGGCACGACGACGACGCAGCTCAGGCTCAAGCGTTTCTCGGCCATAACTGCGCAGAGACGAAGCGCTCACAAACAGTCACGAATTACTCACGAGTCAGCGATGACGAGTGGACGGCAATTACGTCGCGCTATCAGCACCCGAGCAACTTCACGCCGGACGGTGCAGCATGAAGCGCGCGGTGTATCACCGTCGAGGTCGTGTGACATCACGACCAGCAGTGCAGGTCACCATCGCAGTGCTCGCTGTCGCGCTCCTGCCAAAGCCAGTCGAAATGATTGCGCAGTCTGATCTGCTGTTCCCGATGTTTGCGTTGACTGTGTTGTGTGCAGCAGCTGCGTTTGCTGTGTGGGCATGGCCGGTCAAGCGATGAAGACCGACTGGCTTGCACCTGCAGCAGTCATCGTGCTCGTCATCATCATGATGTCGTGGGTCTGGCTGATCTCCGAGGGTCGACCATGACGAACCCTCAGAAGCGCAAAGGCTCAGAAGCAGAGCGTGCCGTCGTCGAGTACCTCGCAACGCTTGGTGTCAGTGCGCAGCGCATCCCGGCAGGCGCAACCGATGATCGCGGCGATCTGTTTGTGCCGATCATCGAATGGCCGAGCATTGACGTGAAGAACTACTCGAGCTACTCGGGCCAACTGTCGCACTGGATAGATCGAGCAAACGATCAAGCAGGCAACGCCGGTCGCCGCTTTGGCGTCGTGTGGTTTAAACGCACACGCAAGACCAGCCCTGCTGACTGGTACGTCGCCATGACTGGCCAAGCGTTCACGACCCTCATGGCCATGATCGGAGACAAGTAGTGGAACAGATTGAAATCATGCGCACGCTGCTGCTCGCAGAGCTGCTCAACGGCGACATTGATCGAGCAGTCGTAAGCGACGCAGTCGATGTCTTTGAGGCATGTGGTCGTCGCATCGCCCATCTTGAGCGACTTGTTGAAGCGCTCGGTGCCGAGATCGCCTACCACCGTTCGTGTGGTCCGACGTGAAGTACCCAAGACGCCGACCACTTGCTGAGACGCTTCGTGAAGTTGACACAACCAGCGTTGAGCAGCTGCAGAACACGATCGTCTCACAAGCAATGCAGCTGCAACGCAACGCTGCCGAAATTGAACTGTGGCGCAACACCGCCAAGCGACTTGGCACAGAACTTGAGCTTGTGATCGAGCAGCCCGAAGGCAGCGACGAACACCTTGCTGCCACCTGGTGGCGTGACCAATACGCAGCACTGACTGAGCAGGTGCAAGCGCACCTTGAGACCTATCACCCAGGAGTAGCTGCCCTGTGAGCGATTGGACTGCTGAAGGTCTCTGTCGCGGCATGACAGATCTCTTCTACCCAGCACGCGGTGACAACGAGGGCTTCAACGCAGCCAAGGCTGTGTGCGAACGCTGCCCGGTCAAAGCACCGTGCCTTGAGTTCGCCATGCTCTTTGAAGAGACCGAAGGCGTCTGGGGTGGCACGTCCGGTCGTGATCGTCGAGCACTGCGCAAAGCGCAATGGGCAGCACTGCAAGAAGCGAAGACCTACGGCCACGGCTTTGTCGGCACTTGGCGCGACGGCTGTCGCTGCGAGCCATGCGTCTTTGCCAACAAACGCCAAGACCGCCGCCGTGACCCGGTCAACCAGCAGCACTGAACCCTCACACAAAGGACATGAGCTACATGAAGCAACTCTCAAGCATCGTCGACGACCTCACCTCTCAGCCTGTCCGACGTGACCGCTGGGGCCGCTACCTAGTGCTGCCTGAAGGTGCAGCCAAGCCCATCGGCTACACACGCGCCACCACTGTCGCCAAAGCGCTCGATGACTCAGGCGGTCTGCTGTCGTGGGGCAAGCGCATGGTCGCACTCGGCCTCGGTCAGCGTCCAGACCTCGTCGCCCTGGTCTCAACCACTGCAGACACCGACAAGAAGACGCTTGACGACATCTGCGAACGTGCAGCCGAGCAAGGAGGAGCGACGCTACGTCGTGACCTTGGCACTGCAGTGCACGGAATGCTCGAGAAGTCCTGGGCAGATCCCACCTTCGTCGCGCCGGACCCCTACGGCGCCGACGTGCGAGCCGTCCACGATGCGCTGGCGACCGCCCGCTTGCGCGTTGTGGACGGCTTCGCTGAACGCATGATCGTGCACGACCGCCACCAGATCGCTGGCACGTTTGATCTGCTCGTCGAAGACGAAGCCGGTCAAAAGTTCGTCGCCGACATCAAGACCGGCTCATCACTTCTTGGCGCTCTCGCCTTTGCGGTGCAGCTGTCGATCTATGCCAACGCCGACGCTCTCTACAACCAGGGCGCAGCGAAGGATGGCAGCAAAGACACTCGTGAGCCGATGCCCGAAGTGTCAAAGCTTTACGGCGTCATCATCCACGTCCAGCCAGGCAGCGGAGTCTGCGATCTTCACTGGCTTGATCTCGCCATCGGTGCTGAAGCGCTCGAGCTCGCGATTGCGGTGCGTGAGATGCGCAAGGCAAAGACGCTGTCGCCGTTCGTCGTTGAGGTCGACGTGGTTGAGCGCACCAAGCAGATCGCAGCAGCCGAAAAGATTCTAAGTGCTGCTGATGGCAACGTCGATGACGAGTGGCGTGCGTGGATGGTCGGCCGACTCAAGTCACTGATCGACGCAGGGCACTCGCAGCTCATCCGTAACTCATGGCCCGAAGGTGTGCCCACGCTTGGCAGTGGCAAGCCGATCGCCAACCATCTTGCCGACCCGATTGAGCAGGCAGTGTCAATGATTGAGACACAGGTCGGCGCTGCGTTTCCCGACCCGAAGCCAGGCGAAGTGCTTGTGGAGCGTCGTGAAGCTGCACCACAGCGACGTGGTGCACCAGACGAGGGTGGCGAAGTCGGCACCACTGAGACTCAAAGCGTCAACAAGCACGCACGCAAGCTCACCGTCGAAGGTCGCACTTGGCTCGGCGCAATGATGCAAGCAGCAAAGGATGCGAACCGGCCCGTCAACATGACTGGCGCTGGCGGCAAGAAGACCGAGCGCCGCTTCATCATCGCTGGCTCACTATTGGCGCTTGCCGATCACGCCGACGACGACCTTGCGCGCGCGTTGATCTCGATCGCCATCGGCGAAGAGATGCAACCAGGGCACAACCTCGGCGACGCCATCGGCACGCTCACGATCGACGAGGCAACACGCCTCGGCCACCTCGCCCGCGCACTCAACGCAGGATCGCTCACCCCGATGTGGGAAGCGAACGGCGTGCGCATCACAGGCGACATCGAAGCAGCAATCGCTGCTTGACCAACCAACAAACCAAGACAAGAAAGCAGGACACACAGTGACTGACATCATCGGAGAACTCACCCGCTCAGGCGGACCATCAGCGAAGTGGGATGCCATCGGCGACGTGCGCCGCATTGTTATCGACGACGTTGAGAAGCGACAGGTGACCGACTTCGTCACAGGCGAGCCACAGACGTGGCCGAACGGCGACGCCAAGTGGCAGTTCGTCTTCAGTGGCACCGATCCCGACACTGGCGACGAGACACGATTCTTCTGCAAGGGCTTCCAGCTCGGTGCAGTCAAAGAGGCACTGCGCTCGGCAGGCGTCAGCGCTGGCGACACGCTCACCGGCGGCATCTTGGCCATCAAGTGGACAGGCGAAGAGCCCAGCAAGACCAAGGGCATGAGTCCAGCGAAGACCTGGTCAGCGCAATACAAGCCAGCAGCTGCAAACGCAGTCACTGACGACCTCATCTAGATCGGGCAAAGCAGCCGTCCCCCTACGACTGGCTGCGTGCGCCGTATGGGTCGGCGCGTCTGAAGGGCCGCGCCGACCCCACATTCACCCCTGCCAACCAGCACGCAGGGCATCGAGTCAACAGACCCTCCTCGGCGACTCGATGCCCTGCAACTTCTCCGAAGGACCAAGCGTGGAAGAACCGCACCTCAACATCGTCAAGGACTCAATCGGCAACTTCTTCGTCGAAGTCGCCCAGGGCGCTGACCGCATCATCATCACTCCACCGCTGTGGAACCTCACCGAAGCATCAGACGCGCGCAAACGCATCGCAGCCGTCACCGGACTGCGCGACGGCCGAACAGTCTGATGCAACACGGTCCCGACCCCTACACGCGCATGCTCAAGCACATGGACGAGATGCTCGCTGCGGACAAGGAACGCAACGAGCTCGTGCTCTTGCAGACGCTTGCCGACCTAGGGCGCATCGGGCGAACAGGGCAACGACTCGCCGACTACCTCGCACACATCGCAGCTGCAGAACCTGCTCGACGTGAAGCGATCAACGACCTGCTGAGCGCATGGCGACACGCACTCACACATTGAGCAACAACTGGCGCTGCCCGAAATGTGCAGACGCCTACTCGACACCCCGACCAGTGCTTGGCGTGCTTTGCGCACCTTGCACCAGAAAGAACCGAGGAACGCAGCAATGGATGAAATCAGAATCAGTTACCCCAGAACCTTCGCAGGATGCCTCGCAGTAATCGTCCTGCTGTTTCTTGGCGCACTCGTAGGACGCTGCTCAGCACCAGCAGCAGCACAAGAAACACAACCAGCACCGACGCAAGATGCGTTTGTTGTGCTTGGCAACGACGGCACCATCGACGCCCAAGCAGCAATTGCCGAAGCCGTCACCGCCCTCACAACAACGAGCACGAGTTTGTACGTACAACAGTCGGCGGCACCGACGACAAGCGGTGACCGCTGGGATCAGCTTGCACAATGCGAGAGCGGCAGCCGCTGGGATTATCCACCAGTCAGCGGAGGGTTCAGCGGTGGCGTGATGTTTCACATCGGCACTTGGCGATCGATGGGTGGCGAAGAGTTCGCACCTGACGCCTACCTCGCCACGCAAGAGCAGCAGATCGTCGTCGCCGAGCGAGTCCTGGCTACATCCGGCTGGCGTGCATGGCCTGGCTGCTCACGAAAGTTTGGGTGGATCTGATGACCGACGACACCAAGCGCTGCGCCAAGTGCTGGCGCTATCTGCCGCTCACCGACTTCGGCCACGACGGACGCACCAGAGACAACTTGACCTACCGCTGCAACGACTGCCGCAAAGACGGCATCAGAGGCACGTTCGTTTCCAACCCTCACTTTCACGGAGAGCACTAATGCCAAGCATCAAGATCAGCAAAGAACCACTGCCCGACGCACCCGAGTCAACGGTGCTCTACACCGACGACGGCAAGCCGCTCGGCATTCTGCGCTTCACCCTCAAGTCAGGCACCACCACCAGCGTGCTTGAGTACGCACCAGGGCAAACACCGCACCGCCACTACCCGCTGCGATCAAAGCACCGCCCACGATGACTCACTTGCTCCGCTGGCCACTGCAGCCGCTCTTCGACGCCACCGACACAACTGGCTTCGGTGAACTGGCATACCTCACCGGGTTCTCAAGACGAACCATTCACCGTTGGGCTCATAACGGCATCTCAGATCGCAACGCAGACCGAGCAGCCGTGGCACTTGGGAAGCACCCTTCAACCATCTGGCCGAACTGGTTCGAGCCCTTGATTCAGGAGCAGGCAGCATGACAAACGAAGAGATTGAGCAGGCAGTCGACGGACTGAAGCTGCAGCGCTTCTGGCCACACGTTGACGACATCGTCATCGACGCAGGCAGAGCACTCGAAGCCATCGGCGAACTCTACGGACAGATCGCAGTGCTAGAGGATCGCAATCGCGCGCTCGAGGTCATTGTCGACCGCATGACTAGCAAAGACGACTGGGAAATCCTCATCGACATGCAGCGCGACCAGTTGAAGGTGCGCAAGGCGTTCAAGAAGGTCATCAAGCAGCTTGACGATCTGAACCGGGACGTGGCGTGACAGCCTTGGAGTCATACGACCACAGCGTGCTCGCCCACGCGCTCAACTACGCCGAGCACGGACTGCCAGTGCTGCCGATCAAGCCAGGGGAGAAGCGACCGTCGATGAGTGGCTGGCAGAACCATGCCACCACCGACAAGCCAACGATTCAGAACTGGTTTACTGGTCTCTATTCAGATCACGGCGTCGGCATCGCCACAGGCGGCACGATCTTCGCTCTTGACATCGACGTGAGCGGCGATAAGGCAGGCGACGAAACCCTTGCCGAGTTAGAGCTGCAGTACGGACCGCTGCCGGACACGGCCACGGTGCTGACTGGCTCAGGTGGCCAGCACCGCTACTTCCTTATGCCGGCTGGCGTGAGCATCAGGAACAACGCATCGACGGCGCTGGGCCCTGGTCTCGACATTCGTGGTGAGGGTGGCCAGTGCGTTGCACCGCCAACGATCCACCCAAACGGCAGGCCCTATGAGTGGGACGGCGGCGAGATCGGCATCATTGCGCCAGCACCGAAATGGCTGGTCGAACTGCTGACGGCGCGCGCCGAACCTTCGCAACCAGCGCCAGTCTCAACCTTGAGCAACGATTCAGAGTCAGTGGCTGCGAGATACAACGAGCAGACCACATGGGCACAGCTGCTGAGCAGTGACGGCTGGACGCTGGCACAGACCATGCCCGATGGCGAGCAGCGATGGGTCAGACCAGGCAAGGACGCGCGCGAAGGAATCAGCGCCACAGTCGGCCACGGCGGCGGCGGTCAGTTGACAGTGTTCTCGAGCTCGATCGCTTGGCTGCCGGAAGGCAGCTACTCACGGTTCGGCTACTACGCCTGCCGTCATCACCAGGGCGATCGCAGTGCAGCTGCGTCACGTCTCTACGAGCTGGACATGGCCCCGGTCAACGCTCTGCTCGATGCCATCAGAGTCACAGACATAACGCACGACGACATGCCAGATGTGCTCACCTACGAAGACGGCGACCACGGCTGGACCGTCACCGACCTTTCAGTGGTGCTCAGCGCTGACTACGAACCACTCAAGCCGACCAAGTTGGCGCGCGTTGATGGTCCGTGCCTGTTCTACGCCGAGCGCATCAACGCCATCTACGGCGAATCAGGATCGGGCAAGTCGTGGGTGTCGATGGCGCTGTGCGCTGAAGAGATCAACGCCGGTCGCCACGTCGCCTACTTCGACCTTGAAGACCACGCAGGCTCAATGGCTCACCGCATGCTCAGCCTCGGCGTCAGCGCCGACGATCTGATCGAACGCTTCCACTATGTAAGCCCGACCGGCCCCTGGGGAACTCACGCCGCTGACTATTGGGTCGGCCAGATCGCCGAGCTGCAGATCTCGGTCTGCGTCGTCGACTCCACTGGTGAGGCACTCAGCGTGGATGGCAAGAACCCTGACAAGGATCCCGAGGTGGCTGAATGGTTCCGGCGCATGCCACGCAGGATCGCGCGCGCTGGTGCGTGCGTGGTACTCGTCGACCATGTGCCCAAGTCCGACGAAGCGTCGAAGCGTTTCGCTATCGGCTCACAGCGCAAACTGGCTGCAGTCGACGGTGCTGCCTATCGAGTCGACGTGCGAGTGGCACCGGCCAAAGGCGTCGAAGGCTTTCTCGGGCTCAGCGTCGCCAAGGATCGCCACGGCAACTACCAGCACGGCTCAAAGGTCGCTGACGTATCCATCAACGACGAAGGCGGCAAGGTGCTCGTCACCGTCAAGCCGCCCGACTCAGGACTGCCAACGGTGCTGATGAGCAAGATCAGCGGCTACCTCATGGACAACGGCTCTTCGTCAGCTAGGCAGATTGAGTCAGGAATCACCGGCTCAACGAAGGCCAAGCGTTTCGCCCTCGATCAGCTCGTGAATCTGGGCTATGTGGAGCGCTTCGTGCGCACCGGCAAAGGCGGTGGTTACGAGTTCCGATTCGTCAAACGATTCGACGAAACAGACCTTTGGGTAACCGAAAAACCTGTGGAAAACCCTAACCGTGCCAACCGCGCCGAACCGCGCCTCACCGAAGTGGGCGCGGTTGCAGATCTAACTGTGCCTACCGCGCCCACCACTCGTTACGTAGTGGGCGTGGAGGCGCGGTTAGAGCCCGCCGAGACGCGCTTGGAATCTGTAAGTGCGCCTACCGAGTTAGGCGCGGTTAGCGCCATCTCAACTAACCCCGACGACGACCCGACCGCCAACCTGCCCGACCTGTTCTAGGAGACCCAGATGTCACGCCCCAACGCCTCAGACCTTCGACGCCAACACGTCGAGATCATCGCCCGACTCACCGCCATGCAAGACCACCTCGCCACCTGCGTGGCCAACCTGCGAGACGCGCAGCCTGGCTACCCAACAGCCACCGGAGGTGGGGGAGCGCCACGCCTCGACGCTGCTGGCAATCCACCAGGGCTTGACCGCTATCTCAGCCAGCCCGACCCAGCAGCGCAAGAGATGCGTCTGCTCGTCACACTCACCAAACAGATGCTGACCTGCGCATCACAGCTGCACGACATTGTCGCTCGATGGGGAGACGGATCAGCCTCACCTCACGAAGGCGGCATTGCACCACGCCGAACTGGCAGCGGTGGTGACTGCGTGGTGTGTGGCACCTACTGCTCAGGAGCGCACAACGATCGACTGCGCGCTGGTCTGTGCAATCCATGCCGCGTGCACTGGCAGCGATGGAACGTGGCGAACAACGGTGATCGCGGCGAGTGGATGCTGGAGCGTCGGCGCGCGCTGCTCAGCGTTGACGACGTAGAGGTTGCGTGATGGGCACATGGGCACACGCGCGATGTCAACGCACAAGCGCAACTGTTTGCCACGCCCCCGTATGCGCAGGTATCATGTGCGTCAACTAGGCGTCGACCGCACGAGCGGCGGCGCCTTTGTCGTACACACCCAAGGTGGCAGTAATGGCCAAGCCTTGCCTCGACTGTGGTGCGATTGCCAACAGCACACGCTGCAAGCGATGTACATCGACACGCAACATCGCACGTCATGCCGCCCGCCCTCAGTACCAGGGCGACTACAAGACAAGACGAGCTGCGCTTCGACGTGAAGCACAACAGGCAGGCACCCCCTGCTGGCTGTGCGGTCAGCCCATCGACTACCTCGCTGACTATCGACAACCCCTCTCCCTACACGCCGACCACCTCCACCCCGGCGACCCATCTTCGCCTTTGATGCCATCGCACAAAAGATGCAACGAACAAAGAGCGATGCATAAACATTCAAACGCAAACTGATTTTTCTGAAATCGGTTTGTTAGCAGCGC
>Ga0209189_1003779_pt1 | contig 10070 bp, 5 predicted proteins | sample C_130820_EF_Meta_FD_187308 | JGI IMG/M metagenome (GOLD analysis project Ga0209189, IMG submission 187308) | Freshwater microbial communities from Lake Croche, Canada to study carbon cycling - C_130820_EF_MetaG (SPAdes) (version 3) | ecosystem: Environmental > Aquatic > Freshwater > Lake | place...
GCACGATGCCATCAAGCCTCGAAACAATTGTACTGGCACGTTTTGATTGATAATGTGGTACAATCTATACATCTCCTCCTCTGTATTGATCAAATAACGGTCCACGCGTATGGTAACCGTTTGAATCTCTGGAAATGTCGCACGAAGTTTGTCAAGGACGTGCAGACGATGCTGGCCATCAAACACAATGTATTCGTTTTTCTCCGGATACGACCCCACCGAAATGCTTCCCGTGAATACCACATCGCGGTGCGTTTCGTAATACAACTTTACATTCTCATACATCTCATTGGCGTGATGCTCATTTTTGACACGTTGAAAAGGTGGCAAACGCATCCGATCAAGCAGTTTGCCGATTGGCAACTCGGTGTAATCGATTCGATCACGGGTTAAGGGAAACATCTTTCGTCTATATTAAATAGTATATCTTTAAACCTACTGATTTTGTCGTTAAATATAGTAGAAAGACAGATAAATTACATATTTTATGTTTTATTTTATAAAATGGCATGGGATCCTATAAACCAAAAAATTGTTATATTTACTTATCCAATGTTAGATGGGGCAGGCGACTTCTCTACTACAAAAAAAATGATTGAAAAATTAATAAGTATGGAAATTCGTCCTGAAAATATTTATCTTGTTATTGTAAATATATACGATAACATTCTAGAACATTATAAAAATATGGAATCAGAATTTAAAAAAAATTGTCAGCCGTCTCAACCTGTAATAAAAGATAAAAAGGTAAACGTTGATTTTGGTCATAGTCGGATTATTGTTGATAAAGACAAAATAATTAAAGACGAATCAAACTTTACAATTACAGAAAATATATATCATCATATTTCAACGATTTTAATTTATTTACGTTTTCAATATAATAAACTCTTTGATCCAGATACGGAAATGGACGATAGTCATTTAAGCTTAAGCGATATGAAAGCAGAGTTATATAAACTTTTAAAAAAGGTAAAAAATGAATATGCTAGTATAAAAAAACAAATAATAGAAGATAGTGACTATAAAGAACATGATCTTACTAAAATAACACAAAAATACATGACAAATTTCCTTATAGATGTACATTAAACGGTAAAATACTAAATGACTTTTTATTAAGTGGTACAAATGTCAGATTTTGGTATACATGGATTAAAAATGTTTTCAGTTTTTTACTACCATTCAAGAGAATAGGAGTTGATTTAAGAATAATTTTATCCAAAGAATTGAAATCTTTAGAAAAAAAACAGTTTACAAGTGAGACTATTTTGAGACTATTAATTAATGACAAGTATAAAATAGATTTTCATAAAAGTTTTGAGGAGCCTGAGGTTAAAACTTTAAGTTTCGCAGAAGGTGGACGTTGTAGTATTGGGTTTTATTCACCTGGCTATAGCGAAGATGTCTCTAAAAAACAAAAATGTTTAGGTATAAATATTGTAGATCATAGAAAGTTGCAAAAACCCTATGTACAAGGTGACTACACTTTTTGTTATTTTGGAAAAGTAAACGAGAATGAAACTTCTATAACTCCATATGGACTTTTAATGATGCATAAATTAAAATATTTAATTTTAATGGAAGAAACTTCACATATAAAAATAAATAAATCATGTTTTGATTTAATTTTAAAATACAGAACTTTTTCTGACATTATTTTTGGAGAAGACGCAAAGGAAGAGAAGAAAGAAGAGAAGGAGATGCTTCCTCCTGTCATAGAACAAATATCAGGAAATGAATTACGGATAAATGGAAAAAAAACTATTGAGTTTTATGATGTTCTCGATTCTTTATCTTTTTTGAATAGCTTAAACAAGTCAAAAATTTATTGTGTACTTACATGCGATCAGTCTTACTTTGAAGGAATATCTTTGGGAAAAATCGTTTTATTTGATTTACACCAACATAAAAAACAACTGTCTTTACAAATACTGTCATTGTACAATCATTTAAGTGGTAAAGTCAACGTTTTACCAGATATTGGTTGGATAAATTATTTTGAGAAAAATGAAGAGTGTAAAATAACAAATTATGATAAAGACTCATTTACTTTTACTTGCCTTGGCTCTAGCCCTTTTAAGTTTGAGTATTGGATGATTAAAGATTTTTATGATAAAATTTTGGTAATTTGTTCATTTTTGAAAGATCCTGTAAAAAAACAATTTTTTTTGGAAAGATTGAAAACAGATTTTAATTTTGATAAAAATTTTGAAGCTCTTATCAAGGGTGAAAGTCAATTTAAAAGTAAAAAAAAGAGTAAAAAGACGAGTCTAAAAAAATCTAAAAAGAGTAAAGAGAAAAGTAAAGAGAAAAGTAAAAAGACGAGTCTAAAAAAGAAAACTAAAAAAAGTATAACTAATTTTACGCATTCAAAAGGACGCACAATTCGTGCATAAAATCCTGATTATAATTAAGGTCATCGAAATTTAAATTGTCCATATACATCTGTTGGGCGCGCATCGAATCATCCAACAACTTTTCACGCCGTGACCGGTCATCCGACGATAAACGATCCCTTTCCGCTTCAATGCGCTCAATTACCGTATCGTATATTTCCTTGGTAATCATCTTTACAGGCACTGTAAGTTTTTTACACAATAAACGGGCTTCAATGTCCTCTTTTAGATTTCCTTGGATATCTAAAATCTTGAATTTTTTACGCGACACGTCGGTACAGCACACCATCATTTTATTATCGGGCGTTTTGATAATGTGATCGACGCAAAACCCAGCAAGGCGTTTCTGGCCACCAAAAAAATCTCGTTCAGTATAATGCTGGCGCATCGTATCCTCCAACTGTTTGGGCTCCAAACTATCGACCGTATAGGTGGACGACAGCTGATTGCGGATAGTATTGTTGACGGTATTGTGCGTCGTTGTGACCTTGTTACTGCCTTCGCGCGCAAGTGTCTGGATAAACGAGTCGCATTGAGCGATTTTTAGCTCAAGTTTGCAGATGGTTTTATCGTGTTGCTTTTCAAGCAAATCGTGTTGTTTTTCAAGCTCTTCAAAACGCCCTTGTAATTTATTGTATTTTTCATGGTCAACTTTATTTTTTTCAAGTTCTTCGTAGCGAACTTTAAGTGTTAAATATTTTTCTTGATCTACTGTAGTTTTTTCAAGTCTGATTTGAAGTTCTTTTATTGTGTTTTCATGATTAACAAGCATTTGTTCAAGCTCTATTATACTATCTTCATTATTTATTATTTTTTTATTTTGTTCAGTTATAATTTTTTCTGATTTTTCAAGTTTTTGTTGCAACTCTTTTATGTAAAGTATATTATGGTGATTTTTTTGAGTTAACTCCTCATTTTCTTTTTTACAGGCTTCAACTGCTTTCAATACTATAAAATCCTTACACGTTTCTTGATGAACATTAATATTCAATTTTGTCATAAAAACATGATTACATCCACCACATATAAACTTAGACTCAATAGGCAATCCTCTTTTTTTTAAACACTTTTTGCTTGTTATCAAGTGTGTTTTCAAAGTTGTTGCACTTTTAAATGTACTGGAACAGTATTGGCAACTATTTACTTTCTCCATTTTATATTAATATATATTTATTAAATATTAATAATTTTTTATTAAAGTAATTAAATTTTAGAATAAATATATTAGAATATATGAAAAATCGATAATTTATTTTTTGCATTAAAAAAGCGAGTTAACCTGTTATGCTTTAAAAAGTTCTAGTTTCAAATATTTCTAAAAATCAAATTCTGAAAAAATTTTTACATCTACACACTCATGGAATGTGGGTGTTGAAAAATAAAAATTGTCAAAAATAAATTAATAAAAATTACTCAATTGTTAATTTTTATTATTATAAACTTAATTTGTAAACTCTTTGTTTTACTATAAATTTTTCTACTTAATATTACTTTAAATTCCATGATATTTGTTTAATTTTATATAATTTATATTATGGAACATTTTTCAATGAATTTTTATAAAAATTTATGTGAATATATAATTTTTATAAATTTTTATAAAAATTTTTTTAATATTTTATACTTTTTATAACTTTACTCGCTAAACCGATTTTCTTTCCACAAAACACGTTTTGACGGGCTTTTCTCCTTTTTCTTTGCCATCTTTATGATGTCCTTTTTGTCATGCAATTTCAGCAACTCCTCAATGGTAATCGGCGTCTCATCCGTGATGCGATGCAACGGTCGGCACGCCTTGCCCGCGCTTCGTTTCCATTTCATATTCTCGCCACCGCATTCGATGATTTTTCCTTTCTCCAAGTAAGGCACCACTTGGACCCATTTCTCTTTAAACCAACGCGTCAGGCCCTTTTTAGGATTGCTTTTTTGACCCTTTTTGGGGCTGATTTTGCCGCCGTTTTCTTTATACAGCGAAACAATACGGCTTGATCTGTAGATCGACGACTTTTTACCATATTCGTTGTTGGCCCTTTTAATGGCTTTTTTGTAAGCCGGACTGGTCTTGTCCATATTTATTATTTCTTAGATAAATAAGAAATAAATATGATTACAAGCCCAATCGAATTGTAAAGAGTTTGATCCAATCCAACGAATTATGATGCATCAGATGTTTAGTTAGGCCAAAAAGATTAATAATATGTCATAGTTGTAAAGTATTGTGTCGTATTATTATCAGTTTTAAATACATTAACTTTAGCAAGTAATACAGTAGCAGAATTATTTGTGTTTGTATTTATAGTGACATTAAAAATAGTTGGAGAATTTGTGTAATTAATGGTTTTGCCATTTAAATTAATTTTAATAGTATAGGTTCCATTTTCAAGACCGTTGCTATATGCTATTTTAGTAACATTACTAGTTAAATCAACTGTCTGTGAGCCAAACGTCGATACCCCCAAATTAATTGTCAATGTTTCATCACCACTTATAGAATATGGAAGAGCGTCTCCAGTTAAACGTATTGAGTTTACAGAAAGTTCTCCAGCGTTTGATATATACATTAAATTGGTGTCAATGTTATTTAATACATCAAATTTCTTTACAAAAAAGCCACAATTAAGTTTGGATTCTTCTTCAACTTCAATTGTCATGCCAATTGATCCCAACCGCTGTGTTTGTCCATTACTTTTTGTAATTTCAAATCCCATATCAAGGCCTGCTCCAACCGGGCTTATTGTGTTTAAAGTTCTTTTTACATTAACAATCGTCGAAATGGGCGAAGAATCATTTACATCGGATCGATCAAAGACAGCACATGGATAATTGATATCTGAATTGGCATTTGAGACGTAAAAGAAAGGTGATTTTGTATTTGGTGTTAGGTAACTATAATACAATTCTCTTTCATCCGTTCCAAACCCAATAAAATGTCGATCTGGATCAATCGTTGTAAAATTGGAAGGCTGATTTAATACACGCGTAGACAATTCACCATTAACACGTGTATCGCCTTTCACCGTTAAAGTCGGTATAATAAATGTATCAAGGCGAATTTCAATGGATATAATTGTCTTCACGTTAAGAGAATCATTTGTGCAATAAAAAACAGATGCATAGTATTCTTTTGAATCTTCAAACCATACAATGCCATTTTGGCCAGACGGCGAATTTTTAATTTTTGAAATAATCGATTGATACATTATATTAGAATTGCTATCAAGTGTATAGGTCAGCGGTGTATTAAATAATGCTGCCATGTCTTTAAGAGTGCTTGTCTGCTTTGTATAATCAAAATCTACTGCATTGTAAACTTGAAAATCAGTAACTGATGTTATAACATACTTTCGAATCGCTGTCGGATTTCCATACATTGCTATATTAGTTTTTAACGCTTCTAATGGCTGAATGTAATTTGTAAATGGAATTCTAGTGGTGGTATCTACAGGAATAAAATTAGGCTGAATAATAACTTGTAACAATGATTGATACGTATTTATACAATTGAATAGTCTTTCAATATTGTCATTTGTATTGTATCGTAAATTGTATTGTTGCAAGTCAACGCCTACCCCAATCCAGTATTTTTTTCCATTGATTGCATTTACGAAAAATTTATTAAAGGCGTGTTTTTTACCATACAACCAGTCCACTGTAATCGCTGACATTACATCCGTATTATTATCTACAAATGTTTTCTGAAACAAAGTTGTCATGTAGGAAGTAAGAAATTGTGTCTGGTTTGATAAAGGTAAAGATGACACCTTTGACGGAATAGTGTCCCATATTTTAGTATATGGATTGGTACCAAATAACCAATTGTATTGAACAGTTTGATCTGCAACTGTATAATTAGAATTTAATTCATATATTGAAACATAATAAAATGGCATCTGGCTTAAAGGTGAATTATTAATTGGATTATTTGGATCTATAAATTCTTGTACCACTTGTGAGAATGATGTGGTTGATAAATTTGCATTTTTTAATAAATCAATGTTTCTATTAATAAGTTGCGCAGCTTTTGAAATTTTATCAATCACACTCAAGATAGAAGCCATTGATGTATCTTCGATATCCATCGTGGTCTGTGGCTGATCTTTTCCAACACCAACTTTATATGCACTCGTAACCTTTTTTTCGCTATTACTGATCTGGAAAATAGGGTTACCTTTAATATCCTTTATATTTAGATCACCAGATAATAATGTATCACCAGTCGACTGTATAGAATTTGGTATAAACGTTTCCAAGTTGACACCGCATCCAAACATATAAGTTATATTCGACTCCTCAAATAGCATACAACTTGAATGTTTTTGCCCATAATTCCATTTATAATTTGTTCCAAACTGCATATCTTTTCGAAATTCAAAATAATTCAATAAACTTTTATAGATATTGTAGGTGGCTTGACTAACTATCAAATCGTTTCCTAATGCAAATAAATATTTACTATCTGCGCCTTTCCATTCCGGATTTTGTTCATGCAAAAGCACTGTATCATAGCTTTGTGAATCATCATATGGTTTTAGCACATTTTTATACGTATCGCTAGCTAATGTGTAAAAAAAGATATAAATTCCACTTCCTCCAAATCTCGACTTGAATTTGCTATTTGTAATATAATCTGTAAATGTTTTTGTTTTTACATCAAATGGCACTGTATTATTTAATTTTTTCAATACAAGAACACTAAAATTCATCAAACGTTTTGTGCTACTGATTTGGTCTAAAACATTATTAAACACGTTTAAACTACTCATCGAGTTTACATTCATATGACTAATAACAAAATACAATGCATTTGGAAAAGTCTGATCGACTGAATTGTACAATGTTGTAGAATAAAAAATAACACGTATACTACACAAATATGTATTTTTTCCATCCGTATCGCACAGTAGTTCCGTAAATGTAAATATAGGAAAATTAGTCGATTTTTGTTTATACTCTATTAACTCTGGCTTCATTTCATAGATTTCATTTACAATCGTATTTATCTTTTGAAATGATTTGTCACATAAAGATGGTGAATTGCCTCCTAAAAAGTTTGAAGAGGTGGATATATAATATTTGATATCACTTTTCTGGATAGAGGAAGAAAGTTGTGTTGAAAATAGTGCAATATTTTGAAACGACGATGGAACTGTAATAGATGGTATAATAAAAGGTTTTGATAAATCAGACGCAATAATTGTCCCCGTTAATTTTGCAAGATCTGTTACCGATAAGTTAATTGAACTAATCACATTATAAATGGCTGTTAAACCGCTTGTATTAGTCATTGTAAAATTTGGATCTGATATAATAGGGGCTAATAAGGTTGCAACATCACAACTATTTAACTGATTTGTATTAAAAAAATCAAGCACGTTTAAAATTGCCGACACAGATAGATCTGTATTAGTTGTTGCCATAGTTGTAGGGGTAGGTGCGCCAACTTGTAAAGAATTCAATAACGAAATAGAACCTAATGTATCCAAATATGATTTTGATGAATAATTCATCGTGGAATTGTATATTGCACTCATTTATTTATCACTTATTATTTTTAACAAAAAATAATAATTTACTAGGCATTTTTATGACTCACTCAATAAATCGCAGTCGTGGCATAAACAGTTTTTGCAACTGATCCATCACCTTCTTGAACTGCTCCCGCGTTTTGTAGAATTTTTTAAACAAATCCTTCTCCCCGTACACCGTCTCCAACACCTCATCAAACGGGTTGATCATCAGTTTCATATAATACAAGTAATCAATTTTTAGCGACTCGGCGTGCTCCTTGAAATAATCGGTATCCTCCATCTTTTCACCAAGTTTGTCGCCATTCTGTGTAATCACATACCCCAACCGCTCCCCCGCCGACACATGCGACCCCCGTGCGCGCATCCGTTCCGCCAACTGGATTTGTGCCGGCAACGACAGCTTGACATACTCTTTGAAAATCAAGTACTCTAAATTGTGCAAGTACGATTCATCCTCCACATCCTCTTTTCGTCCAAATGCCGTAATGATATTTCGCAACACATCCATATTGGCTTCCTCGTGGTACAACCCCAGTTCCTGTAAACGTTTCTTGCACTTTTTGTCGTCGACGTGCAACGGCCGTATCTTGTAATCGGCAATCGCCCCAATGCCTTTGGTCACCACCAAATCCTTCACGGGCAATGCATTTACGCACAGCTTTTTCACGTCCTCAAACAGTTTCATCAACACCACGTCCAAGTCTTCGCGATAGAACGATTTCAAGATTGTGTTGGCATACGTGTCGCGAATGTACTTGCTATTGTCGCGTCGACTCAGCAACACCCCGCGTTTGGCAATCTTATTGTCGACATTGCCATCCAAATCGCATTTCAGGGCCATATACCGCTTTTTGGTCAAGATAAGATACCGCCAGTAAATCTGCTCTTCATAGGCAAACTTCATCGGTTTTGGAAACAACGAACTGATTTCCGACTCGACTTGGCGACAAAACGAATCCAGATCTTTGGCATTGGTTTTATCTGCATATTCTGAAAAGTTAATGTAGCAGGAATCCGTATTTTTAAGGATAATGCGACCCACGCCTCCCAAAAATCGTCCCGACTCGGTCTCAATGTCGTACACATAGTCGTCGGCTTTGGTGTCTGGCAACGCGATGATTTTCTTGACTGCATCCGGATTTGCGCGAAAGGTTTCGCATGTATGCAACGTATAAATATTCTCTTTATCTGTACGCGTATTCATCGCGATGGTGAATCCAAGCGAATGCAACAAGGTATACAGACCGTGTGCACCGATTTTTCCTTTGATATCAAACTTATATTGATGAATTCGTTCAAATGTATGACGATCTCCATCTCCAATATAATATCCATTAAAAAAATCAATTTTCATTGAATCACTAGCATTCAATATGAAATAAGGCACTTTTTTGTATCCTTCTTTATCATAAAATAAACGTCGCCATTTATTTACAATAAAAGACAAATGACCCAAAGGAACTAATTTATAGACATTACTACTTTTCATTGTATCCAATATTTTCCAGCCAAATAATGGTTCGCATTTTTCTAATATTGTTTTACATTTTTCAAGCAATTCAAGATCTTGGTTATTAATGGCCCATGAATTTTTAAACCCCGTTTTAGTTTTATATTTGCCACAACTTCCTTCTGCAAAAAATACACCCCAAACATATGCCAAGTCATCACATAAATGCTCTGATGGATTACACGTATAGTCTGTCTCTGATACATATTCTGTATTATGAGTTTTACGTTCTTTTTCGTGATTCTTTTTAAACACGCATTCCTTGCATATTTTTTTATAATTTTTATAAAACTCAAATTCCAGTTTGTGCTCTTTGCATTGGACGCACTCGTAGACTTTGCCTTCAATGATTGCATCTTTAATTTCCATTTCCAAAAAGTCTTCCTTTGGCGGAAAGCTGTGATACAATTCTGACCCAACACTCAACTCGGTTGGCTTGATTTTATTTTTATCCTTATCAAGCAAACTGTGGTCCTCTGTTACATCGACGCATCCCGTGTGTGTTAGCACACGAAACATCTTTTTGACGGTTTTGTGTCGAATAACACGTCGGACGCGACTCCAACAGTCGCCTGTCCATACTTCCAGAATATTCATAATCCGAAAAGCGCCTGTCGATACAAATGGCAACGT
>Ga0209189_1003782_pt1 | contig 10061 bp, 13 predicted proteins | sample C_130820_EF_Meta_FD_187308 | JGI IMG/M metagenome (GOLD analysis project Ga0209189, IMG submission 187308) | Freshwater microbial communities from Lake Croche, Canada to study carbon cycling - C_130820_EF_MetaG (SPAdes) (version 3) | ecosystem: Environmental > Aquatic > Freshwater > Lake...
GCCAGCCATGCGGCTTTGCCTCAGCTCCGGCTCTGGCGGCGGGAGGCCGGCTGGGATTGGGCGACTTCGTTGCGCTGGCGCTGCCACACCGTCTGGGCGGTGTCGAAGAGGGAATTCTGCATCTCACCAAGGAAACGCTTCAGCCGCCGACGGGTGTCACCGCCCTGGGCCAGTTCATCGGAGAAGGCGCCGGCATGGCAGAGGTCAACCAGCAGGGCGACCTCATCGGAGCTGAGGCAGACCAGGTGTTCGTCGTTGCAATGGGTGACCTTCATGGCGCCAGCAAAGGCACGAAGGTTGTTCTAGGCCGATCCCCGGGCGCGGGAGGTGGGGGGAAACCGGCCTGGCCCGGAGCTCCTCCGGGTCAGGCCCAGGGGAGCAGGTGGGTGAGCAGCTCCACCATCGCCAACCCGATCAGGGCCATCATCGCCAGCAGGGAACTCGGTCTGGTCATGGATTCGCCTTGCCGTTCAACCGATGGGCGAACCCTAAAGGGATTCTTAAGACCGCCGCCGCGTCCCGGGAATCGGTGGGAAGCTCCACATCGCTTCACATCCCTTACGGAAGCGCGGCGGATCCGCCGCCTCAGTAGCCCGAATCGGCCACGCAGGCGCCGACGCAGCTGATGCCGTTGGTGGCGGTGCGGCCGCAGTGGTGGCAGAGGATCGGCTCGTCGTCTGCCCTGCCGGACCCCTCGTTCGCCGGATCAGGCTCCGCTTTCCGCGCGCCGCCGGCTGCAGGGCTTTCAGGCATGGGGGTGGGCAGGCCGCTCGGCACGCGGCCCGTGCGGGTGGGCTTTGGATTGATCATGGCGCCTGGATGTGATCGTTGTTGCACCATGCCCCTCGCCACCCCTGCAAGCCCCGCCATCGGTGTGGGCACCTGGGCCTGGGGCAACCAGTTCCTGTGGGGCTACCACCCCGACCAGGACGCGGCTCTGGAGGCCTGTTTCGATCGGGCCGTAGCGCGGGGGCTGCGCTTCTTCGATACGGCCGACTCCTATGGAACCGGCCGCTGGAACGGCCGCAGTGAGGCCCTTCTGGGGCAGTTCGTGGCCGCCCTGCCTGCCGGGCGACGCCAGGATCTCTGCGTGGCCACCAAGCTGGCCCCCTTTCCCTGGCGCCTCGGGCGCCGCGGCTTCGACCGGGCCCTGCAGGCCTCCCGCACCCGCCTGCAGGGCAAGCTCGACCGGGTGCAGTTGCACTGGAGCACCGCCCGGTATGCCCCTTGGCAGGAGGGCCCGTTGCTGGAGGGGCTGGCTGATCAGGTGCTGGCCGGTGCGGTGCCCGAGCTGGGGGTGTCCAATGTGGGGCCGCTCCGGCTGCGGCGGCTCCATCAGACCCTGGCCGCCCGGGGGGTGCCACTCCGCAGCCTGCAGGTGCAGATGTCCCTGCTGGCCCCGGAGCCGATCCTGCCCGGCGGACTGGTGGAGGTGTGCCGGGAGCTGGATATTGCCCTGATCGCCTACAGCCCCTTGGCCCTCGGGCTGCTCACCCGCAGGCCCGGGGCGGAACCCCTACTGCCTTCGGGGCCGCGGCGCTGGTTGTTCCAGAGGCTTTGGCCCGATCTCCAACCCCTGCTGGAAGCCATGGCCGAGATCGCCTCCCGCCGGGACGCCACAACCGCGGCCGTGGCGCTCAATTGGTGTCGGGCCCACGGGGCCATGCCGATCGGGGGCCTGCGCAGCGTGGCCCAAGCCGACGCCGCGGCCGACGCCCTGGCCTGGAGCCTCGACGGTGGGGAACGGGAGTGGCTCGACCGCCTCGCCCTGGCCCTGCCCATCCGGTCCCGGATGCCTGCCAATCCCTTCCAGAGTGCCTGAGCCCCGGAGCCTTGGGCTGTGCGGGGCGCTCAGTTCAACCCGCGCTGCCCTTCGGAGGGATCCGGCGTGAGCACCACCGGCATGGCTTCGTGCCGTTCGGCGGGCGGCACCGTGCCCTGGAGCAGCCGGATCACCTGCGGATCCCGGGAGGTGGGGGATTGTCCCTCCGGATCGGAGGGATCACAGGCGGAGAGCGCTTCCTGGAGCAGGGAATCGAAGGTGGCCCCCGGAAGGCGGTGGCGGGCCAGTTCCAGAAAGGCGCGGGCCAGGGATTCGCCGGCCGCCGCCCGCAGGGCCGGGTTGCTGCGGCGCAGTTCCTGCTCCTGGGCGATGGAGGAAAGGAAGCGTTCGGTCACATCCCGCTTGGTGGTGGCGCGGATCCGGGTGTCCTGGTCCACCTGGCTGAGGGTGAGCTGATTGCGCAGCTCCTCGAGCCGTCGGTTGAGGCTTTCAAGCACCTCTTCGGCTTCCCTGGCGATCTGGGCGAGCTGGCCATCGGAGAGACGGGGCAGATCGGCCACGTACACCTTGCCGTGATCCCGCAGGGTGAGGAAGGTGGGCCGCTGCCCGCCGCTGCCCCCCTCGCGCGGGCCGCTGGCTTCGCGCAGGCGGGGCCGGGGTTGCTGGGGACGCTGCGGCGGAACGGGACCGGCGGAACTGCGGCGGCGGGTGATGCGCGAGGAGGTATCGAACATGCGTACGGCAGGCTATGGGGCGGGGTGCGGCAGGGTATGGCCCAGCGGAATCACCAGTCCCATCGGGACGGTGAACATCCTCTTGTAGCGCAGACAACCGCTCGAACGTTACGGAGTCAACCGTTTCCGGCAGGGCCTGATCAGTACGGCAATCCCGCCAGGCGCCCATCCGCCGCAACACCGGAGCTGTCCGTGGCGGCGCCCCCGGCTTCCACCCGCCCCAGCTCCCAGGCCTGGTGACCCAGGGCGTGACAGCTGGCCAGCATCCCCTCCAGGGCCTCCGCTGGCACCACCAGACAGAAGCCAACGCCCAGGTTGAAGGTGTTCCAGAGGTCCGGTTCCGGCACCTCGCCCTGCTCCTGAAGCCAGCGGAACAGGGCGGGCCGCTCCCAGCTGCCGGGATCCAAGCGGGCGTGCACCCCGGGGGGCAGGCAACGGGGCAGGTTTTCCGGCAGGCCCCCGCCGGTGATGTGGGCCATGCCCCGGATCGGAGCCCCCTCGGCCAGCAGCTGCTGCACAAGGGAGGCGTAGAGGCGGGTGGGGGTGAGCAGGCTGGCGATCAAGGGGGGGCCATCGGCGCCGAGGCGGGTTTCGGCTGTTGTTCCGCTGGCTTCGAGGATGCGGCGCACCAGGCTGAAACCGTTGCTGTGCACGCCACTGCTGGCCACGGCCACGATGCGGTCACCCGGCACGATCCGGCGGCCATCAATCAGCAGGTCGGCCTCGACCACGGCCACGCAGAAGCCGGCCAGGTCGTAGCGGCCGGCTCCGTAGAACCCCGGCATCTCCGCCGTTTCGCCCCCCAGCAGGGCACAGCCGCTTTGGCGGCAACCATCGGCGATGCCTTCCACCACCTCGGCCATGGCCTCCGGGCTGAGCCTGCCGGTGGCGATGTAGTCGAGAAAGAAGAGGGGTGCGGCCCCACTGGTGATCACATCGTTCACGCACATCGCCACCAGATCCACATCGCCACCAGATCGATTCCGACCCCGTGGTGGGCGCCGTGGGCCTGGGCCAGTTCGAGTTTGGTTCCCACCCCATCGGTGCCGGCCACCAGCAGGGGGTTGCGCAGGCCGCCGGGAAGGCGGCAGAGCCCGCCGAAGCCGCCCAGGCTCCCCACCACCTCCGGCCTGCGGGTGGAATCCACGCTGGAGCGGATCCGCTCCACGAAGGCGCGGCCTGCCTCCACATCCACGCCGGCGCTCCGGTAATCCATGGCATGAGCCCGTGTCTGAATCGATCCTGCATCGGCAGGGGGCCGGGCGGCCCGCCGGAGCGGTTCAACGCTTGCGGGGAGCCCGGATTCCTGGAAGCCCGAGCCGCGCCATTCCGATGCCAGCAGAAGCCCAGCAGCGCGGCCACCCTTCAGCGGTGGCATGTTGGTGGACGCCCGGAGGATCGTCACAAGATGCAATCAGCTCAGCTGATAGCGCCCATTGGATTTCCTGATGACTGCCTGTGCCTGAGGGGGTCACTCAGGCCAGTGGTACAGGGATCCCGAGGAAAACATGAAGAAATCTGATCAGTCCTCGCTTCAGGCTCCCGCCTATTCGGCACCGGTTTGCTGCCGTTACGTTGCCGGGGTCGTTATTTCCAGCCAGGAATTCGCCCCGGCGGATTCATCCAACCCCGCAGCCCCAAGGGATTCGGGAGATGAATTCACCTTCAGCAGTTCGGTTTTGCCGCTGTTGAGGTTTCCAGCCAGCGTCTTCCGCCTGTCATGCGTGCAACTCAACTGCTGGGCGCCGCCGCCCTCCTGATGGCTCCTCTGGCGATCACCGCTCCCGCGGAGGCCGCTTCTTTCTCCTCCCTTTCCACTCCGGCCGCCGACGCGGTGATCCGTGATGTGGTTCCTTCCCCCACCTGGGAGGACCGGTTCCTCAGGGATATCCCCGCGGCTCCCAAAGGTCTCCATCAGCTCGCCTCCGCCGCCACCGGCCAGGCCAGCTGGTATGGACCTGGCTTCTACGGCAACCGCACCGCCAGCGGTGAAGTGCTCCGGCCCGGCACCTACACGGCCGCCCACCGCAGCCTTCCCTTCGGCACCCGCGTGAAGGTCACCAACCTCAACAACGGCCGCTCCACCGTGGTGCGCATCAACGATCGCGGTCCCTACTCCGGTGGCCGGATCATCGATCTGGCCCATGGCGCTGCCACCGATCTCGGTGTCACCTCCAGCGGTGTGGCCACGGTTCGCCTTGAAGTGCTCCCCTGAGCCCATTCGCCAATCGGCTCCATTCGGCCCATCTGCCCCAGGCAGATGGGTCTTTTCGTTGCTCCAAACGCGTGCGATTGATCACCACCCGCGCCGAACTGGCGCTCTGGCGGCGGGAGCATCCCGAGCGTCCGCTCCACTTCGTTCCCACCATGGGGGCACTGCATCAGGGGCATCGCTCCCTGTTGGAGCGCGCCTCCAGGCCGGTGGCAGGGGGCAGGCTGCCCCGGGTGCTTCTGAGTGTGTTCGTCAATCCCCTGCAGTTCGGCCCCGGCGAGGACTTCGATCGTTACCCCCGGGATCCCGGCGCCGATGGGGCCCTGGCGGAGGCGGCCGGCGTGGACGCCCTGTTTCTGCCCTCCCTGGCCACGATCTATCCCGGCGGTGAGGCGGCCCTCACCCGGGTGAGTCCCCCTCCCCAGCTCACGGCCCATCTCTGCGGCCGGGCGCGGCCGGGGCACTTCGAGGGGGTGGCCACGGTGGTGTGCCGCCTGCTGGCCCTGGTGAAGCCCGATCGCCTGCTGCTCGGGGAGAAGGACTGGCAGCAACTGGTGATTCTGCGGCAGGTGGTGGCCGATCTTGGTGGCCGATCTCGGTCTGCCCCTCAGCGTGCAGGGATGTGCCACGGTGCGGGAAAGGGATGGTCTGGCCGCCAGCTCACGCCTTCGCTACCTCAGCGGCGAGCAGCGGCAGCGGGCCCAAGCCCTGGGGGAGGCCCTTGATCGGGCCCAGGCGCTGTGGCGGGGCGGTGAGGACCTGTCCGACCATCTGATCGCCGCCGCCGTCGAACGCCTCGATTCGGCCGCCCTGGAGGTCGATTATGTGGAGGTTGTGGACCCCCACCGCCTGGTTCCGGTGGCACGCACCGGTAGCTTCTCCGTGGACCCCCACCGCCTGGTTCCGGTGGCACGCACCGGTAGCTTCTCCCTGGTGGCGGCGGCCGTTCGTTGCGGTGCCAGTCGCCTGATCGATCACCGCTTCCTGATGTCCCGCGCCCCGATCGTTGCCATTGATGGTCCCGCCGGGGCTGGCAAGAGCACCGTGACCCGGGCCCTGGCCCGCCGCCTGGGCCTCCTTTATCTGGACACCGGCGCCATGTACCGCGCCCTCACCTGGTGGGTGCGGGAGCAGCGGGTGGATCCCCGCGATGCCGCCGCCATCGCTCCCCTCCTGCAGGATCTTGATCTGCGCCTGCTGGGCGGCGCCGATGGCGAACAGCAGGTGCTGATCAATGGCCACGATGTGAGTGCGGCGATCCGCTCTCCGGAGATCACCGCCCTGGTGTCCACCGTGGCGGCCCACGGTTGCGTGCGGGAGGCCCTCACCGCCCAGCAGCGGGCCATGGGCCAGCGGGGCGGCCTGGTGGCTGAAGGCCGCGACATCGGCACCGCCGTGTTTCCCGACGCCGAGTGCAAGGTGTTCCTCACCGCCACGGTGGCGGAGCGGGCCAGGCGTCGCGCCCTCGACCTGGAGCAGCGGGGGTTTCCGGTGCCGCCCCTGGCCGAGCTGGAGGCCTCGATCGCGGAACGGGATCGCCTCGATTCCACCCGGGAGGTGGCGCCCCTGCTCCAGGCGGAGGACGCGACCGAGGTGATCACCGATGGCCTCAGCATTGAGGAGGTGCTCACGGTCCTGGTGGATCAGTTCCGGGCACGGGTTCCCGAGGATGCCTGGCCCGGGCCCGCCGCCGCCGGAGCGGCCAGCGAGCCGCAGGGCTGAGCCCGCCGCCGCCGGCGTTCAGCCCTCTGGAAGTCCGCTGGCGTTCTGTTATTGCTCCTCCGGTGGTGTGCCTTCCCGCTGCCTTCTGGGCCGCTTCTCCTCCGGCGGTGTGCCTTCCCGCTGCCTTCTGGGCCGCTTGGCTGCCGGTGTCGCCCCGCCTGTGTGGTGCGCCGGAGCACTGTTGAAGCGGTGGCCATTCCTGCAGTCCAGTGGGGGCCAACGGTTTCAGCGCCTGATCGGCGGATCCGTTCCAGGCGGGCCCAAGCGGCGCTGCTCCTCGATCAGGCTCGCCAGCAACCCGGCGCAGGCGTCCTCCAGCAGGTCGAGCACCTCCTCGAAACCATCGGCACCGCCGTAGTAGGGATCGGGCACCGCAGGGGCGGCGTGCCGCCGGCAGTGGCTGGTGAGGGGGGTGATTCGGGCCCTGCCCTCGCTCTGGCGGGCCAGCCGGCTCACGGCGGCGAGGTTCTCCTCGTCCATCGTGAGCACATGGTGGAAATGATCCAGATCGGCGGCCTCGATCTGGCGGGCCCGGCTGGTGAGTTCGATGCCCCGGCGGGCGGCGGCGGCCCGCATGCGGCGATCGGCGGGGCTGCCCACATGCCAGCCGCCCGTGCCGGCCGAATCCACCTGGAAGTGGTGCTCCAGGTCCTCGCGGGCCAGCAGGTGCAGGAACACCCCCTCAGCCGCGGGGGAACGGCAGATGTTGCCCAGGCAAACGAACAACACCCTGGTGGGGACTGCAGCGGGCTCCACGGCGTGATCGGGGGGGGGCATCGGGGGCGTCTCCAAGAGATCGTTGGGGCCGGCGGGAAGAATCATCGGGCCCGCGGGTCATCCGGCCAGGGCCGCGAGGGCCTGCCGGGCGCGCAGCCTCACCACCGGCACCGCTTCCTCAGGATCCTCCAGCATCCGCAGGCACGCCACGGCCCGCTGCTGGCCTCCGCTGCCGCGCTCCAGGCTGCCGCCCAGCGATTCCAGACCCACCACCACCGCGTAGCGCACCACCCACTCACCATCGGCGGCCGCCGCCTCCAGGGCCGCCAGGGCCCTGTCCTGAACCTCACGCCGGCCTTGAGCCGGCAGGCCATCGCAGCGCAGCTGGCCCAGGCCCCGGGCCGCCGCCCGCCGCACGCTGGGGCCGATGTCGCTGGCGAGGGCCTGCTCCAGCAGCGCAAGGCCGCGCACATCACCGATGCCCGCCAGGGCCCGCACCGCCCAGGCCCTGGCGCCGTAGTTGTGGGCATCAAGGTTGTCGAGCAGGGGGGCCACGGCGGCCTCACCACAGGCGATCAGACCCTCCACGGCGGCCACCGCGGCACCGGGATTGTTGAAGCCCAGCACCTGAACCAGGGCGGCGATGGCCGCCGGCGCGGGTGGAGGGCTGCTGGCCAGGTGGCTGGAGAGGCGGGCGGTCGCCGTCAGCAGGGCGGTGGCCGTGTCGGCCTGATCCACCGCCTCGATCAGGGGGGTCACGGTGGCGAAGGGGTCGGTCATGGCAACGGGGTGATCAGCCGGCTCAGAGCAGGTCATCCATGGCGCCCAGCAGGGACTCCAGGCCCGGATCGCCGCTTCCCTGCTCCACCAGGCCCCGCAGGGCGATCAGCTTGAGGCTGTTCTCCGCCAGGGTGGCGCGGATCGGCTCCAGGGCGGGACGCCAGCCCACGGCGCCCAGGTCCATCAGGGCGGCACGGCGCACCTGCAGCTGCGGATGCTGCAGAAGCTCGAGCAGAGCATCCCCCCAGCGTTCCTCGGCGGTGAGCTGCAACAGGGCCCGGGCGGCGGCGCTGCGGATCAGCGGGCGCTCGTGGTCGCTGAATGGCTCGATCACCTCCAGCACTGCAGGATCAGCCACCCCGATCGCGCCGAGGGCCTCGATCAGGGCTTCGCAGGGTTCCTGGAGCTTTGGACTGTTGGCCTGGGGCGCGCCGGCTCCGGCCGGGCCACTGGCGAGGCGGGCGCAGATCGGCGCCACCGCCTCGAGGGCCCGCAGTTCGCCCAGGGCCCGGGCCGCCGCCTCCCGAAGGCCGTCATCGTCGTCGTGGAGGGCGGCCAGCAGGTCGGGCACCACGCTGGGATCCTCGAGCTTGCCGAGGGCCCGGGCCGCATTGCGGGCCACGGCGTTGTGCTCCACTCCCGCGGAGGGATCGCGGGGCTGGCGCTGGCGCAGGGCGGAGCGCAGCAGGGGCACGGTGTCGGGGTGGCGGCTGCGCATACGGCCCAGCCACCAGGCGGCGTAGTACTGCAGCGATTGGTCGTCGGTTTGGCGCAACCGCCGCAGGGCCTCCGCTTCGCTGATCGGTTCACCGGCACCGGTCAACGGCGGGCCGTACTCCTCCTCGCCTGGCATGGCTGCGTCGGGAATCCCTGCGTGCCTCGATGCTGCCAGCAGCCCGCGCCGGCCTGGCGGGGCTGGCGCGGCCCGTAACCAATGGCCACGAAGGCACGCCCCGGGCCGGGGCGGGGTGAGGCCTCCTATTCCGGGCTTGCCTGCGTCCGGATGGTGGGCTGGTGGCAAGCGCCACCACGAACCCGCCAACAAAAAAGCCCCCTTGCGGGGGCTGTAGAGGATCGAATGCCTGAAGCTCAAACGAGAGCGTTGATGGCGTAGTCGATGTAGTTGTTGGCGATCACGCCGGGGTCGCCGGAGATGCCGTGGTTGGCCTTGATGTAGTTCAGGGCTTCCACGTACCAGGAGGGGGAGAGTTCGAAGGCGCGGTTGATCTCATCGAGACCGGCGATCAGATACTCATCGAGGGGGCCGGTGCCACCAGCAACCAGGGAGTAGGTGATGTGACGGAGGTAGTAACCGATGTCACGGGCACACTTGGCCTTGCCGCGGGCGTCGGCGGCGAAGTTGGCCCCCTGCTGCTGGGTGGTGTAGGGGTACTTGTTGTAGACGGCCTGGGCAGCGCCGTTCACCAGGTTGTCAGCGTTGGCGGTGAGGGCCTTGGCAGCCTCGAGGGCGTTCTTGGCGCGCTCGAAACGACCGAAGGCGGCGTTGAGCTCGGTGTTGCTGAGGAAGCGGCCCTGGGAATCGGCAGCTGCGACAGCTTCGGTGAGGGGGGTCTTCATGGAAGGGAGTGACGTGAAGGTGAACCGAAGAGTGAAGGGATCAGGCGACAGCAGCAGCTGCGCGATCGAAGTAGGTGCCGATTTCGGACATCAGGGCGGAGCAATCGCCGGGGGTGATGCCGTTGCGATCGTTGGCGATGGCGATGGCAGCGTCCTTCATCTTGCGGATGCCTTCAGCCACGGAAGCGCCGGGCACGCCGAGGGCGAGGTAGGTCTCACGGAGGCCGTTGAGGCAACGGTCTTCCAGCACCGAAGCGTCACCGGTGAAGGTGGCGTAGGTGATGTAGCGGAGAACGATCTCCATGTCGCGCAGGCAGGCGGCCATGCGGCGATGGGTGTAGGCGTTGCCGCCGGGGGCGATCAGGGCGGGCTGCTGCTCGAAGAGTTCGCGAGCGGCGTTGGTCACGATCTTGGAAGCGTTGGAGGTGATGCGGTTCACGGAATCCATGCGCTTGTTGCTCTCGGCCACCATGGCGGCGAGGGCATCAATCTGACCGGCATTGAGGAATTCGCCGCGGGCGTCAGCCTGGGCAAC
>Ga0209189_1003783_pt1 | contig 10061 bp, 10 predicted proteins | sample C_130820_EF_Meta_FD_187308 | JGI IMG/M metagenome (GOLD analysis project Ga0209189, IMG submission 187308) | Freshwater microbial communities from Lake Croche, Canada to study carbon cycling - C_130820_EF_MetaG (SPAdes) (version 3) | ecosystem: Environmental > Aquatic > Freshwater > Lake...
ACTACTGATCTGTATATCACGGAGAATCAATCTGTTGGTGTGACATCAGGCACTGCAAGTGCTTTGACCTACACAGCGATATTTGAGGCGATTTCATGATCCAGGCTGTTAATCAGCCTATCGCTTACCTTTATTGCATTACCAATCTTTTAGATGGGATGCAGTATATTGGCGTGTCTAAAACTCCTAAACGTAGATTTAAGAGTCATGCTGAAAAAAGAAGAACATCAAAGTCTTATGTAAGATATGCTATGCACAAGCATGGTATTGATAACTTTAAAATAGATATCCTAGTTAAAGGATCCCAAGAGTATTGCTATCTTATGGAACCAAAAGCAATTAGCTCATTTAATACCTTAGCTCCAAATGGCTACAACTTCTCCACTGGTGGTCGTGGTGGATTTGGGTTAACTGGTGAAAAGAATGGTGCTTATGGAAGAACTGGTACATTACATCCAATGTATGGCAAGCGTCCAACTAACGCAGATCGCCCAGTAACGGCAGAGACTCGTGCAAAAATGAGTGCATCTCGCACTGGATTAAAACGCACAGAAGAGCAATGTAAGAATATTTCTGAATCAAAGAAAAAGCAGTGGAACGACCCAGCAACTAGAGAAAAAATGATTGCTGCTATTCGAGCTGGGTGGACCGCCAAGAAAGAGGGAACCTAATATGTCCCTGCGTTATACAGGAGCTTGGCTACAGGACGGAGCGTTTAATCCGCTGACTGCGCCTACGGGTACGCCTGTTTACACCAATTATCTTTCTTCTTGGGGTAGAAATCAACAAGGTCAACTAGGTTTAAATAATACATATAACTATTCTTCACCCAAACAGGTTGGTACAAGTTTTTGGATTTCTGTAGCGCCAGTAGTAAGTTCTGTGGTTGCAATTAAATCAGATAATACATTATGGGGCTGGGGAGTTGGCACTTATGGATGCCTTGGACTTGGAAATACAGGCGCTTATTCTGTACCACAACAAGTTGGTGCGCTAACAAATTGGTTGCAAGTTGCAGCAGGATATTATTTTGCTTCTGCTGTTAAGAAGGATGGAACTCTTTGGGCTTGGGGTATTGGCACTCAAGGTCAGTTAGGAAATGGAAGCACGGCAAATAGATCTTCACCAGTTCAAGTTGGTGCATTGACCAGTTGGTCTTCAGTTTCTTGTGGAAATGGTTTTACGGTTGCTATTCAAACAAATGGAACTATTTGGTCTTGGGGTAGTGGAAGCCTTGGAAGAACTGGACACAGTAATACTACAAGTTATTCATCTCCAGTTCAAATTGGGGCATTAACTAATTGGTTGCGTGTTTCTTGTGGAAATTATCATTCATTAGCCATTAAAACTGATGGAACCCTATGGTCTTGGGGGTATAACAGTAATGGTCAACTGGGCAATGGAAATACAACCAATATTAACTCCCCAATTCAAATTGGATCTTTAACAAATTGGTTAAATATTACAGCTGGTAGTGCTTGTTCAATGGCTGTTAAAACTGACGGAACTTTGTGGACTTGGGGGTGGGGTATTTCTGGACAACTTGGTCAAGGAAACACAACTGACTATTCCTCACCCAAGCAAGTTGGTGCATTAACTAACTGGTCAATTCCAAGCGCTTTTTATAATGATAATTATGGTTTGTGTACCAAAACAGACGGCACCCTTTGGTCTTGGGGCAATAATGGTTTTGGGCAACTAGGTCTTAATAATGCAACAAATTATTCTTCACCCAAGCAAGTTGGCGCTTTGACCAACTGGAGAGCTGGATACGCTGGTTTTTATTCTTCATTTGGATTAGCCTACTAATATGCCAGTAACCTATACCTACCCCTACATCCAATACGGTGGCGTTTGGACAACAGATCAAGCCACTGATGCCGTTGCCTCTGGTACATGGCCCGTACCGACTAGCCCTAAGTTATTCACTTGGGGAATGAATAGTGAAGGAGCATTAGGTCTTGGAAATACTACAAACTATTCTTCTCCAAAGCAAGTTGGAGCTTTAACAGACTGGTCAAAAACATTTAGTGGAAATTCACAAGTATCTTTTGCAATAAATACAACAAGCCAGTTATTGGCTTTTGGGGCAAATTATGCAGGAGCGTTAGGTCTTGGGAATACTGCAGGAAGATCTTCACCAGTTCAGGTTGGTGCGCTAACTAATTGGAGTTCTGTTGCTAGTTTTAATTATTCAACAGTTGCAATAAAAACAGATGGAACTTTATGGGGGTGGGGTAGAAATAATCAAGGTCAATTAGGGCTTGGCAATACTACCAATGCTTTTTCGTCTCCAAATCAAGTAGGGTCTTTAACAAACTGGTTGAGAGTTGCAATAGGGTATAGATCGTGTGTTGCAGTAACAACATCAAAGGAATTATATACTTGGGGTAATAATTCTAATGGTCAATTAGGGTTAGGTAATACTACTTATTATTCCTCACCTGTTCAAGTTGGCTCTTTAACTAATTGGGAATACGTGGCTGCAGGAACACGATTTTGTGTAGCAGTAAAAACTAACGGAACTCTTTGGTCATGGGGAGTAAACAATCATGGTCAATTAGGTCTAGGAAATGTAACCCAATATTCATCACCAAAACAAATTGGTGCGTTAACTAATTGGTTATATGTTGCAGCGGGCTATCAATTCTGTATTGCTATTAAAACAGATGGCACTTTATGGTCTTGGGGTAGAAATCTTGATGGCCAATTAGGTCAAGGAAACACTACAAGTTTATCATCTCCAAAACAAATTGGAGCGCTAACTGGGTGGTCTTCCGTTTCAGCTGGCGGAGCTACTGCCGCAGCTTTAAAAACAAACGGAACAGCTTGGACTTGGGGCAATAACAGTAGTGGTAGATTAGGACTTGGCGACACAACATACAGATCATCTCCTACTCAGATTGGGACATTAACTTCGTGGACAGATCTTTCTAGGGGCAGTGATAATGGTTCAGGTATTGCATCAACTTAACATAAAGGACATAAAGTTTTGAAAAAAACATTGCATTTCTTATCAGGCATTCCACGTTCAGGATCTACAGTCTTGGCGGCAATCCTTAACCAAAACCCACAGACACATGTCTCTACGACCTCTGGATTGGTTCATGCTTTAGATGGCTTGGCTAACACCTGGCACTCCGCTGGTCTGCTTAATGAGAATGACCCAGAGCGTAAGCTCCTAGCCCAGACCATGCGTGGCACGATTGATGCGTTCTACGAGTCTACTGATAAGCCTGTGATTATTGATAAAGGTCGTGGCTGGCCCGTGCCTGTAATTATGCAAGCCATGAGCCAAGTGCTACAGCACAAGCCTAAGATTATTGCTACTGTGCGCTCTGTACCTGACTGTATGGCATCGTTTGTGCGTATTGCCAAGCCAGAAGATTTAGATGAGTTTATGCACTCTGGACAGCTTGCTGACCACTTAAAGGCTGCTTACATCTCACTGCAAGAAGGCTACCAGTTCATGCCTGAGTGCTTCTTGTTTGTGGAGTACGAAGACCTACTCTCAAACCCAAAGGCGCAGTTAGACCGTATCCATGAGTTCTTGGAATTGCCAGCGTTTGATTATGACCTGTCAAATATTGATGGCTCCTCGGTAAAAGAGGACGATGAGAATTTACATGGTTACTCTGGTATGCACGATGTTAAGCCTGTATTGGCTCGTCAGCATTCTGAGTCACCAAAAGATGTATTAAAGAACCACTACGCAGCATTCTGCCAGCCTGAGTTCTGGTTGGAAAAGCCCCGTACAGTTCCAGAGTTAACAGACTTAGATTTGCAATTAGCCGCCTCTACCTCTGGTGACTTTGTTGAAGGACTGCGTCTGGCGCAGAAGTTAGAAGCTAATGAGCCTAATAATCATCGTGCGGCTTATAACCGTGGCTGGTACGCATTGCGTCAAGGGCAAATTCAAAAGGGCTATCAGCTCATGGATAGGGGTCGTTTTGTTGGTGTATTTGGTAACAAGCACCCAGAGACAGTCACCCAACAGTGGGACGGCAAGTCTAAAGGCACAATCCTGCTCTATTTAGAAGGCGGTCTAGGGGATCAGATTCACCAGATTCGTTATGCTAAAGACATTGCAGACCGTGGCAATAAAGTCGTGGTAGCTTGCACTGGCTCCTTGGTTCCTATGTTTAATCAGCTAGATGGCGTTTCTGCTGTGGTGCAACATGGCGCTGAATATGGGGTTTACCATGACTACTGGGTAGCTGGTATGAGCGCTGTAGTACCTCTAGGATACGAATTAAAAGACTTAAAGGGTGCGCCCTACATTGACAAGCCAATCGCCATCAAAGGGCGCAAAAAGCGTATCGGTCTGCGTTGGCAAGGCAACCCTACATTTGAGCATGAGCATCATAAGAAGTTTCCATACGAGATGATGTTTGATGCCGTTAAGTCTGACGAGTATGAGTTTATCTCTCTCCAGCGTGATGAAGGCGTTGATGCTTGTCCACCTTGGGTTCGTCAAGTTCCATTAGATAGCTGGGAAGATACACGAAATGCGATTGCCTCCTGCGATTTGGTTATATCTAGTTGCACTTCCGTTAGTCATTTGGCTGGTGCTATGGGCGTTGAGACATGGGTGGTAACACCTGTTATGCCTTACTTCCTATATGCCCTAGACGGTGATAAGACACCCTACTATAATAGTATGACCCTGATCCGCCAAGAAGTATTTGGTGATTGGGCAGCACCATTTGACCGCATCAAGACTAAATTAAATGTAACCAAGCAACCTATCAGAATGGTAAGTTAATGAGCTATCGGTATGCCAACGCTATTGTGAAGCCAGGGTTAAACACCTTAGTTGCGCCCACGCCACAAACTTTATATAACTTATATAGTTGGGGATATAACGCTCCTGGTAATTTGGGCCTTGGTAACATGACTTACTACTCATCACCAAAACAAATTGGTGCGTTAACTAATTGGTTAGATATTGCTGGTGGATATGCTCATACACTTGCTATCAAAACTGACGGTACTTTATGGGCATGGGGGGCTGGTACTTATGGAAGACTTGGTTTAGGTAATACCACTTATTATTCTTCACCTGTACAAGTCGGCTCTTTGACAAATTGGAAACAAGTATCTGCCGCTGGTATAAATTCTGCAGCAGTTAAAACAGATGGAACTCTATGGACATGGGGATATAATGGTCAAGGTCAACTTGGGCTTGGAAACACAACTACTTACTCTTCACCTAAACAGGTTGGTTCTTTAACCACTTGGTCATTTATTTCTATAGCTTACAGTCAAACCTATGCCATAAAAACAGACGGCACATTATGGGCGTGGGGTTCTTCAGGTGGAGTTGGTGCGCTTGGTTTAAATAACACTACCTATTATTCATCCCCCAAACAAGTCGGTGCATTGACGAACTGGGCAACAGTTACTGGTTTGCAATATGCAGCTGTAGCTGTAAAAACCAATGGAACTCTTTGGGCATGGGGCTACAACAATGTTGGTCAATTAGGCGATGGTACAACAACAGATAAATCTTCACCAGTTCAAATTGGAGCGCTTACTACTTGGCTACGCATTTCTGGCGGAAATTATCACTGTGTTGCATCTAAAACTGACGGTACTTTATGGGCATGGGGCTACAACAATTTTGGTCAATTAGGGCTAAACACCTCTGGTTCATATACATGGAAGTCTTCTCCCACTCAAGTTGGTGCATTAACTACATGGTCAGTACCTTCTAGTGGATATAATATGTCTTCATGCTTAAAAACCGATGGAACCATTTGGACTTGGGGTTCTAACTTTGCTGGTCAACTTGGGCAAGGAAATACAACAAATAGATCCTCACCAGTGCAAGTTGGCGCTCTTACTGGTTGGTCAAAACTTGTTGTTGCAAAAAGCGGATATTCTGTTTTTGGATTGCTAGTTTAATATGCCAATAGTTTACCCATACACACAATACGCAGGCATCTGGAAGCTGAACGCAGCAAGCGCAGCTGTTGGCGCTGGTACTTGGCCCGTACCACCATCTATTAAGCTATACAGCTGGGGGGATAATACTTATGGTCAACTAGGTCTTAATAACACTACATCTTATTCATCTCCAAAACAAATTAGTTCTGATATTTGGTCATCTGTTTCAAGTTTTGGTAGATCAAGAAATACTTTAGCAATTAAAACAAACGGAACTTTATGGAGTTGGGGTCTTAATGACTATGGTCAATTGGGTCTTGGCAACACAACCACTTACTCTTCTCCAAAACAAGTTGGAGCATTAACTGGGTGGCTAAAGGTATCTTGTGGTAATTACACAGGATTTGCTATTAAAACTAATGGCACAATGTGGGTTTGGGGTGGTGATCCACAGGCTTATGGAACATTAGGTCTTGGAAACACAACAAGTTATTCATCTCCTAAACAGCTTGGTTCTTTAACCAATTGGTCTGGTGTTGCATCTGGATTTAGAGCCACCATAGCTGTTAAAACTGACGGAACTTTATGGACTTGGGGAAACAATTATCTTGGATCTTTGGGTCTTAATAACACTACAAACTATTCATCTCCAAAACAAGTTGGTGCTCTAACTAGTTGGCTAAAAGTGGCGTGTGGATATGCAAATATGTTTGCCATAAAAACAGACGGCACATTGTGGGCATGGGGTGATAATATAGCTGGTCAACTAGGTTTAGGAAATACAACTTATTCTTTTTCTTCACCCCAACAAGTTGGATCATTAACAAATTGGAGTTCTATTTCAGTTGGAACTGGTGCAAATAGGGGGTATTCTTTATCCACTAAAACTGACGGCACTTTATGGAGTTGGGGGCCAAACCAAAATGGTCGATTGGGTTTAGGAAATACAACAACTTATTCATCACCAAAACAAGTTGGCTCATTAACAACTTGGAGCGTTGTAAGCGCTGGAAGTTTTTCAAGTTTTGCTGTTACAACTAATGGTACACTTTATTCATGGGGGCAAAATAGTAGTGGTCAATTGGGTCTAGGAAACACTACAGACTATTCTTCACCAAAACAAGTTGGTTCATTAACAACATGGCAAGCAATTGCTAGCGGTATTAATTTTGCCACAGGCATAGCAGTAAATTAACATAAAGGAGCATTAAAATGGCATATTATGTACAAGTAGTAAACAACCAAATGGCACAGTGCATTGACACTACGCCACCTTCACCAGTTGGCACAGACGGCTGGATGAACGCAATTGAAATCAAACCAACTCCAGTACCTTATCGTCAAGGTTTAAACGGACCAGTCTATGACTGCTCTAAAGACCCTGTTGAAATCGTATGGACTGTGTTTGATTACGACATCCCAACACGCAAGAATAGCCAATTAGGTCAAGCTTCTGGTCAGTTCAATCAAGTTGTTGCTCAACAAGCCGCCCTTGAGACAGACGGAAACCCAGACAGCCACTATGACGCTACCGTTGTAGCTGCGGCTCAAGTTCGCTATCAGGACATCTGCGCTCAAATTAACGCTGCCACAACTCAAGAAGAGTTAGATGTTACTCAAGCTGAATTGAACGCTAATACAATCCAAGGAGCGTAATTGAAAAAGATCCTCATCATGGGTCTGCCAGGTTCTGGTAAGACCTTCTTAGCACAGGCGTTAAAAACCTATTTAGAAGAGCATGGTGATATGTCCTATGCTCGTGCTTTGAACGAACACATTGGTAACTTTGGTTGTCAAGTAAAGTGGTTCAATGCTGATGAAGTGCGTAAGAAATACAATGATTGGGACTTTTCAAAAGAGGGGCGTATTCGTCAATCTTTACGCATGGCTGAGTTTGCCCTGTCTGCTGGCGGTGATTATGTAGTCTGTGACTTTGTTGCTCCTTTGGTCGAGATGCGGAACAACTTCAAGGCAGATTGGACAATCTGGATGGATACCATTGATGCTGGTCGGTTTGAAGATACAAACAAAGCGTTTGTGCCGCCAGAGGTCTATGACTTCCGTGTTACAGAGCAGAACTGCGAAAAGTGGGCTGAGTTTATTGGCAACCACATTATTGAGAACCGCAGAAGACCTACCTTTAACTGGCAGAAAGAAACTGTCCAGATGTTAGGTAGATGGCAACCATGGCATGAAGGTCACAGAGCGCTATTTGAACGTGCCATAGCTAAGACTGGGCAAGTGGTTATACAAATTAGAGACTGTCAGGGATGGAATGGGTCTAACCCGTTTGCTATAGAACAGGTAAAATCGTATATAAAGCGTGACTTAGACCCTTTGTTTCAAGGACAATATGAAATTCAAGTTGTGCCTAATATTGTCAATATTACCTATGGCAGAGACGTTGGCTACAAGATTGAGCAAGAAAGCTTTGATAAGTCAATAACTGACATTAGCGCTACTAAGATTCGTAAGGAAATGGGAATTGAATGAGTCAATGGTTCGCAGTATTGTCAAAGCCTATAGTTATAGGTGTTGCGGTACGCTTACCACCATTATAATTTCCTATTTAGTTACGGGCCAGTTTGTATTAGCGTTGGGTATTGGCGCAACAGAAATGATTGTAAAGCCGTTTATTTACTGGTGTCATGAACGGGTTTGGAACGAAGTTAAATTTGGTAAAACATAATGTTTGGAATAACCGCATTCGCTCAAAGTCCATTTGCCGCATTAGGCGGTACGGTCTATTCACGCAGTTTAACTGAAAGCGCTGCGGCTACTGATGCAGTTTTAGGCGCTCTTGCTACACAAAATGCGGTAAATGAATCTTCAGCAGCTACCGACTCTGTATCTACAATTCAATCTCTTGCAGCGGCAATTGCCGAAACCAGCGCAGCTACAGATGCTTATGTCAACGTATTAAACTCTGTAAACTTTATTACAGAAAGCGTTGCAGCAACAGATGCGTTTGAACAACTTACTGGTAAGTTTGTATACCTTACTGAGTCAATTGCAGCCACAGATACCGTTGTAGTAAATGCAAGTACATTTAATGCTGCGGTAGCAGAATCATCAGCAATCACTATTACTGAAAGTTCTACTGGCGCTATTTTTACCTCTTCGATAACAGAGTCTGCAGCGGCAACAGATACCCAAGTATCTTCACAAACTATTGTTGGTTTAATTGCTGAATCTACTACAGCTGGAGATGTATATGCAAATACTGCATTGTTACTGGCAGCAATTAATGAATCCGCTGCAGCCACTGATATTGTTAACAGTACTTATATTGGCTTTGTAGCAATCACAGAATCAACAGCGGCAACAGATACCCAAGTATCTGCATATTTTGTCAATGTATTTGTTACTGAAAGCTCTGCAGCAAACGCCACAATGTCTGCTGGATTAAATTACCTTGTAAACATAGCAGAGTCTATTGCTGCCACAGATACTCAAACTTATACAGTAGATGCAACAGCTACCCCAACTGGAATTTTACTGACAATTTCATTAGCAAATGTTAATGTCTGGGGTGATATTGACGATACTACCAGCCCAAATTGGGTAGAAATTAACGATTAGGAGCATTAAATGTCTATATATACCAGTTCTCTTGGATTAGAGGAAATTACACCAGGTAGTCAAGCTGGCCTTTGGGGTAACACTACTAACAATAACTTGATCTTGATTGACCAAGCGGTAACAGGTGTTACACCATTAAGTTTTGCTGGCGTAAGTGGAACTACCATTGTTTTGGATGGCGCTGTAGGAACTGTAAATACTGCTCGTTCAGCGGTGCTAAATATTACAGGATCCGCTACTGGAGCCAATACAGTAGTTATCCCTAACGTACAAAAAACTTATTTGGTGCGCAATAACACTGGACAAAGTGTTACTTTTCAAACAGCAGCTCCTGGGGATGTTTATGCCGTATTGTCAGGAAATAGTATTCTTATTTTCTGCGATGGTAATAACAACGTATATACAGGTATCGTATCTCCAAGCGCTGGTACGTTAGGTGTTTCTGGCGGTGGTACTGGTGCTACTTCATTTACCGCAGGATTTATTAAGTCTTCTGGTGGTTCAAGTGCCTTAACTAGTTCAGCAGCTGTAAATATGGCTTCTGATGTAACTGGAACCTTGCCTGTTGCCAACGGTGGTACAGGGCAAAA
>Ga0209189_1003787_pt1 | contig 10053 bp, 9 predicted proteins | sample C_130820_EF_Meta_FD_187308 | JGI IMG/M metagenome (GOLD analysis project Ga0209189, IMG submission 187308) | Freshwater microbial communities from Lake Croche, Canada to study carbon cycling - C_130820_EF_MetaG (SPAdes) (version 3) | ecosystem: Environmental > Aquatic > Freshwater > Lake | place...
AGTCAGGCGGCCGGGCTGCGACTGCTCGCCTCGTTTCTCGCCTGACGCACCGTGACGCAACCTGGGAGGCCCGTGACGATGGAACTCTGGCCGGCGATCGATCTGCGGGGCGGGCGGTGCGTGAGGCTGCTGCAAGGCGACTACGACCGCGAAACCGTGTTCGGTGACGACCCCGTGGCCCAGGCCCGGCGGTTCGTCGCCGCCGGAGCGAGGCGGTTGCACCTGGTGGACCTCGACGGTGCGAAGTCGGGCGAGCCGGTTCAGGCGGCGCTCGTCGAAAGGATCGTGCAGGCCGCCGGCGTGCCCTGCCAGGTGGGTGGAGGCATCCGCACGCTCGAAACCGCCCGCCGGTATGCCGCCGCCGGCGTCGCGAGGCTGGTCGTGGGCAGCGTGGCGATCGAGCACCCCGGACTGCTCGAGCAACTCGCCACCGCGCTTCCCGCCAGGATCGTTCTCGGACTCGATGCCCGGGACGGCCGGGTGGCGGTCCGCGGCTGGGTGGCGACGAGCGAACTTCTCGCCGTGGACGTGGCCCGCCGGCATGCGGCCCTGCCGCTGGCCGGCATCGTATACACCGACATCGCGACCGATGGCACGCTCGGCGGTCCGAATCTCCCGTCGCTCGGCGAGATGATTCAGGCGGTGCGGTTGCCCGTCGTGGCCTCCGGGGGCATCTCGGGAACCGCGGACCTGGAGCAGGTGGCGGCGATCGGGGCTTCCGGCTGCATCGTGGGCCGCGCCCTCTACGACGGCGGGCTCACCGTCGCGGCGGCGGCGCGGGCCTGCGGGGAACACGATTCCTGATTCCCATCCGGGATGCCGTGTCGCGGGGGACCGCTCACCGTGCCCAGCCTGCCGAGAGCCCCGAGCCTCGCGCCGGGGCGGTCGAGATCGGGAAATTCGGCAGGATCACTCAATTTCTCCCGTGCCGCAGGCCGACCGTACGGGTGTCACATTCGGGGGGCAGTGTTCGGGCCACGGCCCGGCGTTTGTTGCCGGTGCCGCGGCCCGATTCTACGATCCACATCCATGGCCACAGATGTTCGTCTGAAGGAGCAGTTGCCCGAACTCACCCGGCGGATCGTGGAGACGTACCAGGCCGTCCCCACGATCCACTACCTCGGCCACTGCCCCCTGCCCAATTACGAGGCGATCATCTCGGCCTGCGAGGATCTCAAGGAGATCCTTTATCCGGGCTACCGCCGACGGGAGAACCTGCACCTCGGCAACGTCACCTACCACGTGGGTGACCTCGTGGACGGACTGCACGACAAACTCACGACGCAGATCGGCCGGGCGTTGCGCCACAGTCTGGCCGCACAGCATGCAGCCGCCGAGCATGGCGTGGAGGCTCCCGCCGTGCCGGATGCGGTGCAGCACTGCACCGAAGAGGGAGACTTCGACGCGCTCGGCCAGGCCAAGGCGATCGAGTTCCTGGAGCGGATTCCCGACCTGCGGCGCGTCCTCGCGACCGATGTCCAGGCCGCCTACGACGGCGACCCGGCCGTGCGCACGCTCGACGAGGTGATCTTCTGCTACCCCGGCCTCGAAGCCGTCACGATCCACCGCCTCGCCCACCTCCTGCACGCGCTCGAGGTGCCGCTCATCCCGCGCATGATGGCGGAGTGGGCCCATGCGCGGACCGGCATCGACATCCATCCCGGCGCGACGATCGGCGACCACTTCTTCATCGATCACGGCACGGGTGTCGTCATCGGCGAGACGTGCGAGATCGGCAGCCGCGTGAAGCTCTACCAGGGTGTCACGCTCGGCGCGCTCTCCTTCCAGACCGACGGCGACGGCAACCTGATCCGCGGCACGAAGCGGCACCCCACGATCGAGGATCGCGTGGTGATCTACGCCAACGCCACCGTCCTCGGCGGCGCCACGCGGATCGGCCACGACTCCGTGATCGGCTCGAACGTGTGGCTCACCCGCTCGATCGACCCGCACACGACGGTCGTCCTCGAACGACCGAAGCTCCGGATGCGCGGCGAGGCTCCGACGCCGGAAGCGGACTACCAGATCTGACGCTTTCTCCTCAGCAAGTGCGCGGCGGCTTCGGGCTCCCCGTGTCCCGTCGCCGGACGTTCGCTGCGGGCATCCTGCCCTGCGCTCACTCGACTCCGACTGCGCTTCGCCATCCTGGCTGCGCTTGTCTGCATACGCCGGCTCCCGGGACAGGGGGATCCCGAAGCCTTCCCCTTCTTTCCAGTTGGGGAGGCTCGGGACTGCCCATGCCCTCGAGCCGGGCTATGGGAGCGAGCGGAGCCATGGATGGCGAAGCGAAGCGGACATGCAGAGAGCCGAGGCCGGGAGGGCCGAGGCGAACGACCGGCGAGAGGGGCTGGGCAGTCACGAGCCGGTACGCCCCGAGGGGTGATTACCGGGGCTCGGTGCTCATCGGCCGCCCGTCGATCACCACGCCCGTGCAGTGCGTCGTGTACTCGAACGGGTCGCCGTCGTAGAGCGCGACGTCGCCGTCCTTTCCCGGTTCGAGCGAGCCGACCCGGTCGGCCACGCCGACGATCCGCGCCGCGTCGATCGTGATCGTGGCGAGCGCCTGCTCGAACGACAGGCCATGGGCCGCGGCGAGGCCGGCCTCGAAGAGCACGACCCGGGTCTTCGGTACGTACGACTCGTAGCCGCTCTGGAGCGCGATCGGGATGCCCGCCTTGCGGAGCGTGGCCGCGGTTTCGAAGCTCAGGTTCTCGGTGTCGCCGCCGCCGCCGGAGCGGCGCATCGTGGGGTGGATGACCACGGAAACGCCTGCGGCGCGGATGCGATCGGTGAGCAGATAGGCTTCGGCGGCCGAGTCGAGCACGATCCGGAGGTCGAATTCCTCGGCGATCCGCAGGGCCGAGGCGATGTCGTGGGCGCGGTCGGCCGTGACGAGGAGCGGCCACTCGCGGGCGAGCACCTTCGCGAGGGCTTCCCGCCGCAGGTCGGGGTCGGGACGCTTCGACTCGTCGGAGAGGCCGCGCTTGCGGAGGTATTCCTGCGTCTTCACCAGTTCGGCCCGGAGCATCGCGACGGCCTTGCTGCGGGTGCCCGGCGACTTCTTGTCGGCGTCCGGGCCCTGGGCGCGGGCGGCGTCGCCGAGTGTCACCGCCACCATGGCGGTCGGCACGAGCGTCGCCTCCTCCACGGTGTTGCCGGAAAGTTTCACCACCATCGTCTGCCCCGCCACGAGCGCGCCGGGGGCGTGGCCGGTGTGGATCGTCGTGACCCCGAAGCCCCGGAGCCACTCGATGAGACGTTCCTGGGGGTTGTAGGCGTCGATGGCCCGCAATTCCGGCTGGATCGCCTCGACGGCGTCGAGCTGGTCCTGATCCTGCGGCTGGTTCAGGAAGCCGCTCAGGCCGACCACGCTGTGGGCGTCCACGAGTCCCGGCGTGACGACCGCGGCGCGGAGGAGTCGTGCACCGGCGGGCAGGGGTGTGGTCGCAGCCGGGCCGACCGCGGTGATTTTTCCTCGCTCGACCACGACCACGCCGTCGCCGATCGGGGGGCCGGCCATCGTGTGCACCACATCGCCGTGGACCACGAGTGCGTCCGCGGCGAAGGCCCCCCGGGCGACGACGGCCGTGACGGCAGCCGACAGGAAGACGGCCCAGTGAAGCGAGTGCGCGTGCCTCATCGCATCGCCCCCGTCGCGGGCCCGATGCAGCAAGGCTCGGCTTTCTGGTCGCGGCTCGCGCCGAACCCGCCCACGGCGAACAGCCGGTCCTCGGGATCGTCGAGATCGAACACCTTCCGCCCCTCGACGAACGTCGCGAGCACCTTCGTCCGCACGCCCAGGGGATCACCCGAGAGCACGATCAGGTCGGCGTCCTTGCCGACGTCGAGCGAGCCGATCCGGTCGCCCAGCCCGAGCATCTTCGCCCCGGCGAGCGTCAGCGACTCCAGTGCGCCGGCACGCGACATGCCGGCCCGCACGGCCAGAGCCGCCGTCCTGAGGAACAGCCGCGAGTCGGTCACGGGATCGTCGGTGTGCAGCGCGCACGGCACGCCTGCTTCCTCCAGGACCGCGCCGGTCACGAGCGAGAAGTCGGCCGCCTCGATCTTGCCGCCGGGGCTGTCGAGCACGATCACCGAGCAGCCGACGCCCGACCGCGCGATCTCCGGCGCCACCTTCCAGGCCTCGCTGACGTGGTGGAGCACCGCCTCGAAGCCGAACTCCTCCCGCAGCCGCAGCACCGTGATGATGTCGTCGGCCCGGTGGCAGTGGTGGTGGACGATCTTCCGCTTCTCGAGGACGTCGATCAGGCTTTCGAGTTCGAGGTCGCGATCGGGAACCTTCTCCGCGTCGCCGGCCGCGCGGGCGATTTTGTCGCGGTGCGCGATCGCCTTCAGGAACTTCTGCCGCACGAGGGCCGCCGACTTGCCCCGCGTGCCTGGAAAGGGCGGATCTCTCTGGGAGTTCGTGCCGTTGGCCATCTTCAAGCCGCCGAGTGGTCGACCGGCCGCATCACGATAGAGCAGGTCGTCGATGGTGCCGGCCCGCCGGAGCTTCACGTACACCGTCTGGCCGCTCGACAGATGGCCTGAGCCGGGCATGATGTTCAGCGTGGTGAGGCCGCCCGCGAGGCATTTTCTGAAGCCTGCATCCCGGACGTTGATCGAGTCGAGAATCCGCACGTCGGGCTGGACCGGCCCGCTGCCGTCTCCTCCCTGCCCGCCTCCGACGTGGCTGTGCGTGTCCACGAGTCCCGGCATGATCACGCGGCCGCCGACGTCGATCCGTCGGGCGTCGGGCGGGATCGCAGTCGCATCGACGGGGCCGACTGCGGCGATCCGGCCGTCTCGCACGACCAGCGTGCCCACGGCGATCTCCGGGCGGCCGATCGGGATCACGCGGGCGCCCACGAACGCCACGACGTTCTCCGCTGCCGCCGCGGGGACGACGGAAGACAGGACGAGCGCGGTGACGGCGACGGAGCGGAGCAGATCCACCCCCCGATTATCCGCGGCGTTCCGCCGCCCGCACAAGGGCTCGCGCCGCCTCCTGGGAGGCGAGCTTGGCGTCGATCGCCTCGTCACCCGTGGCCCTCGTGCCGGCGATCTTGTCGAACTCCGATCGGGCGGCGGCCACGTCCACCTTCTCCGCGGGCAGGGCCCGCTGCGTGATGACGGTCACCGTGTCGTGGGCCACTTCCACGAATCCGCCCTCGACGAACAGCCGCCGGACGGCATCGGCCGCGCCGCCCTGCTCGCCCAGGATCCGCACCTCGCCCGCGCCGAGGCGGCCGATGAACGGGGAGTGGCCATGGGCCACCCCGCGCAGGCCGTCGAACAGCGGCAGCGTGACCGAGCGGGCCCGCGTGTCGAGGGACGTCTGCTCGGGCGTGACGATGACGCAGCGGACCGCGTTGGTCTTGGTGGTGTCTGCCATGATGTTTCCGTCAGGCCTTGGCGGCCATCTTCTTGGCCTGCTCCTCCGCCTGCTCGATCGGGCCGACGTACATGAAAGCCTGCTCGGGGAGGTGGTCCCACTTGCCGTCGGCGATCTCCTCGAACGAGCGGATCGTGTCGTCGAGGCTCGTGATCTCGCCCGGCTTGCCGGTGAACACCTCGGCCACGAGGAACGGCTGCGAGAGGAACCGCTCCATGCGACGGGCGCGGTGCACCACGAGTTTGTCCTCCTCGGAGAGTTCGTCCACGCCGAGGATGGCGATGATGTCCTGCAGTTCGCGATACCGCTGCAGCGTCCGCTGCACGCGACGGGCGATCCTGTAGTGCCGCTCGCCCACGTACTGCGGGTCGAGGATGCGGCTCGACGAAGCCAGGGGATCGACGGCGGGATAGATGCCCTTCTCCGAGATCGACCGCTCCAGGTAGAGAAATGCGTCGAGGTTGCCGAACGCCGTGGCCGGAGCCGGGTCGGTCGGGTCGTCGGCGGGCACGTACACGGCCTGCACGCTCGTGATCGCGCCCTTCGACGTGCTCGTGATCCGCTCCTGGAGGGCGCCCATCTCCGTGGCCAGCGTCGGCTGGTAGCCCACGGCGCTCGGCATGCGGCCGAGGAGGGCGCTCACCTCGCTGCCCGCCTGCGAGAAACGGAAGATGTTGTCGACGAAGAGAAGCGTGTCGGCGCCGGTCGTGTCGCGGAAATATTCCGCCATGGTCAGGGCCGAGAGGGCCACGCGGAGGCGTGCTCCCGGCGGTTCGTTCATCTGGCCGAACACCATGCAGGTCTGCTCGATGACGCTGCGGCCCGTGTCGCCGATCTTGGCCTCCTGCATCTCGAGCCAGAGGTCGGTGCCCTCGCGGGTGCGCTCGCCCACGCCGGCGAACACGGAGTAGCCGCCGTGCGCCGAGGCGATGCGCGCGATGAGTTCGGTGAGGATCACGGTCTTGCCGAGGCCGGCACCGCCGAACAGGCCGGCCTTGCCGCCGCGAACGAAGGGCGTCAGCAGGTCGATCACCTTGATGCCGGTCTCGAACAACTCGGTCTTCGTGGTGAGATCCTTCACCGCGGGCGGATCGCGGTGGATCGGCCAGCGTTCCTGCGACTCGACGGCCCCGCGGCCGTCGATCGGCTCGCCGAGCAGGTTGAACACGCGGCCGAGCGTCCCCTTCCCCACCGGCACGGAGAGGGGTGCGCCGGTGTCGACCACCTCCGCCCCGCGGGTCAGGCCGTCGGTCGAGCCGAGGGCCACGCAGCGGACCTTGCCGCCGCCCAAGTGCTGCTGGACCTCGCCCACGAGGTGCAGGTCGACCCCCTTCTGCGCACTGTCGATCCGCACGGCGTTGTAGATCGCCGGGATCGAGCTCTCGGGGAATTCGACGTCGAACGTCGAACCGATGACCTGGGTGACCCTGCCGGGGGCCTGGGTGACGCTGCTGTGTGCCATTGTTTTGAAACCTCTTTCCTGGGGGACGCGCTATTTTTTGAGGGCCTCGACGCCGCCGAGGATCTCCATGATCTCACCGGTGATCTGCGATTGACGGGCCCGGTTGTACTGCCGCGACAGGCTCTTGATCAGGCCGCCGGCGTTCTCGGTGGCGGCCTTCATGGCCACCATCCGCGCCACCTGCTCGCTCACGGCCGCGTCGAGGAAGCACTTGAACAGTCTCGACAGGAAACTCGCGGGCAGGATCTCCTCGAGGATCGACGACGCCGAGGGATAGAAGTCGTACTCGTCGGAGGCGAGTTTCGCCCTCGCGCCCGCACTGGCGGCCTGCGGCGGGGCGAGCGGCAGGAGCGTCTCCGTCACCGCCTCCTGCTTCGCGATCGAGTGGAATCTCGTGTACACGACGTCGAGCCGGTCGATGGCGCCGGTCGAGTAGGCGTCGAGGTACGCCTTGCCGATCGGCGCGACCGCGGCGAACTCGGGCTTGTCCTCGAACTGCGTGTATTTCTCGGCGATTTCCGCGCCGCGGAATCGCAGGGCCGAAATGCCCCGCTTCCCGGACACGCTCACCTGCGTCGGCACCTGCTCGCTCCGCCACTGCCCCAGCAGGGCCACCGCCTGCCGCACGATGTTCGAGTTGTAGCCGCCGCAGAGGCCGCGGTTGCCCGTCAGCACGAGCACCGCTGCCCGTTTCGTGGGTCGGATCTCGAGCAGCGGGTGTGCCACGTCGGCGCCCACGCTCGCGATGTTTTCCAGGATCTTCGCCAGATGCTTCGTGTAGTCCCGGGCCGCGATCGAGCGGTCCATCGCCTTCTTGAACCGCGCGGTGGCGATGAGCTCCATCGTCCGCGTGATCTTGCGGATGTTCTTCACCGACTTGCGGCGGCGGTCGAGTGCCCGGGCTTTTGCCATGGTGTGGTGCCTTTCAGCGAGCCCCGGACAGCTGTCGGGCCCCGCCGCCCGCCCGGGCGGCCCGCTGCCGCTTGTATTCGGCGATCGCCGCCTCGAGTTGCCGCTCGCTCTCGCCGTCCAACTCCTTCGACTCGTCGATCCGCTTCCGCAACTCCGGCACCTGGTCGCGGACGAAGGTGAGGAACCCCTGTTCCCAGTCAGCCACCTCGTCCCGCTTCACCTGGTCGAGGTGGCCGCGGGTGCCCGCGTAGATCGAGAGCACCTGGTCCACCACGTCCATCGGGGCGAACTGCCCCTGCTTGAGGAGCTCGACCATCCGATAGCCGCGATCGAGCCGCTGTTGCGTGGCGGCATCGAGGTCGGTGCCGAGCTGGGCGAACGCCTCGAGTTCGCGGAACGCCGCGAGGTCGAGCCGCAGGCCGCCGGCCACCTTCTTCATCGCCTTCGTCTGGGCGGCACCACCCACGCGCGACACCGAGATGCCGGCGTTCATGGCGGGCCGCTGGCCCGCGAAAAACAGATCGGGCTGCAGGTAGATCTGGCCGTCGGTGATCGAGATCACGTTCGTGGGGATGTAGGCCGACACCTCCCCTTCGAGCGTCTCGATGATCGGCAGACTGGTGAGCGACCCGCCGCCGAGCTCCTTGGAGAGCTTGGCGGACCGCTCGAGCAGGCGGCTGTGGGCGTAGAACACGTCGCCGGGGTAGGCCTCGCGTCCGGGCGGCCGCCGCATGAGCAGCGAGAGCTGGCGGTAGGCCGTGGCCTGCTTCGACAGGTCGTCGTACACGATCAGGGCGTGCTGGCCGTTGTACATGAAGTGTTCCGCCATCGCGGTGCCCGAGTAGGGGGCGATGTACTGCAGCGGAGCGGCGGTGCTCGCCCCGGACACGATCACGGTCGTGTAGTCCATCGCGCCCTCCTTGCGGAGCGTGTCGATGGCCACGGCGACCGAGGAGTCCTTCTGGCCGACGGCGACGTAGAAGCACTTCACGCCGCTGTTCTTCTGGTTGATGATCGCGTCGATGCCGATCGCGGTCTTGCCCGTCTTGCGGTCGCCGATGATCAGTTCGCGCTGCCCCCGGCCGATCGGCGTCATGGCATCCACCGCCTTGATGCCGGTCTGCAGCGGCTCGCGGACCGGCGACCGTTCGGCGACGCCCGGTGCGAGCGTCTCGACCGGGCGGCGCAGGTCGCTCACCACCGGCCCCTTGCCGTCGAGGGGATTGCCGAGCGGGTCGAGCACGCGGCCGATCACCGCGTCGCCCACGGGCACCGAGAGGAGCCGACCGGTGCTCTTCACCTCGTCGCCCTCGGTCACCTTGAGGTAGTCGCCGAGGATGATCACGCCGACGGAGTTTTCCTCGAGGTTGAAGGCCAGGCCGGTGATGCCGCCGGGAAACTCCACCATCTCGCCCGACATCACGCCGGACAGGCCCCAGACGCGGGCGATGCCGTCGCCCACTTCGAGCACGCGGCCCACCTCGCGAACGTCGATGCCGGACTGGTACCGCGCGATCTCCTCGCGAAGGACGGATGCGATTTCGTCGGTCAACTGTGCCATGAGTACTCCCCGTTCTGGATGGCGTGGATGTTGCGTTCGTGAAGACGGCCACCGAGCCGGGCGAGGCCCGTGGCGACCGACTGGTCGTAGATGGTGTCGCCGATGCGGACCACGAGGCCGCCGATGATCGACGGATCGACGACGAACCGCGGCGTCAGGCTGGCCGAGAGGGCCTTTTCGGTCTCGGCCACCACCTGCTTCTGCTCGGCCGCGTCGAGCGGCAACGCGGTGGTGAACGTGGCCTGCCGGCGCCCGTCGCGTTCGTCGGCGAGCCGTTCGGCGGCAGCCACGATCTGGGGCAGGACGCCGAGCCGACCGTGGCGGGCCAGGACGTGCAGGGCGTTCGTCGCGGTGGGCTTCATCCGGCCCGCGGCGAGGCGGTCGATGATCCGATCCTTCTCCTCCGCGGACACCTTCGGCGACGAAAAGACCTCCGCCGCATGCGGCACGTTGGGCAGCACGTCGCGGGCGAGCGTGCCGAGTTCCGCGAGCACCTCGCGCCGGCAGCCGGCGGCTTCGGCCGCATCGACGATCGCCTGCGCGTAGATCTTCGCCACGCGGTCGGCGGCGATGTCGATGTGCATCGTGTCGGTGTTCGCGGCGGTGTTCATCGTGTCGTTCGCAGGGGACGGATGGCTGTCGAGTTGCAGTTCACGCTCGCTTCAATTCACGCTCGGACGGCCGGACAGCCCGGCCACCGACTCCCGCACGAGCCGCGTGTGG
>Ga0209189_1003788_pt1 | contig 10051 bp, 8 predicted proteins | sample C_130820_EF_Meta_FD_187308 | JGI IMG/M metagenome (GOLD analysis project Ga0209189, IMG submission 187308) | Freshwater microbial communities from Lake Croche, Canada to study carbon cycling - C_130820_EF_MetaG (SPAdes) (version 3) | ecosystem: Environmental > Aquatic > Freshwater > Lake | place...
ATTAGAGAGATGTTTTTGAATAGACTGCCTGATAATCTAGGTAATGTTATTGTTATACTTTTGGCCACAGGCATGGAGCGTTATGATTTTATAAAACAATCAGACGCAACTGCTGGTCCTAACTGGCATCAAAAATGGCAAACTGTTTTTCCTAACCCAGTAAGTGATAGAGGCCCTATCTCAGCATTAGAAAGAGAGTACTTCAAGAATATATGGTCTCCTAGAAATGATGTGTTAGAGTTTATCTTTAATATAAATGATGCTAAAAATCATTGCATAAATCGAGGATATAAATTTTTATTCAGCACCGTATTTGACGAACAAATTAATAGAGATAATTTAAAAAAAGACCTAGAAGATAAAAGTGAGCTTATAGATTTAATAGATTGGAACGATTTTATATCACCCGCTCCGTATAGATCACTTATGGATATGATAAATCGTTTGGAAGGTAATAAGTATAGTAGTATGCACGAACTTTCTAGTTTTGGTCGTACACTAAAAGTCCCCACAAAATATATTACTCCTTGTGCCCATTGGTCTATTGAGGGTCAAGCTAGAATAGCAGACTACCTGTACGATGAAGTTAATAAAAGAAACTTAGTATGAAAATTTTTATTACAGGCGTGGCAGGATTTTTAGGTAGCCATCTTGCAGATAGGATGATACTGCTAGGACATACTGTTGTGGGCAACGATACTTTAATTGGTGGCTATCAAGAAAATGTAAATCCACTGGTAGAGTTTCATCAAGTAGATTGTTGTGATTTAGATAAGTTATCTGCTGCAATGCAAGGATGCGACATTGTTTATCATTGTGCTGCTACAGCCCATGAAGGACTAAGTGTGTTTAGTCCTAATTTTATAACTAAGAATATATTTCAAGCAAGTGTTAGTACCATTACCGCAGCCGCACAAAATAAGGTTAAACGATTTGTATATTGTTCTAGCATGGCTAGATACGGTAATCAACCTTATCCATATAAAGAGACACAACAGCCTAAACCTGTTGATCCATATGCTATTGCCAAAGTAGCTGGCGAAGATGTACTAAAATGTCTTGCAGACTTAAATAACATGGATTGGATAGTTGCTATACCACATAACATTGTGGGCCCTAGACAAAGGTATGATGATCCGTTTCGCAATGTAATGAGCATTATGATCAACCGTGTGTTACAAGGAAAGCCTCCTATTATATATGGAGATGGAAGTCAAATGCGTTGCTTTAGTTTTATTGATGATTGTATCTATTGCTTAGAGCGGTTAGCATTAGATACTACTATTAAAAATGACACATTCAATATTGGTCCGGACGAAGAATTCATAACAATAAAAGAGCTAGCAGAGTTGATAATCAAAGAATTAAACTTTGAAGGTGAACCTATATATATGCCTGATCGCCCTAAAGAAATCAAGTATGCTACTTGTGATGCAACTAAAGCTAGAGAAATTTTAGGTTATCGCACAACTACTACGCTGATAAATAGTATACGAAGTACAATAGCATACATTAAACAAAATGGTACTAAGCCATTTGACTATTCATATCCATTGGAAATTGTAAACGACCACACCCCAAAAACATGGGCTAATAAATTAATTTAAGGAAACAATATGGCAGATAAACCTCACTTGGTTTTAGATTGGACATTTGATGTTCCAAATTATAAACTTTTTATAAACATTGCTGATGATTTAGAATATGAAGCCCTTGAAGGTGGTACACTAGGTTACACTAAAACATTCAAAGGAGTAAAAACTCATATTACTCCTCTAGAATGGGAAAAAACAGAAAAGTTTTGGATTAGCGAACATTACGGCCATATATATGGCTATTTTCAACCTAGCCTAATTGAATTTGATCCAGCGAGACAACACCCACATCCTCGTTGGGGGCATATGCAAGACCTTAAAAACGGATGGACACCAGATGGTGAATATATTGATCATATGCAAAGACGACAAATCCTTCTAGAAGGAAATGACATGGCTTTTATATATGGCGGTGGTTCTATAGATTTGTTCTTAACACCTGATAACGGCTTAACTATATACAAGCGTGTTCCTACCCGAGATGTAAACTATCCAGCAGAAATGATGCAGGACACCACCTCATTTTGGACAGAATGGCCTCAGGCATGTGGGATGCAACCTCGCACTAAAGGACCACGACTTAGTAGTTATGAAGAATTATTAGAAGCGGGCGCACCCCAATCAATAATCGATACATGTGTCAATGGAGAATGGGAATCGGCTCCCAACCCTGAGCTTCAACAATGGTACATTTACCCAACAAAATAATGAAGAAAATAAGTTTAGTTCAGCCTAACTTTCAACAGGGACCTAAAGAATTCAATGCCCATTATCTTCCGTATAGTATGGGAGTTTTATGGGCTTATGTTAATCAATTTGAATCAATTAAGTCTAATTATCAGCTAGAAGATTTAATATGGCGGCGCGACAATATCGACGAAACAGTTAATAAGTTAGCTAGATGTGATGTTGTAGGATTTAGTACTTATGTTTGGAATAAAAACTACAACTATGCTCTTGCCCGAAAGCTAAAAGAAATCAATCCTAAATGTATTATATTATTTGGCGGTCCAGAAATGCCAATTACTAAAAAGAATATATTTAAAAAGTTGCCATTTATCGATGCTGTCATTAAATCTGAGGGTGAGATAATATTACGACAATTATTAGACGCTATAACTGCTGACACACCATGGGACGATATTAGAGGATTATTGATTAATAAAGATTCAGTAGCAGTAGACACTGGTAACGGTGATCGCATCAGTGATTTAGAAAACTTACCTAGCCCATATTTAACTGGGGTATTTGATAAAATTATGAGTGAGGTTAGTGATGTGGAATGGAATGCTACAGTTGAGACGAACCGCGGCTGTCCTTACGCCTGTACATTCTGTGACTGGGGAAGTTTAACCTATAACAAAGTTAAGAAGTTTAATCTAGAAAAAGTATTTGATGAATTGGAATGGATCGGACAAAAAGGATGCGGTTTTGTAACTATCACAGATGCTAACTTTGGTATGTTTGTTGAGCGTGACAATGCTATTGCTGATAAACTGATTGAAGTACAAGAGAAATATGGATGTCCTAACAGCTTTAGTATGAGTTGGGCTAAGGATCAAAAGCCAGAAGTATTTGATATTGTATTCAAACTTATTAAGAATCCCAAGTTTAATCAGGGTCTCACAGTTAGCGTACAAAGCATGGACTTAACTGTGTTAGAAAACATTAAACGAAAGAACTTGTCACAACATAAGATTGAAAATATCTTTGCACTGTGCGATAAAAATAATGTTCCTGTCTATACTGAAATTATTCTTGGCCTACCGGGGGAAACAGTAGCAAGTTGGAAAGAAGGATTTTATAAAATATTTCGCGCTGGCAACCACACTGGTATTAATGTGTTGCAAGCACAGATGCTAGAAAATGCAGAGATGAACCTACTTCAACAACGATTATATAAGATTATAAGCGTGCCTGTATATGATTACATGAGCGGTAGTTATAATTATAATGAATTAGAAGAGTGTGTGGAAGTTATTACCAGTACTAAAGACATGACCATTGAAGAGATGCTAGATGCACAAGTGTTTAGTTGGTTTATGCAGACTTTTCATATCAACGGACTCACTACATATATAAGTAGGTTCTTACATAAAAATGTAAATATTGATTATGAAGAGTTTTATGATAAATTATGGAACCATCTGATTGAAGATCCATGGTTTATTAAAGAACGAGATGAACTTAGACACTACTATCGTAATTGGATGAACAATGGTAAAATCAATCATCCCAATATATCAAACATTGAGATACATGGTTGGAATATAATCCATAGAACTACATTAAATATGCACAAAGATAGGAAATATGACTATGTATTTGATCTGATAGAATCATTTGTGAAAAATGAATTTGATTTAGATAAAAACTTGCTAAATCAATTAGTTAAGTTCCAAAAAAACTATGTTATAAACTACGATAATATTATGGCATTTCCATATGAATTAGAATTTGATTACGACTTTTTAAGCTATCTATTAGAGGGCGCAGAATTAGAAAATCCCACTGTGTACAAATTTGAATTCCACGAAACCAAAGATATCAGTTTAGATAGATTTTTAGAAAATATATACTTTGGAAGAAAACGCAATTTTGGAAAAACTTTAATAACAAAAAATGAAATTATTAAATGATAAAATATTGATTATCAATACATATGATAGCAATAATATAAAAATTGAAAGGCACGAATTAATCTTTCCTACCTCAGGAAGCGCGGTTTTATTAGAATCTAAGGTATTAGACAGTGATATATGGTATTGTATGCTTACTAATACTAATAGTCTTAAATTCTTCAATATATTAGATTTACTTGGAGAACACCTCAAGCAAGTTATGGATAAAACGGCCGTTATAGTATTAGATATGCCTTTCGAACCTTTTTTAGATGTAATTGACACCATCTACGAAGAGGTAGTAATCAAACATAATATCCCTCCGTCTCAGATAGTATTTCAATCTAGCATGAGAGATGCTGATATATATAACCAGCAACTAGCTTTAAAATATAATCAGCGGCCTATTAGGATAATTTGGTTCTCAGCTTTGGAATATTGGGCAATTGATTATATGTCAGTTGCTACGACAAATACATTATCATTAAAACCATATAATAAAAAATTTTTAAATTTGAATCGTCGGTGGCGGCTGCACAGGCCTGTGTTAACTTTATTGCTTTATCATAAAGGACTCCTTGATCAAGGATTTGTTAGTTTTGGTCCGTGTGAAGCTAATTTAAAATGGGATAGAGTATGGAATACTATGAAAATTATTTCGGCTGACAATTTAGAAATAACTAACGCTATTAGCCAAAGTGAAAGTATTAAAGACATGCCACCTTTATATTTAGACACAGATGAGTTGCATACGAATCGGGCAGAACTAACAGATTCTACTGCTAAGTACTATGAGGATAGTTACTTTAGTGTGATATCCGAAACAACCTTTTATTATAAAGAGAGTACTCAAAATTCTAGATTTATTACCGAAAAAACTTTTAAAGCTATTATTATGAATCATCCATTTATTTTAGTTGCTATCCCCAAAAGTTTAGAAGTATTAAAAGAACTAGGATATAAAACATTTTCCCCATGGATTGACGAATCTTACGATCAAGAAATGGACGATAATAAAAGAATCATAATGGTAGCTAACGAAATAGAAAGGCTATGTAACTTAAGTCAACAGGAATTGGAGAAATTTTTAGTTGCAGCAAAGGAGATTTGCAGTTATAATTACAATATACTTAAGAACAAAAAAACATTCATATATGAACTATAATGCGTAAGGAAGCAATAAGCCAAATTAACGAGGACATAAAAAGAACCAAAAGAGCAATAATATCTTTAGGGTGTTCTTTTGTACGAGGCCATGGTGCAATCGATGACGCTATTTATAGAAACTACACATACAATGCAACTAAAGGTTCATGTGTAATAACTTGGGATCTAACAAATGCGCGATCTCTAGTAAAAGAATTTTCAGGTATTAAAATACTACGACATGGTGACCTAGATTTTTATCTAAATGAAGAAAAAAATGCATTTGTTAATGTTCTTGCTAAAAAATATTTTGAAGGTAGCTATGCATCCATCAACTTAGGAATTAGCGGCTCCGGCAATAGAGCAACAATTAAGGAACTTTATTTTTATCCTGCGATTAATTGGAAAGAACTTGATGAAATTATTGTTATATACTGCCCCACCGGTGCTGAAAGATTTGATTTTATAGATGATCAGTATCATAGATTAAACGATAACGCTAGATGGACTTCATCGTGGCCACGAATTTCAAAGGATCGAAACCCAGTAGACCTTCTATGGCAGGGTTATGCAGAAGCAGTACATAGTTCAAAATATGAAATTATTGAACAAGTATCTCATATACAAGAATTACTATTATGGTGTGAGCATAAAAATGCTAAACTTATTATTGTGCCTAGTTTTTCAAATCATTATACCAGAGAAAATTTTATAGGTAGTATTAGTCAACAAATATATAGAGATAATAATCGTAAAATTGTTAAAGAATCTGAATACTTAGATTCAAATTACCAATCAGCAGTTGAACTTGCAGATATGTGGCCATGGGATAAAATGTTTTATCCTGACGGCCATGCAACATTTATGGATTTAGTGTTAAAACAAGAGTTTCCCGAGGAAGAAACGCTGCCATGGTTTTATACATTTGCTGGTGTAGGTAGTCCTAATATGTGGGTAACTCCTTGTTGCCATCCTTCTGCTAAAGCACATGATTTATTTGCAAAATACTTGTACAAACATATTGAGAAAAAATTATGAACATTGGATTTATTGGAGTTGGAAAGTTAGGTATGCCTTGTGCAGAAGTAATGGCTACCAAAGGACATGCAGTTAAAGGATTTGATATTGCTAATGTAGTCAGCGATCATATTGAAATCGTAAACAGTATACATGATTGTGTGAATAACTGCGACATTGTATTCATGGCAGTACCTACCCCACATGATAAGAAATATGACGGCAGTGATACTACATCACACCTACCTACTAAAGATTTTGATTATACTATTGTTAAAGAGTGTTTAAAACAAGCAAATAAAAGTATGAATAAAGATCAACTTCTGGTGCTTATATCAACTGTACTCCCCGGAACAACCCGCAGAGAATTTATAGACTTGGTAACTAATACTCGGTTTGTCTATAACCCATATTTAATTGCAATGGGCAGCGTTGCGTGGGATATGGTAAATCCAGAAATGGTTATGATTGGCACAGCAGACGGCACTGAAACAGGTGATGCTAAACAATTAGTAGATTTCTATAAAACTATTATAGAAAATAATACCAGATATGTAATTGGTACATGGGATGAGTGTGAATGTATTAAAGTGTTCTATAACACCTTTATCTCGGCTAAGATTGGTCTAGTAAACATGATACAAGATGTTGCTATGAAACAGGGTAATATAAATGTTGATATTGTAACTGATGCACTAGCTAAATCAACTATGCGTATCATGGGACCTCAGTACATGAAAGCAGGTATGGGCGATGGCGGCGCTTGCCATCCTAGAGATAATATAGCGTTACGATATATGGCTGATAATTTAGATTTAGGGTATGACTTGTTTGATGCGATTATGACAGCTAGAGAAATACAAGCTAAGAATTTAGCTGAATTCTTAATTAAACAAGCGAACAGCCAAGCAGCAGTGACTTTACCTATATACATTCATGGTAAGTCTTATAAACCCAATGTGCCTTACCTAGATGGTAGCTATAGTTTACTAATTGGAAATCATTTAAAACAACATGGTTATGATCCCATATATATTGATCCATTAACTGATGACAATGTAGAAGGGGCCGTTAAAGGGGTTATACTTCTAGCACATAATAAAAATGTTACATATGAGTACAGGGGGTTCAATGAAACCCAAGAATTATATTGTGACGTAGCCATTGGCAGCATTATTGTTGACCCATGGAGAACTTTTCATACTGATGTTAAGGGTATTAAAGTGATACATTACGGTAATACAAGGACACAATGAGCAACTACAACCAAGACGCTAACAAAGCTGAGAAACAATTAAATTTCATCAGTAAATCAATGTGCTATGCTAAATGGGCGCAAGTATCATTGCATTTAACTAACGGGATGACTAACAGTTGTTATCATCCTCCTCTACACAAGATAAACGTAGATCAAATTAAACATAATCCATTGGCTCTGCATAATACAGATCAAAAAAAACAAGAAAGAAAATTAATGCTTGAAGGTAAAAGACCCGAAGGCTGTTCTTATTGTTGGAAGATAGAAGATATGGGCAACCGAAGTGATAGAATTTATCGCAGCGGAGAATACTGGGCGCAGAACGCAAGAAAAGATATAATTCAAACTATGGAGCACGGTGATATAAATCCCAGATATGTAGAAGTAAACTTCAATCAAGCGTGTAATTTTAAATGTATGTATTGTAGCCCACATTTAAGCACTGAATGGGAAAATGAAATCAAACAACAAGGCCCATTTATAATAAGAAATTCAGAAGGTGCAATATCAAAGCACAACGATATTATGTGGTTAGGACAAGAGGGCTTGATGCCATTGAAAGTTAAACAAGATGACAACCCTTATTTAAGTGCATTTTGGACTTGGTGGCCAAATTTGTATAAAAACTTAGATGTATTTAGAATTACAGGTGGAGAACCATTAATGGATGTTAACACCTTTAAGGTTTTAGATCATATTTATAAAAACCCTAATAGCGATTTAGAAGTTAGTATAACAACAAATATGTGTCCACCTAAACCAGAGTTGATGGATAAGTTTATTGAAAAACTAGTCAAGCTTGAAGAAATTCAAATTTGGGAAAATAAAGAAAAGTTTAATAAGGGATCAGGCAATTATTGGTATGTGAATATGGCATTGAAAAACTTTTCACTATTCGTTAGTTTAGATAGTGTGGGTAAGCAAGCAGAATATATAAGAACAGGATTAGATTATGAGTTAATGCAACAAAATATAATCAAATATCTGACTAGTACCGATAATACAACATTAACTTTTATCAATACGTTCAATGCGTTTAGTGTATTAAAAATCAAAGAGTTTTTACAGTATGTTCTAAATTTAAGGCAGCAGTTTAGTAAAGATAAATTAGGTATAAAGTACAAGCCTATATATGATCCTTATAACACCCATCCTGACTATGTGATATACCCCACTCAAAGAATATGGTTTGATGTTCCTTTGTTACGTTATCCAACTTGGCAAAGTATAGAATTGTTACCTGCAGGATTTGAAAAATATATTGAAGAAGCAATTGAGTACATGGAAGAAAATAAAGATGTATCAAATTTTGCAGGTTTTTATGACTTTGAAATAGATAAATTAAAAAGAAATCTTGAAGCGTTATGTCATTCAAGAAATACCCCATCTATTAATGTAGAACTAGAAAGAAAAAACTTTATTAATTTCTTTGACCAATATGATGAAAGAAGAAATGTATCTTTAAAAGAAACCTTTCCTGAACTAGCAGAACATATAAATAAATGGTGAGGATAATACTATGTTTATAATTAATTGGGTTAAAAAAATCATACGGGAACGTAAATATCGCAAGCGTTTAGCAGAACTAAGAAAGCGTGATCCATTCATCTATAAATGAACTATGTAGGTATTAGTTGCGGATTTCATGATGCTGCTGTTAGTGTCGTGGGTAGTGATGGTAGTATACTATATGCAGGACATAGCGAAAGATATAGCAAACTTAAACATGATAAACACCTATGTGATACTATCATAAAAGATGCTATCAGCTATACCAATTCATGTTATGAAGTTCATTACTATGAAAAACCTCTCTTAAAATTCTTTAGGGAATTAAGAGCAGGACAACCTGCTACCTCGCTTTTTGTTAAAAACATTATCGACAAAGATAATGTTAAACTGCTAAACACTAAAAAAATACATACTCATGGTCATCATTTGAGTCATGCTGCTGCGGGGTTTCAAACTAGTCCCTTTGCCGATGCTACTGTAGTTATTATTGATGCTATAGGTGAGTTTGATACGATATCGATTTGGGACGCACATTACGATAGTACAGGGATAGCCAGATACAAGCAGATTTGGAAGCAAACTTATCCTGACAGTATTGGGCTATTTTACAGTGCTATGACTCAGCGTGTAGGATTAAAACCCCTAGAAGAAGAATACATTTTAATGGGAATGTCAGCTTATGGTACTCCTAGGCACACTACAGAAATGGCTTATGATTTAATAGAAGATTTTTCAGAAATTAAGTTTAAGCAAAATTTACACACAGGAGTCAGCAACAAATTCTTAATAAATGCTAATGAAATGGATATAGCAGCATCAGCGCAATCATTAGTAGAAGAATTAATCGCAAAGATAATGGAAATTGCACGAGCCAGTGGCACTAGTAGAAATTTAGTATATGG
>Ga0209189_1003790_pt1 | contig 10050 bp, 7 predicted proteins | sample C_130820_EF_Meta_FD_187308 | JGI IMG/M metagenome (GOLD analysis project Ga0209189, IMG submission 187308) | Freshwater microbial communities from Lake Croche, Canada to study carbon cycling - C_130820_EF_MetaG (SPAdes) (version 3) | ecosystem: Environmental > Aquatic > Freshwater > Lake | place...
CCAATATACAAAAAATTTGACAGCACTAATATGACAACGGAGCACACAAACATGCTATTATACATATATGTATATATGAATAACATGTGTGAGTGGAATAATGGAACAAACTGGGATGACCTTGTTGTGTATTTATCCAAGGATGAGGCTCTTGAAGTTTCTCAGAAAAATCCGTGTGCGCGGGTCGAAATATTTAAGAAATCGGAAAAGGGTGGTTATAAGCCGACGTATAATTACTACTTAAATGGTGAATTGGTATGAGAACTTACGAATTCCTAAATTAGCTAAATAAAATTGACTCTATAATTAAATTACTTATAAAATCAATCATGGGCTTTCATATGTATATGACGTGCACGATGGAAATCTGTAAAGAAACTGGTCGACACTACTATTACGGTAAAAGCCAGAAAATATATGACACTCCTCAGGTTATTCCAGAAATGTATAGAGAATTTGTCAGTATGAGTGGAAAAATTTTCAGGATTTATGCGCGTCTTGTAACAGATGAGCGTGATACAAGCGTGACTCACTTTGTAGATTCTTTTCCTGATTGGTCCGATATTGTAGCTGACGATGATTTTGAAAAGTATGGAGGTACATGGGATGAAGATAAGCACGACAAATTCCGCAATGGGCTAAAGTGGTTTTCGGAGCAAGATGTTTGTTATATGATTTGCTGGTGCTAATAAAAATGAATACTGTTTTTTACAAATTTAGATTGTCAAAACATCAACTGTCATATGGAGGTTAGTACGCTTGAAATAGCGCCTGTTCATGTCAATGTTAAGTCTAAACCCTGTATTTTCTGTATCAACGATGAACCAGCACCGACACTATATCAAGGGATTTGTAATTGTCATCCACCCATTCATAGTGACTGTATAAACGATTGGTATAAAAATAGACCAGGTACATGCCCTATATGCCTGAAACGGGAGCACAATGAGGAACGCTTAACACAAGAACGTACTGAACATCTAATTATCATTGCCAATTCGCGCTTTCTTAGACGGTTCTTAATTGTCTGTTTCATGTTGTGCTGTTTTGCTATTGCTGGACTGTCTGCTTTATTGGTAGTTTCTATAACATTATACAGTCCTACACAGATTGCTCCATCTACAAATACGACCGTTGGTTCTTACTGAAAAATGTTGTTATTTGTTTATTTTTTAGTCAGAATACGCATCCGAAAGGTCACTATAGTAGATTGAGTCCATGTAGTTGCTTTCGTGAGTGAAGAGCAAGTAGTCCTGGTTATAAACATAGGGGACCTTGTCACCCGTGTTGTTCATGACCTTGTAGTTCAGGGCGGTCTTGGCAGACAGGCGCTCAGAACGGCGGAACATTTTAGCTTCTTTGGCTAAGTTTGTGACTTTTCATTTACTGTTTATTTTGATTTCAATTTTTTCTAATTTTCTATTTATCATAAGTATGTCAAATCGACGGAACTTGTCTAATTGGCTCAACTATTTGGGCGACTGGAATCGTGTGTTTATCCTGACCTGATATTTCATAAATAATATAGATGGGTTGCTGTACTGGTACTGGTGGAGATGCAGAGGCTTCTTCACGTTTACATACAACGATTAGGCTCATGGCTGTACCTATTGACAAACCCGTAACACCACCAACCCAGACAGGATAACATTGATTCATACCACCACCAACTAATCCAGCTATAGCACCAAGCATTCCGCAGGCAATTGGGGCTGGTAGTTGATAATACATTTTGCTTTGTTTGTCTTTATAATCATTAGTTTTAGTCAATTTTACCGGTGTTTTATTACGATATATTGAATAAATATATATGTATTAATTATAATGTCATCTGCTGAAAGAGCTGCTCCTGCTGTCACGCGCAAGTCCTGGATTTCGACCATGCCCTACGACCAGGCACTTTTCCTTTACAGTTATGGTTTCGATAGAACCTTGATGAAGGAGGTCGGTACCTTGGCTCTAAATCCGGCCGCTAATCCTAGCAACTGTCCCACGGGCCGTATTGTCTATGAAAATGGACGTAAGCTAAATCCAGCCAATGGCAATTTCCGTGGTGCTAGTGATGGTGTAACAACCTACATGGTCGGTGTCTTTGAGCCAATTTCTGGCCTATCAGGCTTTATCAATCCTAATGGGCCCTTTTTCGCCATCAATAACGCGGATAAACCCGTGTACCTATCCGATGCCAGTGTTGACCCTAGCACAGGTCGCCCAAATCTTGGTACACCTGTATTAACCAATGGATTCGTTTTATCGGTTTCCGGAACCGGACCCAATGGAGGTGAAGGTGGAATGGTCGGTGTTGTATCAGATGTGAAAGAAAATAACTTTAATGCTCCTGGTGCCTATGCCTTGAACTATAATTTTAACAATGACAGTGAAAACCCTGCCATTGAAACGGCTGTACCAAAAAATTTCACTGGATTTTATGATTACGTCGGTATGTACGGTAATGATAGCTCCATTTACATGGGAGGTTTAATCAACCCTGGGTCGGCTATGGGTCGTATGACACTGGTGAATGGAACAAATACTACTCTTGTAAATCCTCTATTATTGAATCGATATTTTCAGGAAAATATGGTTTTATTAACTAGAAATGTTCCTAGTGGAACCCTTGGTCACCTTTCTTATTCTATTGGTGGCTCAAGCCAGGCTCCTACATTGACCATCAACTCATCCAGTAACACTGAGACATCCATTGTCAATTATTTTATTTTGGGAACAAACTATCGCACTACTCTTTAGACCCGTGCGGATTTTAAATGAGCGTTTTTTGGAGAAATCGCCTACAAAAAAGATTTTATCCCATTTGTGAATCTACTCAATTTGGATAGCATCTTGCCTTAAAAGCGTCCATATTTTCAGTCCCCATTGAGAGATTACAAGAGCCACATACAGGTCTTAGATTAATTGCCGTATCTGTTCCATTGTTTGAATGTGATACAATATGACCTGCGTGCCAGTCATCAAATACATCTAACTCCTTTTTACAACAGAAGCAAGAACCCTTTGTAGATTCACCAAACTGGATTTTCCAAGCCTCTCCGCGAATCTTCTTAGGGATTGCCTTGCGTGGCTCTGAGTTTGCATCCTTGATTGCTACAGCAATATTCTTTATCGGTACGCCTTTTGCTTTAACAATCTCCTGGAATGATACGCAACTATCGTGGTTTGACATCATATGCCACAGATAATGTTCCTTGAAAGCCTTATTATCAGACCAATTATTTACCTGGTATGCCTCTTGAATAGACGCATAACACGCCGAAGCCATTGGATCTACCGAAATCTGTTGCATCAGCCAGTTCTTAATCGGCTCAAGAATCTTATGCCTATCATCTCTGTTGTGGGCACAAATCATCTTCTTGAACTTGTAAGATGGGGTATTCATTTTGCTAAGTGCGGTTTAGGGCGGGAAATTGTCAATTTTTACTGGGTTGTATATCATCATACGTTCATAAAATATATGAATATATGATATAAGTTATAAAGGGATTATACGCGTCTTACTTTACGTGTAAATCTGCGTGGTTTCCCACCGCCCTCCGCATCAGAATCCCCAGCCTCTGCTTTTTCTCCCTTTAGTTCTTCGCAAGTTATTGCCTTAAATGCATATTCAGCGTGAGGGGGTTCAGTGACATTAATAACATCACGCTCTTCTTTTGTAAATTTAAAATAGTTTGCCAAAGTATCATCATTAATTTTTTCAAGTGCAATTGTGCGAATATCAGGGTAATATCTTGGTTCTATAAAGTTTTGTCTATATTTTATATTTCTAAGAAGAAAGTTTGATAGTTTTGTCTTAAAATACATTTCAATCTCTTCAAGTTTGTCGCCTATAACATAGAATTGATTTTGACCTATTATGCCATATTCCCCATCTTTGTCGTAATAATATTTTAGTTTAGAAGATCCATCAATAAATATTTTAGGCTCGCTTTGATATGGGTGTTTCTTTATACTTTTTCCTATAAGTATTTTCCCATTTTCATTAATTCCTGCAATATTTTTATTAGTGCCTGAATTATTACATTCAGCAACGCTTAGAGACTTTTGTTGATATAGTTTAGTATCTTTGAATAATTTACATTTCTCAATTATCTTATATAATATATTATTATATGCTAATATAATAGGGTATTCTTTATTTAATTTTATTTCACCTATTGTACTATTCACATCTATAACTTTTGTTTTTTCAGTAGATGTTTTATTTTGTAATAAATAGTATGCTGATGTTATATTAGCAGATTCTCCGAATTTTTCTTTCAGTTGTGAATCTTTAAAATTTTTGAGAATTATAATTTGTTTATCTAAAATTATATTATGTATATCTTGAAATGGTCCGTGAGTTTTGAACCACCCTACAGGATGAATAATAATCATAAATCCATTTTGTTTAAGATGTTTTGATAATATCTTTTTTATAAATGGTACCCATAAATTTTTGTTTTTACCAACATCTATACCTTGTTCCGCTCTTTCTTGCTTTACCTTTCTTGTTCCAACTGATTTAACAGCACCACCTTGAAATGGCGGATTCCCCATAACAATATCAAACTCTCCAACAGTTCCATTAGGAAACTTCATTTCAACATCTGCTAAAAATCCTTCCTTTCTGTGCATCTGTATAATATTTGGCTCAGTTTCATGTGCTAATTTCTTAAAAAGTGTTCTTGAAATAGCAATATTCTTAGAGTTTAACTCAATCATATATAACATATCTTTCACGATATGTTTGCGTCGTAAATCTTCATTTGTTATCACTTTAGTCAGACCGGGATTGTAATCTCCATCTCCTTCATTCGTAATACCCACATATTTACCTGATTTAGTTCTAAACCCATAGAATAAGCGTAAAAATACTCCTATAGGAAAATTACCCATGCCATTTGCAGGATCTAACCATTTTAGTGTTTTGTTAGCCCATACTTCAGAAGGAAGTGTATCTAACATTTCATTTACCAAAGACATCGGCGTGAAGACTTCGCCGAACTTATGTCTTTCCGCAGACTTTGGAGTTAAATGTTCCTTAATATAATCCAGTACCTTTTCAACATGCACAGGATATTTTTCTTCATCCTCTATGGATTCCTTCATCTTATAGTAAGATGAGTTTCTACCTTCTTCAATCATTTTAATTAATCCTGGGCGAATCATAATATCAATGATAAAATTTCTTTGTAAATCTGCATTCACTTTATCTTCTTGAATTGCACCACGCTTAATAAGAGTGTCATAAAGTGTTTGTCTAAGTTCTTCATCCGTAGATAGTTTTTCCTCAAGTGCTTTTACATCATTTGAGTTTGTTCCAAACGCACCAAGTTTTAGCGTAGTTTTGAATATGTCAATGTATGCTTCTTTTCTTTGTTTTTCTGTAGCACCTTCTCTAAATATTTTTGGCTCAGGATATGAAGGCTCTTTATCAGGCTCTTTATTATGTTCTGCCCGCGCGACATTTTCGCCTTCAGCCCTTAGTTGTTTTTGTTTCAATTCCTCTTCCTTTAGTAATCCAAGAAATTCATCATATGAAGGGTTATAGCCCTTTTCCATTACATTTTTTATGTTTATATTCAAAGCAGAACCTGCATCTTCCAACATTATACTATCTCCAGCCTTTTTACCAGTTTCAATAAGTTTCTGTAGTTCAGGTAATGTCTCTTTTACAATATCCGCACGAAGAATATGTTTATCATCGTCAATAGAAAATATATCAAGGACTTTATTGAATAGTTTTGGTATATCACCAGCATACACTTTTTTCTTACCTTTACGCATTTTTTCAGCGGTTATTTGATAGTTCATAATAGCAGTGACTGTCCTAAAATAATTCATATCAATAATATATCCACCCTTCTTATTTGTGGATTCAGTTAATGCTCTATACATTTTTTGAATACGCTCATCTACTTTTTCACCTACATCAAGTAATACAACTATATCAACACAAGGCAATGATATTCCAAGGTGCAACATATTTTGTGCTAAAATAATTAGTCCCTTACCTTTTCTTCTTGCGACTGCCTCCTGGTCTAATAAACATTGTTTTAGGGACTTATCTCCTGTAGGACACGCCCAAGAAAATGTACCACACGAATCCGATCCATCAGTTGCCTTCACTAAAATACGATTTTGTTCTGAGCCAGGTATATTCCATTTCACAGACGATGATACTGCAACAATATGAAAGTATTTTCTAAACCAACTACTTTGGAATATAGAACCCGCCAGCGCAGACATACGCTTATATAATGGGTTCTTTTGCATATGAGGTAAGAACCAGAGTTGTGAATGTGCTACAAATTCGCTTGTAAAATAGCCAAGTCTATCGCCTATACGTTGTGCGATACTATCTACAGATTTCAACACACTTGGAATAGGCTCTACAGCAACACCATCAATCGTTTCTAATTGTTGTGTCGGCGGTGCTAAATAGTTTAATAAACGTATCATACCCTTAGGATTTGTAAATCCTGTGTGCCATCTTTCTGGAGGAGTAGTTTCAGGATTAAAATCAACTCGAACTTCAAATAGATGTGATATACTTGGAAATCCGCCCTTTGCCTGCTTTAGAAAGGCGGATTTTGCATCAGGTGTAAACTGTGTTGTTAACAAATATAATTCTGGAAACTTTTGATATTGTTGCTGAATAGTCTCATAAGTTTGCCCGTATGAAATACAGGTTTCTAATGCTCTATCATATAATTCACCAAAGTTCTCTTTGAAATATTCCTCATTCGTCGATAGTTCTTTTGCTTGTTGAATATCTTGATAATCCCATATAACTACATTTTCATCAGGTATGTTGAATGCCTTAAGAGGTTTTATATAAGTTCCTGTCATATATACTACTGGAATATCGGCTTGTATCTGTTTATCCAGTTCTGTCAATTGCGATTCTTCAGCCTCTTCTGATACATCTTCTTCCTCCTCAACTTTCACGGCAACTGTCCCTTTTTCCATTTGCTTTACTGCCCTAGCAGTAGTCTGTTTCAAATGTGCTTCATCACATATGAACAGATCCGCACGATTTGCCCCCCCTTTTAGTTCTTGTAATAGTCTTCTTGTACTGTCGACTTGTTTATAAAGTTCAACACTCATAATAAAAATATATTTCTTAGAAGGGTCTATCGCCATATCAGTAGTATTGACAACATCAATGCATTCATATTCCTTGAAATTTTGAAACTCTTCAAATAAATCTTTTTTGAACTGAGAAAGAGTTTCAGAATAAGCACCTAATAATACAACAACACGCTTAGGATTTAAATTATCAATAATACCTCCTGCTATAAATGTTTTACCTCCTCTAGGAACTATACCTACAAGAAATTTATTACTTATTCTTGTTTTAGCAAAACTTCTTATTGAATCACATATTTTATAAGTAGCTAGGTATTGATGTAAGCGTAAGCGTAGAATAGGTTTTGGAGGAGATTCCAATTTAAGTATGCTATTAAGCATTTCTGTAGTAAGTTTTTCTTCTGAAGTATGTTTGCTATGTATATAATCATACAGGCTTGTTAATGAGGCAAATAAGTCATTCATTCCGTACACATAACTTGCCTCTTCAGAAATGTATTTACGAATAGCCTTTCTTAATTTTTCTTCTACAGCACCTTTATCTTTTACAAGTAATATGATTTTTCTATCATATTCTTGGTCTAATGATTTTGCTGCAGTATATATATTCTGTATATCAAACTTGTCTACACCCTTAGATGCATCCCTATTAAAATACTTACTCGAGCAGAAAAAGAATTGTGGAGTTTCTTTTGCTATTACTTTCGCAAGTATAGAGACTTTTTTACAAGTCTGTAAAACTTTTATGGTTGGATCTGAAGAGCATATGTCAATATCTAAGTCGGATTTATTTTTCTTATAAACAAATGTAATGTCTGATGCGCCACTTTTACTACCTTCATTAACTTTCTTTGATTGTAAGTATGTTAATGGGTTATTACTAAACCCTTCGCCATCAATATTTGTGAGAGTTTCTATTTTTCCGTTAAACATATAAAAATCTTCAGTTATAGGAAATGTATCAATAAGCCCTAATGTAAAAACTATATCCCAATATGATTCATAGAGTTGCCCGTTATTATTATATTGAAGTAGTTTTTCATTTGGTTTTTCATCACGATTAAGTATAAATAATAATAAATCTAATCTATTTTTTATATCATCAGGAAAAGCAACTTTATCTAATACATCAAGTAATCGTTGCTTCTTAATATCTCTCACGCGTTTTTCTAAAATATCAATATCACCATTTTCAATAGGCTCTCTTGTGCACGGGTCAAATAATTCATCGCAGCCCTTCTCCATTTGAATAACAGGTTTATTTGGTATAACATTTTCTCCTGCTTGTAATTCTTCGTCACCATTATCATTATCGCCTTCTTCCTGATGTTCCAAAGGAGCAAGTATAGGTTCTTGTTGTCCCAAAGGCGCAAGAACAGGTGCATCTTCGGGAGCCGATTCATTATTATCAGCATTATTACCTTCAGCCCCTGCATTATTGGCATTTTCTACATTTGTTTCATCTTCCATTATAGGCAATAAAGTATCAATCTTTGCTATTTTGGCTCTATCGCCTTTTACTTGCCCTGATTTATCTTTTGCCAGTTTCTTTGTAAGCCGTACCTTCGTTTTTTCAAGGAAAGCACGATTGCGATTTCTTGTCGCTCTATTTGTTCGGTAAATACCTGACCGAATTTTATTTTCTATATCAGGATATGCCTTGCTTCTTTTGACACTCTGTAAAGTAGCCTCTATCAGGGCTTGTTTAGCAGGGTCACGCCCAACAACTTCCATCTATTTATCAATCTTTATATATTTTGGGTTTTCTTTTCAGTGTTGAGTTATGCGTATAAATCTTCTTAACAGAATCTTTATCAAATGCGTATAAGAAATAGTTCCTATAGTTCTTCTCCTGTATTTTACCTATTGATTTTTCAACTACCTTCTTAATATCAGCGTAAAAGGTTGGTGCATCCTTTTTGATATTGTATTTCAACTGACTAAAAAAGTTCTCAATGGGGTTGGATCGTGGGTAATAGGGGACTGTGTAGATAAAGCTATTCTTCTTATGTATCTCTTGCTTTACATCTTGTGTCTTGTGAAACCCAGCATTATCCATAATAACTATGTTATCTTCAAATTTCTCAGTAATATTATCTCTTATAAACTCTGTTAGGCGGTCAGAATTGACTGCTCCTTCTTCATATAGTTTCCATCCTACAACCCCTTTAGTGTTTATAGCAATCAATAGGGAGTATTTCTTGAATACCTTATTATCAGTAGTCTTATAAGCACACCTTTTACCCAATTCACAACGACCATAAGTGCCGTGCAAAGACGCGTAAATACCGGTTTCATCAAGGGCTATAATTTTGTTAATATCATAAGTCTTCATTTTCGTTAAATAGTCGGAAATCTCCTTTTTATGGTCTCTTTCTTTACCTCTATAAGTTAATGGTTCGTGTATGTGCCTTAGTCGTTTCCTGGTTCTATTATTATCTCTAATGATTTCTCCAAGATGTTGCCTTGATATAGAAATATCAGGAAACTTCTTCTTAATTTCGTCAAGTAAGTCCTTTATAAAAATATCAGGATGTTCCTTGATTCGCTTATTAGCAAAACTCACTAACTCATTATTAACTTTATAGGCTCCTGCTTTCCTGGTTTTACGAGTTATAGGCATTCTTTTAGAGTATTTGTTATGCCATCTTTTTAGTGTTTGTCGCTTACAGTCAAATACGGCACAGGTTTCAGTATAGTTTCCAGTCTTTTTATAATGGTTTATGGCACTTAATATATAATCGGAAGAGTGTTGTTTTCCTACCATTCCTAAATAGGATGAATTCTATTTTAACGCCTAAAAATGCTGAAAACGCTCATTTTAAATCCGCACGGGTCTAAAGGCACTATGTTTTTGTTGTTATAATTAAAAATATAATTATTATTTATAACAGTGCAATGTCTAACACCGCAATGTCTAACACCGCAATGTCTAACATCACCAAATCTTTACCTGTGCCCATT
>Ga0209189_1003793_pt1 | contig 10047 bp, 10 predicted proteins | sample C_130820_EF_Meta_FD_187308 | JGI IMG/M metagenome (GOLD analysis project Ga0209189, IMG submission 187308) | Freshwater microbial communities from Lake Croche, Canada to study carbon cycling - C_130820_EF_MetaG (SPAdes) (version 3) | ecosystem: Environmental > Aquatic > Freshwater > Lake...
CCTCCGTCATTCCTCAACCAGTCCGACTACGCCAACTAACCCCCAACCCAAGGAGTCATCATGACCCACTCCGTCACTCACGGTTCCACTGTCGCATCCAAATACGCAGGTCTCGGAAATGCCGTCACTACTGGCCGTACTACTCCTGCCCGCATGCTTGGCCTTGTGGTCGGCGAGGCTGGCTGCGGAAAGTCTTTCCTCCTCCAGTCGCACCCTGGTGCATACATCCTCAACCTCGATGAAACGCCGGCTGTCTGCGGTACGAGCGAGGCGGTCATGTTCCCCACGCCGGGGTCGGATGGCCGGTCGGTAGACGAACGGGGCAACCCCATTGTCCTCGACTGGGCTGCGCTCGAAGCCAAGCAGAAGGTGCTCATTGAACTTGCCAAGAACAACCAGCCTCGTCCCGAAACGGTTGTCATTGATACGCTCGGTGCTGCAATTCGTCTTCTTCGTCCGCACATTGCCAAGATCTACGGTCGCGAACGCTTCACCGATGTGGACGGACGACTTGGATGGGAGCGACTGTTTGACACACTCATCGAGTTTGGTACAACCCTGCGTCGACACGGATACGGGGTGTACTACATCGCCCACCTCTCCCGAAAGCACGTCCCGCTGAGCGAGAACCAGAACGTCGAGGAGTACAAAATCCTCATCTCGGACGGTCTGTATGCCCGCATGTTCCCCATGTTTGACATCGTGATCCCGATCACGGCGCAGTGGGACATCAAGGAAATCACGCGCGACCAAGAGGCAAACGTGGGCGGAAAGATCGTGACCCGCAAGGTCACCAGCCAAGAGAAGGTCCGCCGTCACTACTGCTCATTCGATAACCCGAAGCTCGAAGGCATCGCAAAGGTCCGCACGCTGTCGCCGCTGACCACCATCGAACTGCCGCGTGACAATGCGTGGCAATCGTTCTGCGCTGCTTACGAGACCGCGAACGCGGCCCGCTGACGCGGGGACCGCGTTCGCTCCCCCATCGTCGTTTTGTTTGTTTCGTTTCTTTTACCTCTCTATTCGGAGAATCAGATGCCCATTGAGAACAACGTCAAGGCCATGTTCAACTCGCTCAACAACACCTTCGCCAACGCGCAGCCCGACAACGGCATGGGCGCTGGTGGGTGGTGGCCGGCCGAGGGTCAGCACGAAGTGTTTGTGTCCAGCCTCACCGTCCGCGCCAGCGAGTACAAGATGCCTGACGGCCAGAAGGTGCCCGGCACCGACATCGTGTTCCGTTACCAGCTCATCAACGATACGGACTCGCCCAACGAGCCGCGCTCGTTCGACGGCTCCGCATTCCGCCTGCCGCAGGACACCAGCATCCTGGACGACAAGGGCCGCATGCGCACCGAGATCGAGATGCGTCGCCTGAAGGGCCACCTCCAGACCATCCTCCGCCGTGATGTCAAGGATATCGGAACCGCACTCGCGGATGCCGATGCCAAGATCAACGGGCAGGATGCTGTGGCCGTGGTCGTCAAGTGCCAGTACGACAACGTCAACGGCAAGATTTACCGCAAGGACTTCCTTGTGAAGCCCCTCGCCTCGTGATCCTGCTACACTACCGAGACCCCACCAGCCGGGGGAGGGTTACCCGCAAGGTGCCCTCCCCCTCATAGTCCCCCGGATAGGCCCCCGGTTGCCCCGCACGACGGAGAGCGACCGGGGGCTTTCGGAGGGGGCCCGAAAGGATTCATGTACCACACTCGCTTCGTCGTGAAGGTGTCCATCACGGACATCGGACAACTCGCATCGCACGTCACTCGCGTCATCCAGGCATGCGGCGAAGCACCTGCAACCGTTAACGTCATCGTCGATGAACCAGACAACCATGCCATTGGCACGGTGGGGTACATCACGCAGACAACCCAGCAGTCGGACGCCATCATCAGCGCGTGGCGGGACATCGACCGAGACGCGCAGGTCGAACGGATGCATCGCATCAACCCCGACCAGTTCGAGTCCGTTGCGCTTGCGGGGATGAACGGGCGCGCATTGAGGCGCGCCCTGTCCCGCAACGTGCGCGAACTTTGCGTTCGCGGCGTTGGAAGCAAGGGCATCCTCGACTACCTAGACGAGTGCGAATCCATTGTGATGGAGCTCAAGGAGTTCGTACAATCCATGCGTGCACCAGTCTGAACACGGTCTGTCCGCCGTCATCTCCCAGCACTCCGGCGAGCCCCTGTCCATCACGGGCCCAAGCCCCTACTCCGACACCACCGAACCACTCCCTGCCTACTGCGGCATCCTCCGTACCAAGACCGGCTGGTGGGGCATCATCGTGCACCGCCCCCGCGGCATCCACCCGCAGGAAGCAGTCCAGCACTTCGAGGCAGAACAGCAGCCCATCGTGTGGTGCGGACCACACGCGACCATCGGACTCTACCGGCCCCCCACCAACCAACTGGTGGTTTCGGCCCGCATCCAGGAATCCGGGATCATGCAGATGAAGAGCGTGATTGCCGGCGAATCAGGTCGTGACTTTGCAGACAGCCGATTCGAGAAGCGCCGAGTGCCCGCGGGTGTCCGTTACCTGCCTGGCAAGCAGCTTCAACTTTGGTTCAGTCTCTAACGATTGTTGCCCCAGATGTACTGCGCGCCCTGTTCGGTTGGAACCGAAGGAGCGCGCTGCAGCTGTCCGGGAAGGTACTGCTGCACAGCACCGATGTACTGACCACGCAGTCCATTGTCGATGGTGTTCATCGTACGCATCACAACCGACTCCTCGCGGGTGCGGATCGCGTCCTTGAACTGCGCCTGGGTCACGGTCAGCGGCATGCCGAACCGCTTCTCGAACGCGACCTTCACCTTTTGCGCTGCGCTCATGTTGTTGCCCAGCGTGGCCGAGATGAACTGGCGGCGCATGTCACGCATGCCGTCCCGGTTCTTCATCAGGAACTGGCTCAACTCCTGCGGGTTGTTGAACCGCCCCAGGTCCGCTCCGAACGCACGCAGCACCACGTCGCTGGTGGGGTACTGACCCATGTATCTTCCATCGCCACCGTACATCGGGACCATTCCGCTGTCCGACTGGCTCCAATCCGCATACGTCTTCTGGAGTCCGAGAGCCCCAAGCGTCTCTGATTGCGGGGCCGCACCGAGCGCACGACTGATTGCAACTCCGCCGGGGATGACGCGTGGAGCCCAATCCTGAAGGATGTCTTGGTCGCCGGTTGCAAGGTAGCGTGCAACATCCCATCCGATGTCCAGCACCGGAGGGACGTACATGGGGAAGTTCTTGTTGTTGAATGCCTGCTGACCACCAACCATGTCCGTTGGTCCGCCGAATGCAAGGCCCCTGCTAAGGTCAACACCAAGCATGCTCTTGCCGACTTCGTACACCACCGCGCTTACAGCCGCCATCTTGGTCAGGTCGACCAGGGTGATTGGAAGCTTGCCGCTCACCTCGACCGGTCCAATATTGCGCGTACCCCCCATCATCACGGGCATGGTGAACAGGTTGGCAAACGACTTCAGGCCATACTGGGCAAACTGACGGAACAGCGGCTGCTTTGCAAAGTCCTTGTAGAACAATGCCGGTCGATTGATTGGACTGCTTCCAAACTGGAACGCCTGAACTGCGGTGCTTGCTTCCTGCGAAGCGCGCTCGAAGTTCATGCCAACTGTCTTGCCGGCCTTTTCGTAGGCGTTGAAGACGGCGTTTGCGGTTGCAACCCGGTTCAGGGTTTCAGCAACCTGGAACGGCTTCATCATTGCTTCGAGCACGCTGAACTGCGGCTTGCCAACCGAATGCGAAACGCCGTATCCAGCGCGTTCGACCATGTCCCAAGAATTTCCAAGTTCTGCAATCTTCGTCAAGTCAGCGGCGCGACCACCGAAAGCACGGCTGAACGCACGGGTCCGCGCTGCTTCAATCTGTTCACGTGTTGCGCCCATCCCGAGCTTTGCGCGCTCCGCCGTGTACTGTCCGATCATCTCAAGGCTTTGGGAATACGCCTTGACCGTGTTGGAAAATCCAAGGTGGTGTAGCGACTGGATGGGCTGCAGCATGTTGATGAGTGCGCTGCCGATGTTCAGGCCAAGGTGGCTGGCATACAGGGTCTTGGTGACCGCTTGCCACGGCAGAGTTGCGTCACCCATGGGGTCCGCGCCCCACGCACGAAGCTCCTGCACAAACCGAGCCGGGTACGAACCAGTCCGTTCAACCGCCTTCATGAACCCGCTGTTTGAGAAACGAAGGGCGGCTTCGCGCATCTGACTGGCCGCAGCAAGATGTGCCGCTTCATCCTGCCCTTTGATGCCAAGGGTTGCGGGGATGATGTGCTTTCGCCACAGGTCAACCGCGTACTTGTCTTCAGGCGATGCAACGGCTTGCGCCTGCAGGTCGGCATGCATCATGTCCCAGAGGCTGTACCCGCCAAGGGCCCGCATTTCGTCTGGGACGCCTTCCAGTTCCCGAGACCCCACCGGAGCCCCGCCACCCTGAATGCGCCCCAGCGGGCCAGGCAGGCGCACTGGCGAGGCACCGGGTCCGTAGTCCTTCAAGATCGCTTTGATGTGGGGGTCCGCAGCGGCGTCCATGGCAAACATGGCATAGTCCCGGGCGGTCGTTGCCACGTACTTGGACGCAGCAACATCCGGGGCAATCCGCATCACCCGGTACATGTTCTCTTCGCCAATCTGGCCCTGCACACGCTCCCGAGCGTGCTGGATCAGGCTATGGAGTTCCGTGGTCCCTCCGAAGTGGGTGGCCAGGAATTCCAGATCCTCCGGGTCCCAAGGCAAGGCAGTAGTCCTGGAGCGCATCATGGTGCGTCCGCTGACCGTTGGGTTCTCGCTGCCGTCTTTGCCCTGCGCTCGACCGGTGTATGGGTTGTACTGAATCTTGCGGCCCTGTGCGTCCCTTGCCTCCGTTGTATTTCGGGGCATGTAGTAGGGATCCTCAAATCCCTTCTTGTACGCATCAATGACAACCTGCTCAATTTCCTTGGCAGTAGCACCAACCTTGATCTTCTTGCCAGTCCGCTGCTCAGCCGCCATCATCAACTGGCTGCTCACCTCATCGCTCAGCAGTGCACGGACTGCTTCTTCCCCACCAACCTCAACCCTGCCGCCTTCAGTCATGTACCCGGCATTGGCAAGCGTCTGCAGCTGGGCGCGTGCAAGTCGAAGGATCTTTTTGTCGTCGATCTGGAACTGACCAGTGCGCCGGTAATGATCTTCGTCACCAGCAAGCTTGACCCGTCCGGTCTCATACAACTTGCGTTCCGCATCCTGAAGACCCCGCAAGTTGAAACGAGTTTCAACTGCCCTAAGCGCCGCGTCGTCCCCCACCAGCTTCTTGCGTTCCACCTCTTCCCACTTGGTACGCACGCCGCCCTCAAGCAGGCTGGCAGCATCAAGGCTTGGATCGGTGGGATCCGACTTTGGTCGAACCTTCTTGCCGGCAAGCCCGATACGAAAAGTGACGTGCTCCAGCTCAAGTCGTTCCATCGTTTCGTACATGGATTCGCCAGGCTTGAAACCAGGCATGCTCTTCAGCAGCGTCTTGTTCTTTGCCCGGTCAAGCACCTGCCCGTATGCGCCAGTACGCACGCGCTTGAACTTGTCCATCAACTCATCATGCAGTTCCTTCTCGACCTCCATCTCCCGCGTTCGCGCCTTGCCGGTATTGCCGGGCTGGTGGGTGACACGGATGTGGTATCGCTCCGGTTCCACCCCCGCCGCCACGGTCTCCGTGCGATCCCGGTCCCAGCCCAGCCGACGAGCAGCCATAACGCTGCGGATCTGCCGCAGGCTATGGGCAACCGCTTCATTTGGCGCGCTTTCCGGATCAAGTCGAGTCACCTCAACACCATGCTGAGCGCTGACCTGTCTGAGAACCTGCGCAACTTCATCCTGCATGACGCGGCCAAGCTCACCCCTTGCCTGTTCCATGTGGGTAATGCCAACTTGCGCCAGCGGAGCAATGCGCTTGCCGATGCTTTCCGACATACCGCTTGTCAGGTGCAACTGACGCAGCCACGGGAACATCTGCTTTGCATATGCACCGGCACCGCTGGGTGCAGCAAAGAACCGATTGCCCTTCGCCAAGTTGTTTGCCGCGACGCCCCCACCAACAGCGCACAAGACACCAAGCCACACAACAGGATTTGCAAGTACGTCAATGGCGGTATCCGCAACCGGATTCCCGCCATGTTCTTTCTTCATCCGATCAGCAAACGACTCGCGCTCGCGGGGACTCAAAGCCGCTGGATCAAACAGAACGCGACGCACCGAGTCGGTGGTCGCGATTCCGTTTGCCAGTTGCGCCAAGATGACGCCTGGCTTGTCGTAGCTGCGTACCGGGTCAAACACCCGTTACCTCGCTTTGTTTAGGGGCAGCGGTACTTGATGATGACGCCCGTCAGCTTCGAGTTGGTCACCGTGCCAGCGTCCGTCACAAAACCGACGTAGGTGCCGGTGCTCAGGAGCAGAGGCTTGCCAGTCGTGATGTCAGGAGTAGTCGGAGCCTGAGCAGCAATGGGAAGGGAAATAAGGCCTTCCGTAGCCGTGTCAGCAACCGTCGAATCACCAAACGCAGTGGTGGTCAGTGCAGTGGCGGGAACAGCCGAAGTCGAGTAACCAGCCTGGTAAGTCACCGTACCAACAGTGCCGGTACCGCGAACAAGCTGGATGCTCAGAATGTAAGTCGGCTGGTTGGTAACCCAAACGCGGTAGCTAGTGCTGGCTGCAACTGCAGTACCAGCAACAGTCGAGTTGGGGCCAAACGGAACAAAGACAGTCTGGTACGGAGGAATGATTTCGTTGCTGCTAATTGCTGCCATGTGAGTGTCCTATGAGTGAGTGCGAGGGAAAACGAGTGGGATTACTTGGGACGGCTGCGGAAGCGGATCTGCACAATAACACGCGCACCAGTAACGGTACCGGTTGTGTCAAGGATCAACCAACTGCCCTTGGGGATGAAGTTGGCGGTCTTGACGATAGCCGTGCTACCAGTAGCCGTAGTAAGAGCTGCACCCGCAGAGCTGTAGCGGATTACAGAATCAGTAGTTGCAACCAACGTGTTGCCGGCATCGACGTTGTCATCATCCGTACTGATGGTACAAACAACAGCACCTGTATCATCAATAGGGTTGGTGCTGACCTCAAAGCTGATTGCTCCTGAGCTTGCAGCGGTAGAAGCAGCATGAATGCCAACAACAATTTCGTCAAGAATCAGATTGCGATCTGCGTACAGAATTGCAGTTGGATCGTTGATGAGCGCGCCAGTAAACGTGTACGAAAGAACCTGAAAGTCATCGTTGTAGTACTGGGGGAGAAGAGAAGTTTCGCCTGCCATGAGAGTGCTCCTTGAATCAATAGTTTACTGGTTGTATTGGCCGTCCGCCATGGACCGGCCAAGATCCTGCAACAAATCTGTGCGTGGTGCGCCACCGAGAACAACAGCGCCGGTGGGGAGTCTACGCCCAGCAGCCACCGCCATGTACAGGTCAGGGGCATTCTGCTGGATGCGCTGGAGATTGCGGTTGATGGCATCGTCGTACGATTCTGCCCTGGCATCCTCGGCCAGTCCGTTCATCTGGGTTTGCCTGCGTTCCGCCATCAGGTCAAACAGCGCCTTGTCCATCAGCTGCTCGTCAGAAGTGCCGGTGGCCCGCCCGTACCGGTTGTATGCCAGCCCCGCACCAAGACCAGCCAGTGCAGCAAGACCGCCCATTTTTGCGTAGCGTCGAACTTTCTGGCCACGCTTAATGCTTTCAATCTGCGCACCTCGGCGAGCGCGATTTGCATCGCGGCGAGCAATCATATCGGCCTTGAAATCTTCAAGACGCTTGCGCTTGAAGTCCATTGTCGGCTCAGGGCCAATCGGAGACGAGTACATGTTGATTGGCTCTGGGCCAATCGGCATGTCATATTGGTCAGGAGTGGCAGTGGGGGTTACACGGTTTCCGCGGAACGGAATACCCTTTGGCTTTGCACCCCTTGCACCCTTTGGCACATTTCGCTTAGCCACCGATCCCCTCCATCATCTGAATGATTTCAACCGGGCTAAGCGTCCGCTCAGACTGCAATGCAGCAATCCGTGCATGCTGACCAGCAATGATGTCGCCAAGTTCATCAAGATGCCTGGGTCGTGCAGCCCGCGCCTTCTTCAACTTATACGCCGCTTCTTCCACCTGCTTCATCAGCGCGTTCTCACCCATGAGTTCACTCATGGTGGGCGCAGAACGGCGAGAGATCAAACCTTCAAGTTCAGACTGATCCGCCGCCTGCTCCTGTTGAAACTCAGATTGCAGCTTCATCTGTCGGCGCATCTGTTCTTCAGGAGAACCCTCAATCATGCGGTTTGTCATTGTTGCAAGCGCAGGCGAAGCAACACCAAATGCAAGCGTCTGGCCGAGCAACGCACCAAGACCAGCCTCTCCACCAAGAGATCCAAGTCCAGCCAAGAGTGCAGGAAGCATTACATGTCCTCCGTAAATACGATTGCGTGTTCGTCCTCAGGGGAACCGACCACACCGACATGACCCGTCCAGCTGGTGGGGCTCTCGCGTTCCACGTACACCATCACGTCCGGTTCTTGCCAGACGGGATTATATCGGACTTCCCACAACCAACGTCGGACAGCCTTGGGAGTCATGCGGTCAAACTTGCGATCCATGCCAGGATGGACGACAAACCCGTTGGACCCCACCAGCTGGAACCCATTGCGGGCATCCGGCGTGGACAGCGCGACCCCGTACTTGTGGGCCATGTAGGTAAGGAAGTGGCTAGTCTGCTTCCAGTCCGTCACTGCTGTCCACCGTACTTCGAGAGAAGGGCAGCAAGACCCTGCTTAGATGCCAGGTTGCCAGCGTATGCACCACGGGCCATCAGAAGAGGAGCAAGCGTTGCAAGCGCATTTGATTCCTCATCAACGTCACCAAGCCCGAGGCTTGCTTCTTCAAGCTGATTCTTTGCTTCCGGCAGCCGAGCCATCACACCCTGAAGACGAGAGCCTTCAGCACCCATTCCGATCTTGCTCAAGGCACTGCCAGCAAGTTCGCTGTACTGGCCCTTCTTCTTGATTTGACCGAGCATTTCAATTGCTGCGTTGTAGTCACTGATATCAGTGTCATCAAACGAGTTTGCGGCAGTACGAAGGTACTTGGACTTCGCTCCGTACGCTTCCTTTGCCTTTGCAATTGCCATGGTCTTTAGGTCGTTCTCCTGGTATCCGGCTTCCTGCCGAACCTTGGCATCCATTTCCTGAAGGCTGCGGTATCGCGCATTGTTGGAAGTGTCCTCATGTGCGCGAGCAGCGGCATCAAACAGGTACTTCAACGTGGAAGTAGGGATTCCGGCCTGCGTCGAAAGCTGCGCAATCTCAGCCTTGTCTCCACCGGTCATCGCCAGCCCCACCAGCCTGCGGGTCATGCCCTCATTCAGGTTCTTGAATCCCATCTCCCCAAGCTGTTGCACGGTGCCATCAATCAAGCGGTTCTTGATGGTTTCCGACATGGTTGCAGGATCAACGTAACCCTTGAAAGCGGAAGCCTGAGTCGTGGTGTTTCCACCGAGCCCAAAGAAACGTCCAGCGCCACCAGCCAAACCAGACTCAAGATCAAGCCACTCAGTCCCGTCAAGAGCACCGGTTGCAATGCCAGCGCCAATGTCTCCAAAGTTTGCAGCAAGCGGATTTATTGATTCGCCAAACCCCTCGCGCTTCCTTCGGAACTCCTCAAACTTTGCCATCGCGGCCTTGCGGTCTTCTTCGTCAAACCTGCTCACAAGAGACCCAGCAAACTTTCCGGCAAGTGCCTGATTCTGCTGTTCAATGCCGACCTTGCGTCCAAGTTCTCCGGTAAGCGTGTCAATGGTCGAATCAATTTCGCGCTGGCTCTTCCCCACCAGCCGACTGCCAAGCGCAGCAGACATGGCAAGCTTTGCCTTCTTGTTGCGCACTTCGATCATCTGGTTGGAAATACGCTCGAATGCGTCAAGGTTTCCCTTCTCACGAGCATCCTCACGCATCGCCTTCAGATTCTCGAATTCAAGTTCGTATGCGTGGGAGTTCTCAATCTGCTTCTGCTGCCA
>Ga0209189_1003798_pt1 | contig 10044 bp, 4 predicted proteins | sample C_130820_EF_Meta_FD_187308 | JGI IMG/M metagenome (GOLD analysis project Ga0209189, IMG submission 187308) | Freshwater microbial communities from Lake Croche, Canada to study carbon cycling - C_130820_EF_MetaG (SPAdes) (version 3) | ecosystem: Environmental > Aquatic > Freshwater > Lake | place...
GAACGATCTGCATCATCCTCCCGCGCCAAGGGAAGACCGAACACGGCCATGATTGCATCCCCGATGAACTTATCCAGCATCCCGCCTTCCTTCTGAAGACAATCGACCATAAGAGTGAAATATTCGTTCAGGAGACCGACCGTTCCCTGGGCTCCCAAACTCTCCGTCAGGGTCGTAAAGCTCCGTACATCCGAGAATAAAATCGAAGCCTCACTCAGATTCCCACCCAAAACCTCTTTCCCTGTGGCCATCAACTGATCGGCAATCGCAGGATCCATATAACGGGCCATCGTTCCCTTCATCCGCTTTTCATCGCTAATATCTTCGATCATCAACATGGTTCCGAGGGGTTTTCCCTTTACGCTGATCAACGGAAGGATGTTGAAGTTTGCCGACACTTTCTCCCCGGCCACCTCCATCTCCGCATCCATCACCAAAGCCGGTTCCTTGGATTCCCCCACGTGGCGAATCTTCTCTTCGATCCAGATATTTTTCCCGGTAAAGAATTCGGCGGCCTTCTTTTTCAGGATCTCCTTCCCTGAAGTCTTCAAAATCTTGTATCCCGGCGCATTGCAGGTCTGGATCACCCCTTCCTCGTTCAGGGTCACCACGGCGTTCGACATGCTCTCCAACATCGATTCGGCGTAGTTCTTCATGTTTTGAACATCGTCAAAGAGCTTGGCGTTCTCCAGGGCGACCGAAACCTGTGCCGTGAAGGCCTTGAGTTTGGCCTCATCCTCATAAGTAAAGGCGCCCCCCCTCTTGTTCAGCACCTGGGTTGCCCCGATCACTTTCCCGGCCTTGTTGATCACCGGAGTGCAGAGAATCGAACGGGTGAAGAATCCCGTTTTCTTGTCAAACCCAGGATTAAATCTCAGGTCGGCGTAAGCGTGCTGAATATTCACCGTTTGACCGGTAGTGAAAACCGCTCCAGCGATCCCAAGATGGTTTGGAAAACGGATCTGGGTTGCCCCCAATCCTTCCCCCACTTCGGTGTACAGTTCATTGGTCTTCTCATCGTTAATGAAAAGGGTCGATCTCTCGGCATGCAGCAAACGTGTGATCGTGCGAATGATCTTGGCCAAAAGATTTCCCAGTTGAATCTCCCCCGAGATCTCTGAAACCACGCCCAGAAATTCCGCCTCTTTTGCCTTCTCTTTTTCCCCCAACTCCAGCAGGAGACTCCTCTGAAGGGAGACGGAAGACTGCATCGCCATTGCCTCCAGAAGCTTGAGATCTTTGGGGGTAAAATGAGCCGTTTTATTTCCCTTTCGATTCAACACCTCAACGACCCCAATCAGTTCCCCCCGAACAGTCCGGATGGGAGCACAGGCAATCGACCGAGTCCGGTAGCCGGTCTGTTCATCCACCGACCTGTTGAATCGGGAGTCCTTATAGACATCTTTTACCAAAAGCCCTTTCCCCGACTGGAACACATGCCCGGCAATTCCGGTGTTATTCAGAATCCGTATCTCCCTTTTTAATCCACCCACGGTAACCCGGCTGTAAAGCTCTTCGGTCGCGGGGTCGTTGACAAAAAGTGTGCCACGGTCAGCCCCGGTCGCCTCAGTGACCAACGCCACCAAGATTTCCAGTTGGTCATCCAAAGTCTGGCCATCCGCAACCTTTCGGGCCACCTCGAGAAGAATCTTGGCCTCCGGAAGACTGAGTGTGTCGATGGGGCTTTTACTTTTGGCCACGGCACGCCTCCAACTCTCCACGAATTCTCTGGATTGTTTTCTCCAACTCCCCCGTCTCGTCTCGATGGGTCCGCCGCATCAATTGTGCCTCCTCTTCATGACGAGCCTTTTCCCTTTCCAACTGATCCCGCAGGGCCTGAACAGAGGATTGCAGCTGACGACCGTCTTCCGCCGCCTTGGCCAAAACGTTCTGTACTGCTTCCTCTCCCGCAGCCTTGCGTCGCTCAATTTCCATGCGCATTTCGCTAATGGTAGATTTCAAGTCGCGAATCTCGGTATGAGATTCCGACACGGCTTCAGCCACCTCCCCTGCGGTTCCTGCCTTCTGCTTTTCCAAAGCCTCCCGCAAAGCCTCTACAGTCTCCTTCAGATTCCTGATTTCATGCTCCCGTTCCAGCTCTTCTGAGCATCCTTCTTCGGTAGGTGATTTTACCGCAATCATGTTCGAATCTTAAGTTTTTCCGCCTGTGGAAACAAGACGTTCCAAAGTAGTCGAGTTACCAGATAAATGATTTTTCCTGAGCGACGATTTTTCCATCCCGAACGATCGAAATTCTCCAGGAGTTCACCACCCCACCCCGAAGGTACTCATCTCCGGTCACCTTGATCACCGTTTTTTCATACCCTTCAAAATTCTTGTATTCCTGGGTTTTGGTCATGACCCGCTCCCGCGTGTTCGCCTGACGGTAGTCCAATCGCACGGTCAGATTTTCAGGACGACCGTCGTTCTGCCAGTTAATGACAAAGATATTCCCTTTTTTGGCCTGCTTATCCTTCTCCAAAACCGCCCCGTGGTTCCAATATTTGGCCTCGTAAACCAGCATGGCATTGTCCTTGGCCGGCCGGTTTTTTTCCGGATCATTCAGATAGGTGTAGATTTTGTTCAGGCGGACGTTCGGGTCGGTCTCAACAGAAAGATCAGCCGTCATGCCGTCTGGAATCCGGTTGGTTGTGCTGGAGGGTGCAACCGCCCCATTGGTGGTGAGCTCAACTTTCGCGGGGCGAAAATCTGGAACGACAACTGTTTCCTCAGAATGCAACGAGGTCCAACAGAACCCCAAAATCGCTGGAATCAACAATTTACGCATTTAAACGTATTTAAAACCCTTGTTTTTATCCGTCAAGCTATCGCGCCTACGAATCCCTTTAAGTTCTTGGTCGGACAATAGTATATACTTAGGATCAGTAGCTTATGCATGACCCCGAGCGGACGGTGGAATTTGAGTTTGTTAGGGCTACGGAAAATGCGGCCTTGAACGCCATGCGCTTTATCGGCCAAGGGGACAAGAATGCCGCCGATGCCGCTGCTTGCGACGCCATCCAAGGGGTGTTTGACCTTGTTGATATTCGTGGTGAGGTTGTCATCGGCGAGGGCATTAAGGACAACGCTCCGGGGATATTTCTGGGCGACCGATTGGGAAAATGGGCCCCAAAAACACCCCGCTTCAACATTGCCCTCGATCCAGTCGATGGTACCACCAACCTTTCGAAGGGCTCTCCCAACGCCATTTCCGTGATGGCAGCTGTCGAAGTTCCGGAAAATTCCGCTGAATCCGTCATGCGGAATATCCCAAGTTATTATTCCCACAAAGTTTCCTACGGACCCACGGTGGCCCGCGTCCTGGAGAAAGAAGATCCCCAAGCCAACTTTCTGGATGCCCCTTTGGAGGAGACTCTCCACCGCATGGCAAAAATTCTACAAAAGCGCGTCGGAGATCTCGTGGTCCTCGTCCTCGATCGCCCCCGCAACCAACCCTTCATTGATGCCATCCGGCGAGCCGGAGCATCTCTCCGTACAATCGCCGATGGTGATATCACCGCCGCAGTCGCCCCCTCCCTGCCGGATTCAGGCATTGATCTCTACGTGGGCATTGGTGGATCTCCAGAAGGAGTCCTCACCGCCACAGCCCTCCGCGCACTCGGGGGCGAGATCCAACTCCGCATGTGGTTTCCCAACCCTGAGGCCAAGGCTCGTGAAGTCAAAGGGATCTCCGAAAAGGAGATTCAAAGAATTTATCGATCCGCCCACATCGTCACAGGAGAGAGCGCCATTTTCTGTGCCACAGGAATCATCGAAAGCCCCCTTCTTCCAGGAGTGAAACTGATCGGCCACAAAGCCATCACTCACTCCATTTTAATGCGCGCCCGGAGCCGAACAGTCCGCTACATCCGCGCCGTCCACGACCTTGAACACAAGACGATCCATCTTCGGAGCACCCCCCGCGAGCGCTCTGTCTGATCTTCGATTCTATTTTTCCTTACCTTCCGCCGGCCAGATTGCGTAAATCAGCCCATACCCTGCAGCAGAAACCACCACTCCGATGATGGTGCAACCCACCGTTAACGGAACCACGACCATCGCAAATTCTCCGGCCAACATCCTCAGCTTTGCCCGAACCCCCACGGTTTGATCCAGTTTCCTCATTTTTTCGGGAATTCCCCCCTCATACTTCGTTGGTCGGCCCAGGGCCAATTCCCCCACATGATAGGCCATAGTGTAGTACACCGGAATAGTCAGGGGGTTGTTCAACGTCTGGACCACCACGGCAGTAGGCACATTGGCCCGTAAAATCACTGCCAAAATCACTGCGAGAACATGATGCAGCCCAAGCAAAGGACTCGTGGCTGGCAATAACCCCGCCACCATCGCTCGGGCCACCGGCCCCCGCTGAAAACTCCACAGATCTGGGTTGACCCCGTGCTTCCCCAACCATTTCCCGACCCATCCGGCGCGAAGATGCTCCGGGCTTAGCTTCAGACGGTGGAGCAGGCTTTTGAGACGATGCTGCATCCTTCCTTTCTAGACTTTTTTCAACCCAGACCAAGTCTGTCATTTGTCGCCGCCCCAGACAGGGCTAGCTTACCCACCCCATGGAATCGTCCGGTTTTATCCGCATTGAAGGAGCCCGTCAGAACAACCTCAAGAATCTGACGTTCGACCTGCCTCTCGGCATGTTCCATGTCCTGACCGGTCCGTCCGGCTCGGGCAAATCCTCCCTCGCTTTCGACACCTTGTATGCAGAAGGCCAGCGCCGTTATGCAGAAACCTTCAGTCCCTACACACGCCAGTTCCTTGAACGGATGGACCGACCCCGCGTCGATCGGATCGAGGGAATTCCCCCCGCCATCGCCCTCGGCCAAGGCAACCCCGTCCGCTCTTCCCGGAGCACTGTTGGTACCGTCACCGAAATTGCCGACCACCTCAAACTGATCTTCCCCCGTTTGGCCCATCTGAATTGCCCGGTTTGTTCCGAACCGGTCCGGCCATGGACCCCCCACTCCATCCTTTCGGAACTGCTTTCCTGCCACCCCAATCAGGAAGCTTGGTTTCTTTTCCGTATTCCCTTTCCACAAAAGACCCCAGCGGATGAGGTCGCAGCTTTTCTCTCCCGCCAAGGGTTTCGCCGGATCCTCCTTCATGGACAACCCGAACGACTAGATGAAGCCTCTGGTCTCGAAGCTCTGGCCCGAGCCTTGGCCGAAACTCCGAAGGAGAAAAACCTCCTTGTCCCGGTCATTCAAGACCGCATCTCCCTAACCTCTGCCCACCAGACCCGGCTCGCCGAAGCATTGACCTCATGCCTGCGCTACGGCAAGGGCGTCGTTGCAATCTCTCTTCCCAAAAATCCCGCCGACCTCCATCTCTATTCAGACCGCTACTACTGCCCCCGGGATGAACGGGATTTCCACGAACCCACCCCCGCCCTGTTTTCCTTCAATCATCCGCTTGGAGCATGTCCCGCATGCCGCGGTTTCGGACGGATCATTGAAATCGATGAGTCCCTTGCCCTTCCCGATCGCAATCTCACGCTAGCCGGTGGCGCCGTCAAACCTTGGCAAACCGCCAGCTTTGAGGAGTGCCAAAAGGACCTCGAAAAAGCCTGCCGAAAAAATAAAATCCCACTCGAAGTCCCATTTAACGAACTCACTCCCGACCAACAAAAGTTTGTTCTCGAAGGGCAAAACGGGTCGACGCGGGAACTTTCAGAACTCTGGGAGTCCGGCGACTGGTACGGCGTCCGCGGCTTTTTCCGGTGGCTGGAAACTAAAACCTACAAGATGCATGTCCGGATTCTCCTCGCCCGTTATCGCGCCTACCGAACCTGCCCTGAATGCTCAGGCCAACGATACCGGCCCGAAACCACCTACTGGCGGATCGCAGGCAAGACCATGCCCGAACTCAACTCCCTCCCTCTTTCCGAACTCGCCGCCCTCTTCCAAAAAATAAAAACCAAGGATCCCTCTGCCCAGACCCCATTGGAAAACATCCGTCACCGCCTCCGTTATCTGATCAGCGTCGGCCTAGGATATCTCACACTCGACCGCCCCACCCGGACGCTCTCGGGAGGAGAGCTTCAACGCGTGAACCTCACCGGTTGCCTTGGCACCGGACTGACCGGAACTCTTTTCGTACTCGATGAACCCAGTATCGGACTCCACCCGCGCGACACCGGTCGACTTCTCGAACTCCTCCGCGAACTTCGTGCCGCTGGTAACACGGTCCTTGTCGTCGAACACGATGAAACCGTCATCCGTTCCGCCGAAAACCTTCTCGAACTCGGCCCTGGTTCAGGCGGGGAGGGAGGCGAACTTCTTTTTTCGGGCCCTCCTGCCGGATTACCCAAAATCAAGAACTCCCCAACCGGTGCCTACCTCTCCGGTCGACGCACGATTCCTATTCCGGAGAAACGCAGACCCTGCCCGGAAAAAAATCACCCTTGGCTTCGCCTCAAGGGCGCGAATTGCCATAACATCCAAAATCTCGACACATCTTTTCCCCTTCGACGTTTGGTGGCCGTTTCCGGTGTCAGCGGTTCGGGCAAAAGCACCTTGGTTCATGAAATCATCCATAAGACCCTACTCCATCGAATGGGGCGAGCCGTCGAAAATCTACCCGAACTCAAATCCCTGACCGGTTCCGAAAACATCTCCGAAGTCATTCTTGTCGACCAATCCCCTCTCAGCCAAACCCCTCGCTCCACCCCCCTCCTCTACCTTGATATTTATGATCTCGTTCGTGAACTCTACGCCTCGACCGAGGAAGCCCAGTCTGCCGGACTCCCAGCCTCGGCCTTCTCCTTCAATGCCGGAGGCGGTCGTTGCGAACGTTGTGGGGGAATGGGTTACGAGAAAGTTTCGATGCAGTTTCTTTCCGACGTGTTTGTCACCTGTCCATCCTGCGAAGGTCGCCGCTTCCAACCCCACGTTCTCACCGCCCCATACTTCGGAAAATCGATCGACCAGCTTTTGGAGATGACCGCCACGGAAGCTCTTGAGCACTTCTCCCCCCGCGAAACCCTCAAACCTCGGGCCCGTGAATGTCACCAGAAGATCTGCCGTTCCCTCTCTCTCCTAACCGAAGTCGGCCTCGGTTACCTCCGTTGCGGTCAGCCCCTCAGCCAGCTTTCCGGTGGGGAAGCCCAACGACTCAAACTCGTCGCCCACCTTGCCCCGAAAGAGGAGAAATCCGAAAACCCCAAACGGGGGGCCAAAAAGAAATCCAATCCCTCCCCGGATGCCTCCCCCTTACTCATTCTCGACGAACCGACCACAGGCCTCCACCTCGATGACGTCGCCCTGCTGATCACCCTGCTTCATCGCCTCGTCGATCAGGGAGCTTCCCTCCTGGTGATCGAACACCATCTGGATGTCATCAAAAATGCCGACTGGGTTCTCGACCTCGGCCCCGAAGCCGGAGCCGAAGGCGGAAAACTTGTGGCATTCGGCACCCCGGAAAGCGTGGCCGCTGTCAAAACAAGTCGCACGGCTCCCTATCTCAGACCCCTACTCGCCTCAACTCCCTCAAAACCCCTCCGCCTCCATGAGGCCTCTTTCACCGAAAAGGTACGCTCCCCACTCAGTATTACCGTCCGGGGTGCCCGCCATCACAACCTGAAAAACTTCGATCTCAAGATTCCCCAAAACAAGATGGTCGTCGTCACTGGACTTTCTGGATCCGGCAAAAGCACCCTGGCTTTTGACCTTCTCTTTTCCGAAGGCCAACGCCGTTATCTCGACTGTCTCAACACCTATGCCCGCCAGTTTGTGGAACAACTTGAGAAACCAGACGTGGATTCCATCTCCGGGCTTCCTCCCTCTGTCGCCATTGAACAACGAACCACCCGAGGGGGTCGAAAATCCACCGTCGCCACGGTGACGGAGCTCTATCAGTTCCTACGCCTCCTTTATGCCAAGCTCGGCGTCCAGCACGATCCTGACACAGGGGAAGCCGCCATCCGCCAGAATTCCACCGACATTATCCAACGGATCAAAACCCAGCTTCGAAAATCCAAACGTCTCGACCTGCTCGCCCCCTTGATCCGAGGGCGAAAGGGTTTCCATACCGAAGTCGCCCGCTGGGCCGTCAAAAAGGGTTATAAACTTCTCCGAGTCGATGGTCAGTGGGTTGAGCCCGCAAACTTCCAACCCCTCGACCGCTACAAAGAACATCAGATTGAAGTGCTGGTCGGCCAACTCACCCCCGGGCGAAAAGATCTACCTGTTCTCGTATCCCAGGCCCTCTCGCTCGGCAAAGGAACCCTCTACGCCATCGATAGCCGTGGAAAAACCACCATTCACAGCCACCACCTTTTCTGTCCGGCCACCGGTCGGTCCTTCGACGAACTCGACCCGCGGATGTTTTCCTTCAACAGCCCCCACGGTTGGTGCCCGGAATGTCAGGGGTACGGCACCCTTTTGGCCAAACCACCCGAACTCGACACCGAAGACGAAGCCGAAAAAGAACAGCAATTGGAATTGGCCCGGGAAGAAATCAACGAGGGCGAACTCCTTCCTTGTCCTGCTTGTCAAGGGGCCCGGTTGAATCCAGTCGCGCGTTCGGTGCGCTTCGCCGGAAGAACGATTCCCGAAATCAACGCCCTCTCGGTCCACGACTTCGAAAAGTTCTTCAGTAAAATCAGATTCGAGGACCGGGAAGCTGCCATCGTTCGCGATATTCAACCCGAAATCCTTCAACGACTCACCTTTTTGCGTGAAGTCGGGCTCGATTACCTGAATCTTGACCGCTCGGCCCCTACTCTTTCAGGAGGAGAATCCCAGCGTATCCGCCTCGCCGCCCAACTCGGTTCCAACCTTCAGGGCGTTCTTTACGTTCTGGACGAACCCACCATTGGACTTCATCCCCGCGACAATCAAAAACTTCTCGGAATTCTGCGAGACCTGCGCGACCGCGGAAACTCCCTCGTCGTTGTGGAACATGATGAGGACACCATGCGGGCCGCCGACCACATCATCGATCTTGGACCTGGTGCAGGCGTCCATGGCGGAGAGATTGTGGCCGAAGGCTCTTGGAAGCAGATCGATGCCAAAGGAAAATCTGCCACTGCCCGTCTCTTGGGCGAACCCATCCGTCATCCCGCTCGAGGAAAGCGCAGACCGATCGATTCCTCCGCTTCCTGGATCAAAATCAAGGGTGCCTCGGCCCGGAATATCCACGGAATCGATGTCTCCATCCCCCTGCACCGATTCACCGCCCTCTCCGGGGTCAGTGGATCAGGCAAAAGCACTCTCGTACGTGAAATCCTTCTTCCCGCCGCATCTCCCGAAAGAAAAAAGAGGGACCCACGCTGGAAGTCGGTCCATGGCACCGAAACCATAGACCGGGTGGTGGAAGTTGATCAGTCCCCGATCGGGAAAACCCCCCGTTCCACCGTCGCCACCTATCTCGGATTAATGGACGACCTCCGGGCCCTTTTTGCCAACCTTCCCGCTGCGAAACAATCGGGCTTCACCGCCTCCCACTTCTCCCACAATGCCGGTCCCGGCCGATGCCCCGCCTGTGATGGGGCTGGAACCATCCGCGTGCAGATGAGCTTCCTCCCCCCCGCCGATGTGCGTTGCGAGGAGTGCAACGGCCTTCGCTGGAAACCCGAGATTTTGGCCATACGTTACCGTGATATTTCCATTCAGCAGGCCCTTGCTCTTTCGGCCGAGCAAGCCTCGGAATTCTTCGCCCCCCATCCAAGAATTGCTACACCCTGCCGTCTCATGACGGAAACCGGCCTAGGCTATCTTCAATTGGGACAGACGAGTCCTACTCTTTCCGGAGGAGAAGCCCAACGTCTGAAACTGGTCACCGAATTGGCCTCGGCCCAGATTGCCGCCGACCAAGCTCACGCCAAGGGACGGGCTCGACGTCCCGCCCATCATCTTTTTCTTTTAGAGGAACCGACCGTTGGACTTCATCTGGCCGATGTACGTCGACTTCTGGATCTAATGCATCGCTTGGTCGATTCCGGTCACAGCGTCGTGGTCATCGAACATCATCTCGATGTACTGGCCGAGGCGGACTATCTGATCGATATCGGTCCCGAAAGCGGCGAGT
>Ga0209189_1003799_pt1 | contig 10042 bp, 11 predicted proteins | sample C_130820_EF_Meta_FD_187308 | JGI IMG/M metagenome (GOLD analysis project Ga0209189, IMG submission 187308) | Freshwater microbial communities from Lake Croche, Canada to study carbon cycling - C_130820_EF_MetaG (SPAdes) (version 3) | ecosystem: Environmental > Aquatic > Freshwater > Lake...
GCGCTCGTGCAGCGACTTTTCCATCATGAGCAGGCGAGCGCTTTCCTCTTCGGTCAGCTTGAAGACCGGGATTCCGGTTGCCTGAGCAAGAACCTCGGCGATGATGCCTTCGTCCACGGTTCCGAGACCACCCTTGTCACCCTTGCGCCATTCCTTTTCGAGACGAAGGCGCTCACCAAGAAGCTTCTTTTCTTCGTCGCGCGATTTTGCCGCGCCCTCGAAGTCTTGGTCCTCGATGAACTTTTCCTTCTCGGCACGAACCGCGGCAATTTTGTCATCGAATTCGCGCAATTCCGGCGGCGACGACAGGATCGACAGGCGAAGTCGAGCGCCCGCTTCGTCGATGAGGTCGATGGCCTTGTCCGGCAAGAATCGGTCTTGAACGTAACGGTCCGCGAGCGTCGCTGCGGCGGTCAGTGCCGCATCGGAAATCGACACCTTGTGGAAGGCCTCGTAGCGGTCGCGGAGCCCCTTCAGAATATTGATCGTGTGCGCAACCGACGGCTCGTTTACGGTCACGGGCTGGAAACGACGCTCGAGTGCCGCGTCCTTTTCGAAGTACTTGCGGTACTCGTCCAGGGTGGTTGCACCGATGGTCTGAAGTTCACCACGAGCGAGCATGGGCTTGAGGATGCTGGCCGCGTCGACCGCGCCCTCAGCGGCGCCCGCGCCGACGAGGGCGTGGATCTCGTCGATGAAAACGATGATGTCTCCGCGGTTGCGGATTTCCTTGGTGACCTTCTTGAGGCGTTCCTCGAAGTCACCGCGGTAGCGGCTACCGGCGATGAGGCTGCCGAGGTCGAGCGTGTACAGCTGCTTGTCCTTGAGCGTCTCAGGGACTTCGCCCTTCACGATCGACTGCGCGAGGCCTTCGACGACGGCGGTCTTTCCGACGCCCGGTTCACCGATGAGGACAGGGTTGTTCTTGGTACGGCGGGAAAGGATCTGCATGACGCGTTCCATTTCCTTTTCGCGCCCGATGACGGGGTCGAGCTTGCCGTCGCGAGCCGCCTGCGTGAGATTGCGTCCGTACTGGTCAAGGATCGTCGAACCCTTGTCGGACGACGTCGATTCTGTTCCGCCGACGACCGCGGATTCCTTGCCCTGGTAACCCGAGAGCAACTGGATGACTGTCTGGCGCACGCGCGTGAGGTCGGCGCCGAGCTTGACGAGCACCTGGGCGGCTACGCCCTCGCCCTCGCGAATGAGACCGAGCAGGATGTGCTCGGTGCCGATGTAGTTGTGCCCGAGCTGCAGCGCCTCGCGGAGGCTCAGTTCGAGGACCTTCTTGGCACGAGGCGTGAACGGGATGTGGCCGGTCGGAGCAGTCTGGCCCTGCCCGATGATTTCCTGAACCTGCTCGCGGACGTTGTCGATCGAGATCGAGAGTTCGGCGAGCGCCTTCGCGGCGATGCCGTCGCCCTCGCGAATGAGACCGAGCAGGATGTGCTCGGTGCCGATGTAATTGTGGTTGAGCTGCTTTGCTTCTTCTTGCGCAAGCACCACAACTCGACGGGCCCGGTCGGTAAATCGTTCAAACATCTCGTCATCTCCTTCACGCAGGTGCGTGGGTCATTAATGCGAGAGTAACCCCGTGGCGCCAGTCGATGGGGCGATTTCGCCGAGGGCAAAACAGCCTTGGCGGGCCGCTGTTGCGCGGAACCGTAGGCTCGAACAATGGCCCGCCACAACTCGCAGCGATTGGGTGGCGCAATCGCCTTCATTTTGCGTCACGCGACCGATGTCGAACTCGATTCGGTTGGGTGGCTTCCGCTGACGGACATCGTCAAGCGCCTCGCCGCTGACGACATCCACGCGACAATCGACGATGTCCTGCACGAGGTCGGTCCGGGCGGCAACGACCGGTTCGAACTCAGTATCGATGGGACGAAAGCGCGCGCGTTTTACGGTCACAGTAACCCCGCGGTGCACATCGAGTTGATTGACGCCGATCGAGCACCCCAGTACCTGTACCACGCGACACCCGAGTACAACCTCGATGCGATTCTCGATCGACGCGAGGGACTGCTCCCACAAAAGCGGCTCTACGTTCACCTCTCTGAGGACCCGATGCGGGCCGTCCAGGTCGGCCAACGCCGAAACGTCCCGATTGCACTGTTCGAAATCGAAACCAAGGCACTGCCCGAGCCCGTCGGTAGAACCAGCCCGGACTCATCGGTGTGGCTGACGACGTTCGTTCCCGCAAAACTGCTGTGGAAGATCGCCGTTCCCGAGGGCCGCGCCTAACTAGTCCTTCTTGGGGGGAAGCCCTCGCCGAGCGCGCTCTTCGGCTTCGTATTTCTTGAGCGTCTCACGCTCTGTGCGGTCGGCTCGCAGGATGCTGCGCATGATGAACCAAAAGATGAGCCCGATGAGAAGCGTCGGAATGACGGAAAAGATCGCGTTGCCCCAGAAGTCCTGAATCACGGTCGCCTACTTCACCAACGGGAACAGGATGGTTTCGCGAATCCCGAGGCCGGTCAGGGCCATCAGCAAGCGGTCGATACCCATTCCCTGACCGCCACACGGTGGCATACCGTGTTCCAGCGCGCGCAGGAAGTCTTCGTCGAGTCGCATCGCTTCATCGTCACCACGTTCGCCGAGCTTCGCCTGTTCGACGAATCGCTCGCGCTGAATGACGGGGTCGACGAGTTCGGAATAGCCGGTCGCGAGCTCGAACCCGCGAACGTAGAGGTCCCACTTTTCGACGACGCCGGGCTTCGATCGGTGCTCACGCACGAGCGGGCTCGTGTCGAGTGGGAAGTCCATGACGAACGTTGGGCTAACCAGTTTGCCCTTGACGTGGTGCTCCCACAGTTCCTCGACGAGCTTGCCGTGAGTGGGATGCTTGACCTCGATCTCGACGGCCTTCGCCATCGATTCGAGCGTCTTCATCGGGGTTTCGGGGGTGATCTCGGTGCCGACCGCGGTACTCAGCGAGTCGTACATCGAAATACGCGCCCACTCGCCTCCCAGGTCGTACTCGGTGCCGTCATTCCAGGTGACAACGTGTGAACCGGCAACCGCGATGGCGGCGTTTTGAATCATCTCCTGCGTGAGGTCCGCGACAGAGTTGTAGTCGCCGTAAGCCTGATAGAACTCGAGCATCGCGAATTCGGGGCTGTGCGTCGAGTCGGCGCCTTCGTTGCGGAAATTGCGGTTGATCTCGAAGACGCGTTCGATACCGCCGACCACCGCACGCTTGAGGAACAGTTCAGGGGCGATGCGCAGGAAAAGTTCCATGTCGAAGGCGTTCGAGTGCGTCACGAACGGTCGGGCGGCTGCGCCACCGTGCATCGTCTGCAGCATCGGGGTTTCGACCTCGAGGAAGCCGTGCTTGGCGAACGTCTCTCGCAGCGAAGCAAGAGCGGTCGCGCGAATGACGACATTCTGACGGGCCTGGTCGCGAACAATGAGGTCGAGGTAGCGCTGACGAACGCGCGTTTCTTCGTTGAGTTCAGCGTGCAGGTTTGGCAACGGCATGAGCGACTTCGCCGCCATCTGCCATTCCGACACGAGAATCGAGAGCTCACCGCGCTTCGACGTAATGACCTCACCCTTGACGAACACGTGGTCACCGAGGTCGACGAGTTCTTTCCAGCGCTCGAGAGCGTCTTCGCCTACGACGTCGAGTGACAGCATCGCCTGGATACGTTCGCCATCGCCCGATTGAAGGGCCGCGAAACAGAGTTTCCCGGTGTTTCGGGAGTGCACAACGCGGCCGGCGAGCGCGGCCGTCACACCGGTTGCGACGTCGACGCCAAGGCCCTCGTGAGCGGCGCGAATCGCACCAATCGTGTCCGTGACGGGAACCGAAACGGGATAGGCCTCGCCCGACTCCAGAAGCGTGGCGCGCTTAGCGAGACGAACAGCCTTCTGCTCGATAATCTCGTCGGCCGACAGTTCGGTTTCGTCAGTCATGGCGCCCCTTCTGCTACCTGTCAAGGTTACCGTTTGGGCACGGTGCCAATTGGCATGCACGGCAGTAAGAGTTGGGAGTTAGTCCTCGTCATCAGTCGCGGTGTCGTCGAGCCACCGACCGATGGGGTCAATCGCTCCGTCCGACGACGCCCGCAGCGCTTCCTCAACCGCCGAGTGCGCGAGGGCGCGCAGGACGGCACCTGGATGTTCGACCCCGATTTCCTGGAGCCGGAACGTCGACTGGTCGACGATTGCGCGCGAAAACTCGGCGACGGTCGCGACCGCGTCGGCGTACGCGGGCCGGTCGTCCTCGGCGATGACGAAGGGTTCGCCGCCCATCTCGACGACGAGAGCCTGTGCGATCGGCAGGGCCACCGCGGGGGCCGTCACCGCGAAATACGCGTCCTTCATGCGGTGAAGGTCGAGTGATGTCCCCGTGAAGGTGAGGACGGGGTGGATCGCGAGCGGTATCGCACCTTGTCGAGTGGCGGGCTCGAGAACACCGATTCCGTGCTCAGCCGAGGTGTGTACGACAATCTGTCCGGGTTTCCACGAATCGGTGAGCGATTCGACGATGTCGGCGACCGTCTCGCCCTCGCCCGCTCCGATGATGATGAGCTGCGTCGCCGCGACGACGTCTGCCGCCGGCTGAATCGAGACCCCACGCAACAACGACACGACGCGTTCCCGGTCAGCCGATGCGGGCTCGGTGATGGTCCACGGAAAGTGACCGGCGCCCGCCAGAGCGAGGCCAAGGATGGCGAGTTCCGGCGCGGTCCCAACGAGCCCAACCTCGAGGCGTCCCGGAGTCATCATGCGGGTTCTCCGTCCGGGTCTTGCGGGGGCAGAACGCACCACCACTCCGCGACGAGCGCCGCGATGACGAGCACGAGTGATGCCACGACACCGCCAATGTTAGACGGGATGACGGTGTCGACGACCACCGGTCGCGATGTGACAAACGCGAGCAGCCCAACGGTCGCGCCGAACATCAGCGCGCCACCGACGGCGGACGCCTTGGCCAATTGCACGATGGTCACCGCGGCGATCGGGTCGATGCGCCGCCCTTTCTCTGGTTTGACCGCCCAGCGCACGCGCGCGCCAAGGCCGAGGATTGCGATTCCGATCAGCACGAGACAGATCGAGAGAGTCCACGGAACGGGGATTGCCGTGCGGCCAGAGCCGACGAGCAGCCAATCGAGAGCGAAGCCGAAACCGAACGCGAACGGTGTGAGCCCGAGCAGAACGAGTGGATTCGTCTTTTTCACGAAGTCACCGCCGCGAGCAGGTCACGAACGAACCCACGGCCGGGTACGAACGCGTCGGGGTCGAGGGTCAGCCACGGCCCGAGAACGAACGAGCGTTCATGAGCACGGGGGTGTGGAACGACGAGGTTTCCGTCTTCGACGATGTCCCCGAACACGATGAGGTCGAGGTCGAGAGTCCTGTCACCCCAGCGTTCGGTTCGGGTGCGACCGTGGTCGTCTTCGATCGCGTGAAGAATCGCAAGAAGTCCCGCGGCGGGAAGTGTCGTCTCAACGATTGCGACGCCGTTGAGGTAATTCGGGTGAGTGTCGTCCGGCCCGTCCGGTCGAATCGCGATGTTCTCAACGAGATCGGACACCGCAATCACGGTCACGCCATCCGTTGCGCCAAGACGTTCGATCGCGTCGGCGATGGTGGCCGCACGGTCACCCAGGTTCGCACCCATCGCGACGACAGCGCGAGTCACGGTCTGGCCCGTTCGATCACGACGGACACATCGTCGAAAGGAACACTAATGGGGGCACTCGGCTTGTGGACCTCGACGCGGGTCGATTGTGCACCGAACCCGAGGACGATCCCGGCGACGCGCTCCGCAACCGTTTCGATGAGGTCGACCGGATCAGTCTCGACCGCCTCGACGATGGCGACAGCGAGTTCGCCGTAGTGAATGGTCTGGGCGATGTCGTCACCGAGTCCCGCGAGTGGGAGCCGCGCATCGACGTCAATGATGAATTCCTGCCCATTGGTGCGTTCTTCAGCGAACACCCCGTGATGCCCGAAGGCGCGCAGTCCGCGAAGGCGAATTTCGTCGGTCATGCCGCGCCTCCCCACCACGCGCTTCGAACACGCAGGGCATCGACGGTCAGGGGGACGTCGTGAACTCGAACGGCGGCCGCACCCGATTCGGCGGACAGAACACTGATGATCGCGGTTGCTTGATCGCGATCGGAGGGGCTTTCACCGAAAGGCGCGAGGAATCGCTTACGAGACGCCCCCACGAGAACCGGATGACCGAGCGCGACGAGTTGAGTGAGGTCTCGCAAGAGTTGCCAGTTGTGGTCCGCGGTTTTGGCGAACCCGAGGCCCGGGTCAATCCACAGTTTCCCGGGTGCGATTCCGGCATCGAGTGCCGCATCGATTCGGGCACGAAGTTCCGTTACAACGTCACGGGTGACATCGCGATAGGTCGCGTTCCCGTCCATGACATCGCTCTCGCCGCGCCAGTGCATCGCGATGTAGGTCACGTCGGAATCGGAAACTGCACCGAGCATTGCGGGGTCCGACAGTCCACCCGAGACGTCGTTGATGTAATCGACACCGAGGCCGATTCCCAATCGCGCGGTCTCGGCTCGCATTGTGTCGAGCGAAACCGAAATCCCGTCGGCGACGAGCGCACGAATGACGGGTTCGACCCGACGGCGTTCCTCGCCGTCATCGATGCGGGCCGCACCGGGACGCGTCGACTCACCCCCGACGTCGATCACATCGGCACCCGCAGCGGCCATTTCTCGAGCATGTTCAATAGCGCTATCGGGCGAATCCCATCGGCCGCCATCGCTGAACGAATCCGGCGTCACGTTGAGGACACCGAAGACGAGGGGACGGTTAGCCATCTGCCCGGCCGATCAGGGTGAGCAGTGCGGACCGGGTGGGTTCGACCGCGAACGTCCCCGTCGCTGTCACCGTGATGGCCGACGCCTCGGCCTGTTTGGCTCCGCGCGCCGACACGCACTCGTGGCGTGCGTTGAGGACAACAAGAGCACCGCTCGCACCGGCACCGTCGGTCAGCGCGTCGCAGACCTCGACACCAATTCGTTCTTGGACCTGGGGGCGCGACGAAATTGTGTCGAGCACCCGAGCAATCCGCCCCAATCCAACGACGGTGTCCGTGGGTTGGTAGGCGATGTGGGCCACCCCGTGAAACGGCAACAAATGGTGTTCGCACGTCGAGCGAAAAGCGAGGTCTCGAACGATGACCGGGTCGTTCGAGATGACGTCGGCGGTCGAGGCCGAATCGCGCAGCCCATCGGTCGCATCGACACCAACACCCGAATACAGTTCGGTCATCGCGTCCGCGACCCGCGTCGGCGTTTCGCGTAAACCCTCGCGCGACGGGTCCTCGCCGATGGCTGCAAGGATTTCCCTCACGGCCGCGGCGATGCGATCCCGATCGATGGCCATGAAAGTTACTTTGCGGCCAGCTTCGTCCGTGGCGCGGCGGGCTTCGCCTTGGTCACTCGTGTGGCCTTTGCCGTGGTCGTGGTTTCGGGCATTTCGGCGGTGTCGAGCGAGATACGCGCCGGAACTTTGATCGGACCCTTGGTCGACACGGGTCGCTTGGGGTTCGATTTCCACACGGGACGTGCGGGAAGTTTCTTGACCTTCGCAAAGATTGCGGCGAGGCGAACATGATCGAGTGTTTCCTTCTCGAGAAGTTCTTTCGCGAGTTGGTCAAGAATCGCGCGGTTGGCGGTCAGGACTTTCCACGCCTCGTCGTGCGCAGCATCGATGAGTGCGCGGACTTCGGCGTCGATTCGCTCGGCCACACCATCGCTGTAATCACGTTGGTGTCCGACGTCGCGACCGAGGAACATCTCGCCCGAGCCGGAACCCAACTTCACAGAACCGACCGCGTTCGACATTCCAAACTCGGTGACCATGCGACGTGCAATCCCGGTCGCCTTCTCGATGTCGTTCGACGCTCCCGTGGTGGGGTCCTGGAAAACAATCTCTTCCGCGACTCGGCCACCCATGGCATACGCCAATTGGTCCAACAGTTCGTTGCGCGTGATCGAATACTTGTCATCGAGGGGCATGACCATCGTGTACCCGAGTGCGCGTCCACGCGGCAGAATCGTGACCTTGGTGACGGGGTCGGTCTGGCGCATCGCGGCGGCCGCAAGGGCGTGCCCTCCCTCGTGATACGCGGTGATGAGCCGCTCTTTGTCCTTCATGACACGCGATCGCTTCTGCGGTCCTGCCATCACACGGTCGACCGCTTCGTCGAGGATCTCGTTCGTGAGTTCGCTCTTACCCTGGCGGGCCGTGAGGAGTGCAGCTTCGTTGATGACGTTCGCAAGGTCAGCGCCGGTGTACCCCGGGGTCTTGCGGGCAAGGACCTCGAGGTCGACGTTTTTTGCCATCGGCTTGCCCTTCGAGTGCACCGCAAGAATCTTGGCGCGGCCCTTCGAGTCGGGGGCGTCCACCTGAATCTGACGGTCGAAACGGCCGGGGCGCAGAAGCGCCGGGTCGAGGATGTCGGGTCGGTTCGTCGCCGCAATCATGATGACGTTCTGTCCCGGCTCGAATCCGTCCATCTCGACGAGGAGTTGGTTCAACGTCTGTTCGCGTTCGTCGTGACCGCCGCCCATCCCGGCACCGCGGTGACGACCAACCGCGTCAATCTCGTCGATGAAGATGATGGCGGGCGAATTCTGTTTTGCGATGTCGAAGAGGTCTCGAACTCGGCTCGCACCGACGCCGACGAACATTTCGACAAAGTCAGAACCGGAAATCGAATAGAACGGAACCGAGGCTTCGCCGGCGACCGCACGAGCGAGAAGCGTCTTTCCCGTTCCGGGTGGGCCGTATAGCAGCACACCCTTGGGGATTCGGGCTCCGACCTTCTCGAACTTTTCGGGTTTCTGGAGGAATTCCTTGATCTCGTGAAGTTCTTCGATCGCCTCGTCGGCACCGGCGACGTCCTCGAACGTGACCTGCGGCGATTCCTTGTTGAACAATCTCGCACGTGAGCGTCCGAATTGCATGGCTCCGCGAGCGCCACCCGCGCTCGACGAGATGAACCAGAACGCGACACCGATGATGAGGAACGGGACGATGAACCCCAGAAGTGACATGAACCACGATTCCTTGGGAACCGTGTCCGTGAACTTGGCGGGGTTCGCTGTCGTGACGGCACGCAGCACCTCAGCGCCACGCGGCGCGACGTAATAGAACTGGACGTGGTCGCCGTAAGTCTTGTCCGGAGCAATCAGTGTCATGTCTACGCGTTGCTCGACGTCGGTGACGGTGACGTCCTTGACTTTGCCGTCAGCGAGGAACGCGAGTCCCTCTTTGGTCGACACGGGAGCGTAATTGACGGTTGTGAGGAACGAGAAACCTGCCCACACAATCAACAGACCCGCGGCGATATAGAGCCACGGACCCTTGAGGAAATTCTTCATTCGGCGAATTGCTCCTGTCTAGAACACGTTGTCCCAGCGTACTCGCTCGCGTCCCGTCGAATCAGGGCTATTCGCTCTCGGCGTAGACGTGCGGAGACAACACAGCAACATCGCGCAGGTGCCGATAGTTCTCGGCGTAGTCCAGCCCATATCCCACGACGAACTTATTCGGGATATCGAAACCCAGATATTCGGGAACGATGTCGATCTTGACCGCGTCGGGTTTGCGTAGAGCGGCAAAAATGTGGACGCTCGCTGCCCCTCGCGAAAGAAGGTTGTCGCGAAGCCACGACAACGTCAGGCCGGTGTCGATGATGTCCTCGACAATGAGGACATTCTTGCCCGCGATGTCGGTGTCGAGATCCTTGAGAATTCGTACGACTCCGCTCGATGTCGTGCCGTGCCCGTAGGACGAGACCGCCATCCAGTCCATGGTGGTGGGAATCGTGAGCGCTCGCGACAGGTCGCTCATCACCATGACCGCGCCCTTGAGCACACCGACAAGCAAGAGGTCCCGACCCGCATAGTCTCGATCGATATCGTGCGCCAGCTCGGCGATGCGCGCGAGAAGTTGTTCCTCGGTGACAAGGATTTCATCGAGTTGATCGGAAACGTCGTCGTACCGCATGCTGTCCTAACCTGCCTGGCCGAAGACGATTCGACCGTCGTGT
>Ga0209189_1003802_pt1 | contig 10038 bp, 6 predicted proteins | sample C_130820_EF_Meta_FD_187308 | JGI IMG/M metagenome (GOLD analysis project Ga0209189, IMG submission 187308) | Freshwater microbial communities from Lake Croche, Canada to study carbon cycling - C_130820_EF_MetaG (SPAdes) (version 3) | ecosystem: Environmental > Aquatic > Freshwater > Lake | place...
ATCGGCAGCAGCAGAGCAGGCCGGGCAAAGGATTTTAGGCGCTGCCTGGGACGTGTTCCAGGGGCGTGTTGCAGGGGCGTATTCCACAGCGGCGCCGCACGCTCCCCGTTGCGGCACCCGTAGGAAACCCTGCCCGGCATGTTCCAGACCGCGCCTAGCCGCGAGCGATGCGGGATACAATCGCTCGCTTGTCGGCCGGGGTTCCCCGGCCTTTCCGTTTTTTGCGCCGCAACGCTCCGGGCGCATGATTCCTGCCCCTTCATAGGGGGAGTCTCTAGGTCAGGTCACCCATGTCTGATTTAAGTCTTCAACTGCAGCAGGCCCAAAGCCAACTACCAGTTTCAAGCTATTTCGATGCCGCGCTGTATGCGTCGGAGTTGGCAACGTTGTTTCAAAACGGACCCCGCTACGTGGGGCATGCGTGCGCCGTACCAGAGCTGGGGGACTATTACACCCTGCCTCAGGAGGGTGAGGGCCGCGTGCTCACGCGCGGCGAGCGGGGCGTGCAACTGATCTCCAACGTCTGCCGCCACCGGCAGGCCATCATGCTCAAAGGACGTGGCTCGCTGCACCATACCCAGCCGGGAAGCGCAGCGGGTCACATCGTGTGCCCGCTGCACCGCTGGACTTACAACGACAGCGGGCAATTGCTGGGTGCACCCCATTTCGCCAAAGACCCGTGCCTCCACCTAGCCCACTACCCCCTGCAAAGCTGGAACGGCTTGCTGTTTGAGGCCGGTGGGCGCGATATCCGTGCCGACCTGGATCGCATCGGCCCGCGGGCCGATCTGGATTTCTCTGGTTACGTGTTGGATCGGGTGGAGTTGCACGCCTGCCCGTATAACTGGAAAACCTTTATCGAGGTTTATTTAGAGGATTACCACGTCGGCCCCTTCCATCCCGGTCTGGGCCAGTTTGTGCGCTGTGACGATTTGCGCTGGGAATTCGGCCCAGGCTATTCGGTGCAAACCGTGGGCATCGCAGCCACTTTGAACCGGGCTGGCAGCCCGGTCTATCAGCGTTGGCAAGACGCGCTGATGCGCTACCGCAGCCACCAGGCGCCCCGCTACGGCGCCATCTGGCTCACCTACTACCCCCATGTGATGGTGGAGTGGTACCCGCATGTGCTCACCGTCTCCACCCTACACCCCTCAGGCCCGCAGCAAACCTTGAACATGGTGGAGTTTTACTACCCAGAGGAAATCGCCGCCTTCGAGCGGGAGTTTGTGCAGGCGCAGCAAGCAGCCTACATGGAAACCTGCGCCGAAGACGACGAGATTGCGCTGCGCATGGACGCGGGCCGTCACGCACTGCTGGCGCGTGGCGTCGATGAGCACGGCCCTTACCAAAGCCCAATGGAAGACGGCATGCAGCACTTTCACGAGTGGTATCGCCGCGAGATGTCACGCTGATGCACGCGCTGTGGATGGTGTTGGCCTCGCTGCTGTTTGCCAGCATGGCCGTGTGCGTCAAGTTCGCTGCGGCGTATTTCAACAGCGCCGAACTGGTGTTCTACCGGGGGCTGATTGGCGTGCTGCTGGTGGGTGTGCTGGCGCGCGCACAAGCGATATCGCTGCGCACCCGCGTGCCGGGCATGCACGCCTGGCGCGCCAGCGTGGGGGTGGTGTCCTTGGGTGCCTGGTTTTATGCCATTGCCTACTTACCACTGGCCACCGCGATCAGCCTGAATTACATGAGCAGCGTCTGGATGGCCTGCTTTTTGGTCGGCGCCGCGCTGATCGCCCGGCCCTCCAGCACGGTGGGCGCGCGCCTGGCGGCACAAGGCCCGCTGATTCTCACCATCCTGATCGGCTTTGGCGGCGTGGTCCTCACGCTGCGCCCCACCCTGGGCAGCGAGCAGTTGGTCGCTGGTTTGGTGGGCGTGTTGTCGGGTACGTGTGCCGCCCTGGCCTACCTGCAAGTGACGACGCTGGCGCGCCTGGGAGAGCCCGATACGCGCACCGTGTTTTATTTCGCCGTGGGCTCCAGCACCGCCGGTGGCGTCGGCGCGGCAGTCAGCGGCTGGAGCGCCTGGATCTGGCCGCAGGCGCTGTGGCTACTGCCCTTGGGTTTGCTGGCCTCGCTGGGCCAGTTGTGCGTCACGCGCGCTTTCAGGCAGGCGGGAAGCCAGGGCTCCACGCTGGTGGTGGCCAATCTGCAATACCTGGGCATCGTCTTCTCGGCCATTTACGGCTTGCTGCTGTTTGGCGACGCGCTGCCCCTGTCGAGCTGGCTGGGCATGGGGCTGATCGTGGCCAGCGGCATAGCCGCCACCGTTCTGCGCACGCGCAGCCAGCCCCCCACCGGAACCGAGGAACCCCTATGAGTTTTACCCACCTGATCGGCGTAGAAGACTTGCGCACCCTGCAACAGCAGCAGGCCGACCTGATGGTGTTTGATTGCAGCTTTGACCTGATGAACCCGGGGCTGGGGCGCGAGCAGTACCTGCAAGCCCATATTGCGGCAGCGCTGCATGCCGATCTAGACCACGCGCTCAGCGCCAAAAGCGGATCGGCCAGCGCGCTGGCTGGCTTCGTTGGCAGCGCCTCGGGTGGGCGCCACCCCTTGCCCCCGCGCGAGGCCATCGCGGCTTGGCTGGGCAGCCTGGGCTTTCACCACGGCATGCAAGCCGTGGTGTACGACCGCCAGGGTGCGAACTACTGCGGCAGGCTGTGGTGGATGCTCAAATGGTGCGGGCACGCGGCCGTAGCGGTACTAGACGGCGGCTGGCAGGCCTGGCAAGCCGCAGGCGGGGCAGTGTCTAGCGGCACCCAAGCCCCGCTGCCTGCGCAGCCCTTTACGCTTGGCACGCCGCTGGTGCAACTGGTGGATGGACAGCAGGTGTTGCAACAGCTGGGGCGCGCGTCGCAAACCATTGTGGATGCGCGCGCGGCGCCGCGTTTTCGGGGTGAAGTGGAGCCACTAGACCCGCAGGCCGGTCATATTCCCGGCGCGCTGAACCGCCCGTTTTCTAGCAACCTGACAGCCGATGGGTACTTCAAAAGCGCCGTTCAGTTGCGGGCCGAATTTCTGCAACTGTTGGGCCCCAGCGACCCGGGTACCGTGGTTCACCATTGCGGCAGCGGCGTCAGCGCGGTGCCCAATGTACTGGCCATGGAGCTGGCCGATTTGAACCCCGGTGCGCTGTACGCGGGCAGTTGGAGCGACTGGTGCAGCGACCCCCGGCGCCCCATCGCGCAAGGGGCTTGAGGGCCGCTGGCGCAGCGGCTATCCCGTGTCGGGTTGCCATACCGGCGCAGGGCCGCGCCATCTCCCTCAGGGCCGCGCCATCTCCATCAACAGGCGGCTCATCAGGTACAGCCGGGGCACGATGGAGTCCACTTCAATGTATTCATCTCTGGCGTGATAGCCAAAACCAGCCAAGCCAAAACTCTCCACCACCGCCGCATGACCCGAGCGACTGGCGTAACCGGCGTCGGTGCCGCCGCCGGTCATCTCCACCAGACCCAAGGGGCGGTTCAACTCGGCGTAAATGGCCTGGGCGCGGCGCGCCATGGCGCGGCCTTTTTCGTCTGCCACGAACGGCGGGCGTCCGAGTTCAATAGATACCGTGGTTTCGGTATCGGGCACCAAGCGACTGGACTTGATTTTTTCGCGTAGGGCTTGCAGCAACAATTGGTCGCCCGCAGCCACGGTCAGGCGCACATCGCCATTGGCAAGCGCCTTCTCGGGTATTTGGTTGCGCACCGTGCCAACCTGCGAATAAGTCCAGTTCAACTGCGTGCCGGGAACCGATTTGGCCACGTCGCGTGTTTGAATCAACTGGTGCGACAACTCGATCAGCGCATTGCGACCCAGCTCGGGCGCTGCACCCGCATGCGCCGCCCGGCCTTTGACTTCCATCACCGCCAGCGCCGTGCCACTGGCACCCAGCAGCAGCGACTCGTCCTTAGCCACCGCCTTGGCCGCCGTCGGCTCACATGAGAACACCACATCATGCTGTGCTGCCAAGCTGGCAATGGTTTCGCCCGAGCCGATGGAGCCAATTTCTTCGTCCGGGTTGAACACCACGGTGAGCGCGGCATAGTCGCGCCAGCCGCGATCGGCCAGTAGGCGCAGGGCGTGCAGTATCACGGCAATGCCGCCCTTGTCGTCTGCAATGCCGGGGCCGTAAATCCGGTTGCCGTCCACCTTGTAAGGCTGGCTCGCCAATATGCCCGCTTGATACACCGTGTCCAAATGCGCAATCAGCATCAGCTTCTTGCTGCCGCTGCCTTGCCAGCGCCCGATCACGATATCGGCCCCGGGCCCTTGGCTGGTTTTGATGCGCTCGGTCTTGGCGCCCAGTGCGTCTAGCCGCGCCTGGGTGTAGCTGGCCATTTTTGCCAAGCCCGCCAAGTTGGTACTGCCCGATTCGATGCTGACCAAGTCGTGCAAGGTATCGATTAGCGAAGCCTGCGCGGTTTCCGCTGCCGCCTTGAGTGCGGCATCCGCGTCGGCGGCAGCCACCTGGGTCATGGCAGCCAGCGTCAGCATCGCGCCAACGAACCAGCGCGGCAAAGCTTGCCGACTGGGCCAATAAGCGAATAAATTCATGAAGTCTCCTCAGCAAGCGCCCGGCGGGCACGGGCTGACATTTTGCACGGCACGCCCACGCCCACGCGCCAAGCATCTCCCACTTGGCGCGCAAAAGCCTTTGGTTTTTGTGCCTCAAATCTCGCTAAAAAGCGCTTTTTGTAACGTTTTACGCGAGTTTGTCATGCTAATCTGCGCGGCCGTGGCTACCCCGTCCCCCTCTGTTTTTTTACCGCGCAGCCGACTGCACCCCACCTACACGGGCCTGGGGTGTGACCGACTGCGGCTGGCGGGTTGAAGTGTCTAGGTTCCTGCCTCATGAATCAGCATGCCCGCTCGGAAGGCATGTGGGCATGCGACTGATTGCGCCGCCACCAGCCAGCGCAGCGTGGATAGGGAGCCCAGCATGAGCGACAGCCCAGCCGAGGGCTACGCGCCGCACACAGGCGATACGCCGCAGGCGCGTTCGGCCAGCGAGGCGCAGCAAGATGCGCCCGATTTGGCACTGGAGTACCAACGCACCATCAGCGCGGTGCTGACCATCATCAGCCTGGTCGCGCCCCTGCTGTTTTTGGTGACACTACTCAACCCCAACGCCGAGCATCCGGGCTTGTCGGCGATTTGGGGGGGCTTCAATCTGGCCGTTCTGCTGATGCACATCCTGTACCGGCGCCGACGTTATCGCGACATGATGGCGGTCTTCATCGTGGCGGTGATGACCGCCACCATTGCCGACATCGTCACCTATGGCTCGGTGCGCTCGCCGGGCGCCGTGGGCTTGGTGGTGTGCGTCGTGGTCGCAGGCTTGCTACTCAACCGAACCGGTGTGGTGCTGACCGTGCTGGCGGCTTGCACGGCGGTGGTGGCCTTGACTTATTTAGAGTCCTCGGGTTGGATTCATCGAGATCAGTTCCAGATGCACATTGGCATTTGGCTGTCGCAAATCATCATGCCCACCGCTCTGGGCCTGGCCGTTTACCGCAGCCGACATCTGCTGTTGCAAGCGGTGCGCGGCCAGCAAATCGAACTGGAATTGCGCCAAAAGGCCGAAGACGAGTTGCAGCGCAGCGAGGAGCGTTTTTTCAAGGCCTTCAATTTCAGCCCCATGCCCATGAGCATCAGCCGCTTGTCTGACGGCGCCTACATTGAAGTCAACACCGCTTACGAACGCACCCTAGGCGCGCAACGCCCCCAAGTCTTGCAGCGCTCTGACGCCGATATCTGGCCCTCTGCCCAAAGCCGCGCCGACTTCGTAGCCGCCCTGCAAGCCCAGGGCCGCGTGCTGGGCTACCTCACGCGCATGCGCGCGCGCCAGGGCGAGTGGCTGGATGTGCGTATTTGGGCCGAGATCATCGACATCGAGGGCGAGCCCTGCATCATGGGCGCCACCCTCAACGTGACCGAGGAGCAGCGCCGCGAGGGCTTGTTGTTGGAGGCCGCGCGCGGCGTGTCCGTGGAGACCGGTGAGGCCTTCTTCAAGGTGCTGGTGCAGCACTTGGGGCGCGCCCTGGGCGCAGACATGGCCTTGGTGGGCGAGCTGCAAGACGCAGACGGCCAAGCCGAGATTCGCTCGCTGGCGTCCATGCAGCAAGGCCAGGCCATGCCCGAGCGCTTGGATGCCTTGGCTGGTACGCTGGCCGAGCAGGCCCTGACGCAGCAGCAGCCCTGGATTTTGGCTGACGGGGCTGGCCAGCGCTTTGGCGCCGATGCGCTGCTCCAGCAAGCCAGCGTGCAAGCCTGCGCCGCCGTGAGCCTGCGTGATATTGACGACACCCCCATTGGCGTGCTGCTGGTGGGCTGGACGCAACCCCTGCAACCCAGTGCGGACGTGCATTCGCTGCTGATGATCTTTGGTAGCCGTGCCAGCTCGGAGTTGGTGCGCCTGCGCCGCGACCGGCAGATTCGCAGACTGGGCGAGACGCTGGAGCAGCGGGTGCAAGAGCGCACGGCGCAACTGGAGATGCTCAACCAGGAGTTGGATGCGTTTGCCTACTCGGTGGCGCACGACCTGAAGTCGCCTTTGCGCGCCATTGATGGCTACACCAAGCTGCTGACCCAGCAGATCGGGGCCCGGCTGCAGCCCGAGGAGCGCATGCTGTTTGAGCGCGTGCTGGGCGCGACCGCACGCATGAACGAACTCATCGCTGACTTGCTGGAGCTGGCGCGGGTGAGCCGCAGCCCGGTGCGGCCTGAGTTGGTTCACTTCAGCGAGTTGGCGCAGCGCGTGGTGCAAGAGCTGCAAGCGGCCTCGCCCCAGCGCCAGGTACACGTGCATATCCAAGAGGGTTTGCAGGTGCGTTGCGACAGCAAGCTGGCGCGCATTGTGTTGGAGAACTTGCTGGGCAACGCCTGGAAGTACACGCGCCCGACCCCGATGCCGCATATCGAACTGGGCTGCCTGCCCCTCCACGCCGAGCAGGATGGGGTGCAACTGTACGTGCGCGACAACGGCGTGGGCTTTGATATGGCCTATGCTGGCGAATTGTTCAAACCCTTTCACCGCCTGCACCGCGAGGCCGAGTTCGAGGGCACCGGCATTGGCCTGGCCACCGTGCACCGCATCGTGCAGCGCCACGGCGGCTTCATCCGCTGCCAGGCCCAGCTCGGCCAAGGCGCTACATTCTTTTTCTCTTTCGACGGCGACACCCTATGAGTCCATCCGAATCTGTTGACGCCCCGCGCCCAAACCAGCAGCAGGCACTGAGCGTTGCCGCGCCAGCGCCTATGGTGGACTTGCCACAGTTGTTCGCAGATCGAAACATGATGATTTTGCGCCGCAGCTTGCTGGGCTTTCTGGTGCTGGGTATGGTCGCTCTGGGCGCAACGCTGCGGCCCCATGTGCCCCCCAATGAATCCTTGAGCGCCGCCTTGTACGTTACCCTGTTATTGTTTTTGAACCTGATGTGGCGCCACGTCCAGCACCGTTTCATGGTTGGTGCCGTGGTGTGGTTAACGATTGCGCTGACAACGGCCAGCGTCGTGGCTTATGGGTCTCTGCGCGGCGGCACCTCGATGGGCTACTTCGCCGCCATCGTGGTTGCGGGCCTGTTTTTCCAACGCAACGCCTTGCTGGTGGTGCTGTGCACCGTGGCCTGTTTGTTCGCGGCCCTGGTCTGGGCGCAAGAGCAGGGGCTGATGGTGACACCCAGCTACCACGTGAACACCCGCTATCTGCTGGTTATGGTGACCACCGCATTCACCTGCGGGTGGTTGGTTTTTTATATTCATACCCAAAGCAAGCAAGCGATGCGGGAGCAGCACCGGGAATTGCAACGGCGTGTCGAGCTGGAGCAACAGTTACAGGCTTCGCTGGATCGCTTTTCACGCATTTTTCGCCACAACCCGACGGCCATCGTGGTGTACGCGCTGGCCGACGGCACGGCATTGGACGTGAACCCGGCTTTTGAGCGCATGTACGGCTACACCCGCGATGAATTCGTGGGCACGCTGGGCGACGCATGCCTGTGGGGCAGCCTGGACGAGCAGCGGCAGTTTCACCAGCTATTGGCCGCAAACCACGCCGTATCCAATTTTCGCGCCCACGGGCAGCGCGCCGACGGCAGCAAATTAGTGGTTCGGATTGATGCGGGTTTGGAGTCCGACGCCCCACGGGGTCTGTGCATTGCCATGATCTCCGATATCAGCCAAGAGGTGCAGGCCGTCGCCGGCATGCGCCGCGCCGAAGAGCGGTTTGCCAAAGCCTTTCGCGTCAGTCCACTGGCGATGACGATCAGCCGTCTGAGTGATGGCCGCATTTTGGAGAGCACCGGGCCCCAAACCATGCCCTCGGCCCACACCCTGAACGACAGAAATTCGCGCGGCGAAACGGCACGCTGGGCCCATGCGGCAGACCGCGAAGCCTTTATCCGCAAGCTACGCGCACAGGGGCAAATCAACGGCCATGATGCGCTGATATTGAACCGGCGTGGTAAACCGCTGCAACTGCGCTTATGGGCCACTTTGATTGATCTGGAGGGGGAGGAATGTGTGCTCACCGCGTCGATCAATGTGACCGAGGAAAAGCGCCGCGACGCGGTGCTGGTCGAGCTGGCCCGTGGCATGTCCGCCGATACGGGTGAGGCGCTGTTCAAGTCGCTGGCGCAGCACTTGAGTCGGGCCATTCGCGCCGATATGGTGGTGATAGGCGAGTTTGGCGACGAGGCCACCATCCGTTCGCTGGCCTTGATACAGGGCGGCGAGCTACAAGCCAATATGGCTTACCCACTGGCTGGTTCGCCATGCCAAACCGTACTGGCACGCAATGGGCTGTGCACCTTCCCCGATCATTTATTGGATCAATTTGGCGAACATGTGGCGGTTCGTCAAGGCGCCTTCCAGGCTTACAGCGGCGCCGCGCTGCGCGACACCGACGACACGCCCATCGGCATCATTTGCGCGATGTGGAAAGAGCCGTTGCAACAGTCCTCTTACACCGAATCCATGCTCACCATTTTTGCCACCCGCGCGGGTTCAGAGTTGGTGCGCCTGCGGCGCGAGCGAGAAATCAGCAAGCTACGCGAAACACTGGAGAACCGGGTGCGTGAACGCACCGCAGAGTTAGAGGCGGTCAATGCCGAGCTGGACTCGTTCGCCTACTCCGTAGCGCATGACTTGAAGTCGCCGTTGCGCGCCATTGATGGCTTTACCCGCATCCTGAGCGAGCAAATGCACGGGCGCCTGAGCGACTCAGACCAGCAGCTATTTGACCGGGTGTTGGCCAGCACGCGGCGCATGAACGAGTTGATTACTGACCTGTTGGCGCTGGCGCAGGTCAGCCAAGGCCATTTAAGCCTGGACCGCGTGGACCTCAGCGCGATGATGGCCGAGGTCATGGCCAACCAGCAGCAGCACGAGCCCCAGCGCCAAGTCAAGCTGCACATACAGCCCGGCATCGTGGCTCATTGCGACGGCAAACTGGCGCGCATCGTGCTCGAAAACCTGGTCTCTAACGCCTGGAAATACACGCGCAAACAGCCGCTGGCCGAGATTGAATTTGGGCAGCGCGAGGGCTCAGCGCAGGCGCGCACGGTCTTGTTTGTGCGCGATAACGGCATAGGCTTCGACATGAACCACGCCGCCGGGCTGTTCAAGCCTTTTCACCGGCTGCACCAAAACAGCGAATTTGAAGGCGCAGGCATCGGCTTGGCCACGGTGCACCGGGTGCTCGAGCGGCACCGGGGCTATATCGAAGCCGTCGCCACACCGGGTAGCGGCGCTTGTTTTTATTTCTCGTTCGACCCGCCCGCTACCCTGGCGACTTAAGCCAGAAACAGCGGTTGACCGCTTCATGGCACGCAATAATCTGATACGTGAGCACGGCGATGACCCACCGCCTGAGCCACCAGATCAGATGCCGTGCGTGAGGCTGCTGGCCAGCGCCACCAAGCCCATACCGCCCAATAGCCAGACAACCAGATCAGATGCCGCGCGTGAGGCTGCTGGCCAGCGCCACCAAGCCCATACCGCCCAATAGCCAGACAATTTGCTGCAGCGTGCGGCCCA
>Ga0209189_1003804_pt1 | contig 10031 bp, 6 predicted proteins | sample C_130820_EF_Meta_FD_187308 | JGI IMG/M metagenome (GOLD analysis project Ga0209189, IMG submission 187308) | Freshwater microbial communities from Lake Croche, Canada to study carbon cycling - C_130820_EF_MetaG (SPAdes) (version 3) | ecosystem: Environmental > Aquatic > Freshwater > Lake | place...
CCATACATGACTTACCAGCCTTTCCTACCTGAGGTTGTTGCTGGCTCTATCGAAGCTCGTCACACTGTTGTCTCCCACAGAAGACACCTAAAGACCACCAAGATCATCAACGGCAAGATGACCAAGCTTGATCACGCAACTAAGACAGCAACACTAGATATTCCAGGTCTTGGAGAAGTTCAGCACACTTACGATCAGGTTGTTGTTACTGCTGGTGCAGTTTCTAGAACCTTCCCAATCCCAGGTGTTGCAGATAATGCAATAGGGCTCAAGACAGTTGAAGAAGCGATTGAAATTCGTAACCGCATTCTTACCAACTTTGACACTGCGGTTAACTTGCCAGCGGGACCAAAGCGTGACAGATTGCTCACCTTCGTTGTTGTCGGTGGAGGTTTCGCGGGTATCGAAGTATTCGCAGAAATGCGCAACCTTGCTAGCTACCTAATTCGCTACTACCCAGGCATCAGCTTCGCTGATGTGAAGTTCCACCTGATTGAAGCAATGGGCAGAATCATGCCTGAGGTTTCACAGAAGACTTCTGAGTGGGTCCTTTCAGATCTAGATCGTCGTGGCGCAAAGGTTCACCTAAACACTCAGCTTGTATCTGCAGCTGATGGTGTTATCGAACTATCTACGGGTGAAAAGTTCGAGAGCGATGTAATCGTTTGGACTGCTGGTGTTATGGCATCTCCATTTGTAAAGAACACTGACCTACCTCTTGATGAGCGTGGCCGTGTCACAGCACTTCCAACTCTTCAGGTAGCCAAAGAAGGCGTTGTTATTGAGAGCGCTTGGACTGCCGGAGATGTTTCAGCTGTTCCAGATCTATCTGGTGGCGGTGTTGGTGGTTTCTGTGTCCCTAATGCTCAGCACGCAGTCCGCCAGGCAAAGCTTCTGGCTGGAAACATTGCCGCTAACCTTCGTGGTGAGGGTGTTATTGAATACAACCACAAGAACCTAGGTGCAGTTGCAGGTCTTGGTCTATACAACGGTGTGTTCCAGTCAGGAAACATCGTTCTAAAGGGCTTCTTAGCTTGGTGCGCTCACCGCGTTTACCATGGGCTTGCAATGCCTATGTTGGAACGTAAACATAGAGTCATTATTGGCTGGGTGAACAACTTCATCTTCAAGCGTGACATTGTTTCAGTTAGCGCAACAAAGGATCCTCGATTAGCCTTTGAGACCTGGGCATCGCGTCCTAAGGCCTAAAACCTTTTCGCGAATCGGCACCCAGGTATCCTAGGTGCCGATTCGCTTTATAACTCAATATCGCTAAAGCCCCCATAGCCCAATGGCAGAGGCAGACGACTTAAAATCGTTCCAGTGTGGGTTCGAGTCCCACTGGGGGCACCGTAAAAGTTCGCTTAGAGATACTTAACTTTCCTTAGGAAGGTTCTCAAACCCCAATTTTTATGGCTTTGATACCTCAGTTCAGCCATAGACTAATCTTGTTTCCAAATGGATAAAGAGGGTTGTTTATGCGCAAAAATTCTATGTCTTTGACACTTATTTCACTCATTTTTCTTAGTAACCTCTTTGGGGTTAGCGCGCCTTCATTCGCAGAAAATGATAGCCCAATTCAATGGAGTGCAAATGGACATTATTACCAATTCTTTAAGCAGCGAGTGACTTGGATTGAGGCCCAAGAAATTGCTGGTTCCTCATCCTTCCAAGGCTTAACAGGTCACTTGGTTACTGTTGACAGCTCAGAAGAAGAAAGTTATCTGAAACAGACAGTTGGTGTTGGAGATACTTGGACTGCCGGAAGAGACATTTACTTAGCGAAAGGCGCTAATCGTATCTGGGCCTGGGCAGATGGCCCTAGCAGAGGAAAAATATTCTCCAAGTGCGATCTCGATACCTGCACTTCATCTGAATCAGCGTACTCAAATTGGGCGGCCAACGAACCAAATAATCCGACCACGGAACCTTTTGTGCAGCTAACTATGGGAGGTTTCGCTAACAGATCAGGGGATTCGACAGGTGACTTCATAGTGGAGTACGAACTGGACTCTGAAGGCTGGGGAATTAATCAAACAGGACAGATCCAAACAGGACAAACCCAAACAGTTTCCGTGGGAGGAGAAGGCCATATATGTGCGATTGATAACTCTGATACAGCCACATGCTATGGAAGGAACTGGGGTCCTTTCAACGTTCCTAATGCAAAAACAATTGATGCAGGAGCAGCTTTTGAATGTGCAGTTGATAATCTCAAACGAGTAGTTTGTGGGGGTTACGATTGGTCTGGAGTAGTTGGCTTTGCAAGGAATGTCGAAAACGCAATAGACGTCAGTGCGGGAGGGGGACATGCTTGTGCATTATTGGAAGGGGGGAATGTTGAGTGCTGGGGCTCGGACTTTGAAGGGCAAGTATCCGGATCTCCGTATCGACAGAGTTGGTTTAACCACAAAAAGTATGATTTTCATGATGTAGTGCAGGTCAGTTCAGGTGAGCATACAACATGCATTCTTCATTCATCTGGCCGAGCTGAATGTTGGGGTGCTAATGGTAGCGGACAGACTTCCGTGCCAAGAGACATGGGATTAGCTACATCCGTCGAAGTTGGCACTGCGGTGAGCTGCGCAACTCTAAAGAGTCGCAAACTCAGGTGTTGGGGTGATGTAAATCTAGCGTCTCAAATTTCACAAGACCGCCAGTTCAAAAAGATTTCACTCGCTATGGATGCTGCATGCGGCATTCAAGTTTCAGGGTTGATTGAATGCTGGGGGGATTCCAGAAAAACCCCAATTCAAATCCCAAACAACTTAGGTCTGCTTTCAGACATCTCGGTGGGCCAAACTTCTTTTTCACAATTCCCCACATTTTGCGCCACATCAATCAACGGAAAAGTAACGTGTTGGGGTGCGGATAACTACCAAGGTGCTCAGGCTTTGAATTCTTCTACTTCGGTAAAATCACCTCGAATTCTAGAGCGGATTAACTTCGACCAATCCAACTCAGCTGACACCACTCTAAGAAAATGCTTTATATCGGGTATCGATTGCCTGCTGAACAGAGCAATAGAAATTCAAGAGAGATTTGAAAGCATCAATTACACCATTCAGACAAACTCTGGATCTTCGGCTTATGAAATTTCTGGCGCTGGCAATCTAATTCCCGGCACTAACCATATTTCAATTAAGGTATACGCAGCTAACGGAGATATCAATCTCATGGAGCTCACACTGAAAATGCCTAGCTTTGGGCAAAAGAAACTCCAAATACTTGGAGGAAATGCGACTCAAGATCATGGTTTTGGAACTGAAGATGAATATTTAGCGATATCAGCTGATGACGGAAAGTCTTGGCGCGCAGCGTATTTGAATTCCGGTCACCCGTGGGGGACAGTTGAGTCCACTAATGCGTGGATTAACTGCGCTTCAAATCTTTATGGGTGCCCAATTCGCAACAATTTCATCGTAAGAGCACAATTCACTCTTGGTGAAAGTTTTGGCAAGGTAACGCTGGAATCAAAATCAATTGTTGATGATTTTGGTTATCTATATGTAAACGGTCACTTGTTACAAAACTCAAGAAACACTTCAAATGTTCAAGGTCAGCTTTTTGACTTATCTGAATATGTGCACTCTGGAGTGAACACAATTGATACAACCGTCATTGATACAGGTGGTCTGGCTGGCCTCAATTTCAAATTCGATCTCTTGGCTCTCAACTGTGACGAACTTTCGATTGTGAAAGTTCCATATACATTTCCCGACTCAATATCACCTTACCTGGAGAATGCTCCAGCTGAAGGCCAGTACCTATCAGTGAATCCAGGTATTTGGCCTACAGGAACAAGAATTTCCTATCAATGGTTGAGCGATGGATCTGAAATTCCTAATGCTACAGATTCAAAATATCTTGTCACATCTAAAGATGTAGGTTCGAGGTTGAGCGCCAGAGTGACTGCAGCTGGAGACAGATACGAGACGAAGACAATTGCAACGACTTCAAAATTTGTCCGTGGTTTCTTGCCCATGAATCTAATGGGGACAAGCCATTACTACCAGTACGTACCATTTGATGGTTCCTGGGGCGATGCTATGTCTCAGGCAAGAACAAAGGTATATCAGGGGATGCACGGGCATTTGGCAACGGTATCGAACTCAGCTGAAAATTCTTTCATAGCAAACATGGCTGACGGAAATAATATTTGGCTTGCCGCCCACGTTCAAAACTCAGCAGATGGACGTTTTATTTGGAAATGGTCTGATGGGCCTGAAGCGGGAATGCCTATTAGCGACTGTAGTCCAACTCGTGTTTGTTCAACACCTGTGAATTCATTTTCGAATTGGGATACGGCATTTAATCAACCTGATTTGGCTGCACGGGGTGGTCAAATAAGGTTTGACCAGGAGACTGCTTTGGCGATGTCTGGGGGCATATTTTCTCCAGGTGCATGGCATGACTGTGCAGAAGCTTCCGGCTGCACAATAAAAGGTTACGTTGTCGAATTTGAGCAAAACTATAACAACTCTGATGCAGAAATTGTAAAAGGTGCTGGTGCCAGACACTATTACCGCATTGTCAACAGATCGGTTGACTATGCGGAAGCTCAGAAGATGGCAAGTGAGAGCGACTATCTTGGAATACCAGGCCACTTACTGACTTTAGAGAATCAAGATGAAGTGTCTTTCGTGGCAAACAACGTTGGAAAGTCAAATGTTTACTGGGTTGCTGCAAAGGACTTAGCTAGCTCATCTGTGAATTCTAGAAGTTGGGCTTGGGACGCGGGACCTAGCCAAGAATCAGTCTTTGCCGAATGCGATTCAGATACTTCGTGTAAACGCAGTGATGGTGGCAACAATGCGCTTTTGGTCTCTAATTCGAGAAACACAGTTCTGCAATCCGGCCGATATTGGGAACAATTCAATGATTGCTCACCAACATTGCGGTTATGTTCTCAGATCACTTCATTCATTATCGAGTACGAGTTAGACACTAAGAAATCGGTAGTGGACAAATTTGGAAATTGGATGACCGTTCTAGGCTCCGACCAAAACATCTTTGGTTCAAAGTTTTCAGTGAGGTTCCACTCCGAAACTCCAGAATCTGCGAAAAGCCTTAAAGTTTCGGGCGTTGACATCAGCAACGCAATTACCCTAGACGCCAATGGAAATGGAAATGCGGAGTTTGCAATTCCACAACCTGGGAGTAGGAAAATAACTTTTACAACTAAAAATAGGAAGATATCCTTGAACTTGTGGACTTCTAGGCTGGCTGTCAGTAGCTACATAGCAAAAGTTGGCAAACCGATAAAGATGTACATATTTTTTGTCAAGCCAGGGACAAGATGTAGCTTTGCAGTAGCTGGTCAGTCGATGGTTCAATACCAAGTAGCGGGCAGTGCTGGAAAGTGCCTTTTCGAGTACTCGACGGATTCGCCTAGGGGAGTTGTTGCTCAGCTCACTGCCGGGACTCTGGTTTTTGATACTGTTGGTTTGACTTTTAGAAAATAGGCCATTCTTAGAGAAGGCCCCGGTGTGGCTTCGAGTCCCACCGAGCTTCAAAAACTTCGCTTAGAAATTACTGTGATTAGCCCAAACAAAGGCCTCTAAACCCTAGGCTTATTGCATTACCGCATACTGCGGTCCAATCAAGGAGAAGTAATGGAAATTCTGTTAATTGTTTTAGCGGTTGTAGTAATTGGTGGCATCTGGTTCGTTTCAATGCGCAACGGTCTTGTCCGTTTGAATGTTCGTGTTGATGAGGCATGGAGCGATATCACGGTTCAGTTAAAGCGTCGTGCAGACCTAATTCCTAACTTGGTCGAAACCGTTAAGGGTTATGCAAAGCACGAGTCCGGTGTCTTTGAGAATGTTACTAAGGCACGTGCAGCAACTATCTCAGGAACAGCACTTTCAAACCCTGCAGAGGCAGCTAAGGCTGAAGGACAGTTCCAGTCAGCAATGAAGTCACTCTTTGCAGTTGCGGAGGCTTATCCTCAGCTACAGGCATCTCAGAACTTCCTAGGTCTTCAGTCAGAGCTATCTGACACCGAAGACAAAATCATGGCAGCTCGTCGTTTCTATAACGGTGGTGTTCGTGAACTAAACACCAAGATTAAGATCTGGCCAAACTCTTTCTTTGCTAAGAGCCTTGGCTTCGCAGAGCGCGCATTCTTTGAGGTTGCCGATGCAGCAGCGATTGCAAATGCACCTGAGATCAAGTTCTAGTTAGTCGGCAAATTAATGTATTCGGCGATTGCCGCTAATAAGCGCAACACTGTATTCATCATTTTCTTCTTCGTCCTGCTAATAGGTGGATTGGCAACTTTTGCAGGATACGCAACAGGCAATGGGTCTTCTGCCTTCGGGATTATCATCTTTGTTGCTCTCTACGCACTGATTCAGTACTACTGCGCTGGAGCATTCTCTGTTGCAGCTTCTGGAGCAGTTCAGATTCAGAAATCTGATAACCCAAGACTCTGGAATGTAGTTGAGAATATTGCAATAACCGAAGGCATGCCAATGCCAAAGGTATACATAATCCAAGATGAAGCACCTAATGCTTTTGCTTCAGGTAGAGATCCAAAGCACGCCATAGTTGCTGCCACTACCGGATTACTTGCCATCATGGACGACCAAGAACTAGAAGGTGTAATGGCTCACGAGATGAGCCACGTAAAGAACTATGACATCAGAGTTTCAACCATTGTCTTTGGTTTGATAAGTGCAATTGGTATCTTGGCTGATTTCTTTATTCGGATGTCATTCTTCTCAAGAGGTAACGATCGAGACAAAAACAACGCGGGAGCATTTCTAATCCTGTTTGGCATTGTGGCTTGGATTATTGCTGCCCTTATCGGTCCAATCGTCAGCGCCGCTGTCTCAAGACAGCGTGAGTATCTAGCAGATGCATCAGGAGCTGAGATTACTCGTTTCCCTGATGGTTTGGCTTCTGCACTAGAGAAGCTAAAGGCTTATGGACGCCCGATGCGAAGAGCCTCTAGATCTATGGCTCATATGTATATCAGCGACCCAGTGAAGCCTTCAGTGGCAGAGCGTTTGTTCTCGACTCACCCACCATTGGATAAGCGTATTGCTCGTCTAAAGGAACTAGGCGGAAAGTTCTAAACCTAGATTTCCCTTAGGTTTGATTTCCAGATCCTCAAGACCCTGCCACTTCTGAACATCTTTTAGGTGTTTAGTAAGTGGCTTCTTGATTTGGTTTAGTTCTTTTGCGCTCAGGCTAAGTTCATGCCAAGCAGATTGAACCAGTAGAGAACTGTTCTGTCTATCTGATTTGAGATCTATTCTTGCTACCAGTTTGTCTTTGTGCAGGGTTGGCAGAGTGTAATAACCATAGATGCGTTTAGGTTCTGGAACGTAGATCTCGATCTTGTAATCAAAGTCAAAGATTCTGACTGCTCGTTCTCTCTGCCAGGTAAGTGGATCAAAAGGGGAGAGCAGAGTTGTTAGCTCTGGCTTTACAGACTTGAAGTCAAAGTTTACAAAGTCTTTATGTAGATATGCTTTTTCTTTCCAGCCTTCGACACTGACTTCTCTAACTATTCCTAGTTCTTCTAGATCTGCAACTATTGGTTTAGCTTCTGACGGGTAAATGCAGTAAACATTGGCAATATCTCGCACTGTGCCAATGCCCATTAGCTTTGCTGCGTTACCAAAGAGTTTCATCTTGCCGGTTTGATGATCAACAGTCTTATTCAGAACACTCTTCGGAAGTGCTTGCTCTGGGAGTGCATAAACTCGGCTGAAGTTCTTTCTACCGGTTGCAATAACCTCACCTTGGCGCATCAGTCGTTCTAGAGCAATCTTCACGTTGCTCCAGCCCCACCATGAGCCAGTTCTTGCATTCTCTTCATGTTCGAACTGACTGTGAGTCATCGGACCATTGGCTTTTAGTTCTGCAAGTATCCAGTTGATTAGTTTCTTGTGTTGGCTTTGCCAACTCTCTGTATTAGCTGCTCTATCCTGATACCACTGCATGCGCCATTCAAATAGTGGTAGATCGGCTGTCTTGATAAAGCTCGCTTGATGAGCCCAATACTCAATCAGTTCAGGATGTTTACCTTGGGTCAATGAATCTAGATCGTTTTTATCAAAGGCACCTAGACGGCTAAACAGAGGCATGTAGTGGGCACGCTCAAAGACATTCACACTATCAATCTGGAGCATCCCAAATCTAGTAATGACATCCAGAACACTCTTGTCCTGTCTGGAGTCAAGCCCGCAGGCATACAGGGCCAAGAGCTTGGCTTCTCTTGCGCTAAGAGTTGGTGTCATTTTTTCATTTCGGTTTGGTTAAGAATATGGAAAAGTGTGAAAATTTCCCGTGCAATAATTGTCAAAGGCATGCGCTTTAAATATACTTTCCACTAAGTTATCCAAAAAAGGGGAGAGAATGCGACTAACATCACCGAAAATAATCATGCTGGCTATCTTGGCTCTAATGGTTACCCTTTCACTATCTTTATTCAATCAATCTACGGAATTGGCAGGACCTGAGGATTGTGGAAAGACATCAGAATGGCTGAATGTCTGTCCCGTCAACTTTGCACCTGGCGGAGGTGGCGGGCCTGGATACATCAGAGGTGGCGTAGTAGCTTTGGGGATTAAATTATGATCTCAAGATTAACCAAATGGCTAAAACAGTTGCTGACAGGTGACAAAGACTGGGCCCACCTCACAGAAGAAGAACGAAAAGCTCGTATGGATTCTGCGATTGGGGTTGATGGTGAAATTGCCTCCAGAGACGAAAAACTTCGCGATGATCCAAAGTATTTCGATGAGAAATATGTAGGACTTCGGGGTGCAAACATCGCTCGCGTAAAGGGGCGTGGAAGCGCATTGAACGGAATCCTGGAAGACGAACGAAGAATCATCCGCGAGAACAACCTTCGAAAAGGACGTGACTGAGGCTGATCTCAGTGAGAGTTGGGCATGAGGGCTCTAAGGCAAACTAAACTCTAATAAATAAGTAAGTGAGGTTAGTTTGTCTAATGCAACTCCGGTGGTGACACCAACTCTGAAGGATTTTGAGGCTGCTGAGGCCAATGTCTTGGCTATTGCTAAGGAAACCCCACTGCTAGATAGTTTCTACCTCTCAGACCTAACTGGTGGCCAGGTCTTTCTAAAGGCTGAGAACCTTCAAAGAACCGGTGCATACAAGCTTCGCGGTGCCTATAACCGTATGTCTAAACTCACCGCAGTAGAACGTAAGCGTGGAGTGGTTGCAGCTAGCGCTGGTAACCATGCTCAGGGTGTTGCTCTTGCTGCTTCAAAGCTTGGAATCAAGGCAACCATCTTCATGCCTATCGGAGCATCTTTACCTAAGGTTCAAGCAACAAAGGGATATGGAGCAGAGGTTGTTCTAACTGGGGCAACATTTGCCGAATGTCTAAAGACTGCTCAAGAGTTTTCACAAAAGAAGAACGCCGTTTTCATTCCACCGTTTGATCACATTGACGTAGTCATCGGTCAAGGCACTGTTGGTTTAGAGATCATGAAGGAACTACCAGAGGTAGACAACATCGTTGTTGCTATCGGTGGCGGTGGGTTAGCTGCTGGTGTTGCTGTTGCAGCAAAACTTTCAGCTAAAGCCAACGGAAGAAAAGTAAAGGTCTACGGTGTTCAGTCAGAACATGCTGCTCCTTATGTTCCTTCAATGAAATCAGGCAAGCTAACCGAGGTGGTTACCACGCCAACTATTGCTGACGGTATTGCAGTTTCGAAACCTGGTCGTATTCCTTTTGAACTAATCAAGAAGCACGTTGACAAGGTCGTTACAGTTTCTGAGAACGAGATTGCAAAAGCAATCCTTGTGTTACTAGAGCGTGCCAAACAGGTAGTTGAACCTGCTGGTGCTGTTGGTGTTGCTGCATTGATTGCAGGAAAACTAAAACTAAAGGGTAAGACTGTTGTAATTCTTTCTGGTGGAAACATGGATCCACTATTGCTGCAGAGAGTAGTTAGACATGGTCTCGCAGCAGCTGAGCGATACACCACCATCTCAGTCATGCTTCCAGATAGACCGGGACAGCTTGCTCTAACTGCAGAAGTAAT
>Ga0209189_1003807_pt1 | contig 10029 bp, 9 predicted proteins | sample C_130820_EF_Meta_FD_187308 | JGI IMG/M metagenome (GOLD analysis project Ga0209189, IMG submission 187308) | Freshwater microbial communities from Lake Croche, Canada to study carbon cycling - C_130820_EF_MetaG (SPAdes) (version 3) | ecosystem: Environmental > Aquatic > Freshwater > Lake | place...
CCCTAAAAATATCGTTAAAGTTGATAAAAATACACAAAAAAAAGATAATTTGTGACCAAGGCTTCCTTTTTAACCGATTGCTGCTCCCGGAGTGACTTCCCGTCATGAAATACAACCGCCCCCACGTCACCGCCAACTACGGAACCATGGCCACGGATTGGGAGGGTGGCATCAACTACGAGCGCTTACGCCGTGAGCGATTGGGCCGCGCCCAGTCAGCCATCAAAGCCGCCGGTCTCGGTGGCGTCATCTGCTTCAACTTCGACAACATCCGTTACGTGACCGGTACTCACATCGGCGAATGGGCGCGCGACAAGTTCATGCGTTACACGCTATGCCCTGTCGAAGGCCCGCCTTACCTGTGGGATCCGGCCGCACCTTCCAAGCGTATTGCCTCGCCTTGGATCGCTGACAACGTGGCAGCGCCTATTTCCACGATGCAAGGCGCGCTGCGGCCGTCGATGAAGGTTGAGAGCAGCTTTGCCAAACAGATCAAAAAAGCGCTGGTGCATTACGGCATCGACAAGCAGCCCATTGGCATCGACATCATGGAACTGCCCATGCTGCGTGCGCTGGAGGCCGAGGGCATAGAGATCGTCGACGGCCAGCAGGCCTTGCTGGATGCGCGCGAAGTGAAGACGCCCGATGAAATTGAGTTGCTGAAAGTAGCTTCAGCCATGGTCGATGCAACTTATGTCGATATCATCAAGGCGGTCCGTCCCGGTACGCGTGAAAACGAGTTGGTGGCTATTGCGCATGATCGTCTGTTCCGCTTGGGTTCAGAGCGGGTCGAATGCGTGAACTCAGTCTCCGGGTCGCGCGGACGTCCGCACTCGCACACCTTCTCTGATCGCATTATTCAACCCGGCGACATGGTGTTTCTGGACATCATGCATTCGTTCAACGGTTACCGGACGTGCTACTACCGCACGTTTATCTGCGGTGAGCCCAATCGCTATCAGATTGAAGCCTATGAAAAGGCCTCCAAGTGGATCAGTGCGTCCATCGACATGATCCGTCCCGGTGTCACGCCCGATGAAGTGGCGCAGGTATGGCCGGATGCGCAAGAGTTTGGCTATAAAGATGAGGCGGAAGCTTTCTTGCTGCAGTACGGCCATGGTGTTGGCCTGTCCTTGTGGGAACGTCCTATCTTCTCCAAGCGCTATAAGGGCCAGACTCAGCCGCTCAAAGAGGGCATGGTGTTTGCGCTGGAGACTTGGTGCGGTGCGTCTGACGGCTCGGGCGCGGCACGCATTGAAGAAGAGGTCGTGGTCACCAAGGATGGCTGTGAGATCATCACCAACTTCCCTTCAGACCGGCTGATCAGTTGCGGTCTGCCGGGTTGCGAGGTTTTCTAAAAAGGTAGATCGCTCCCGTGCCCGATCACATCGACACTCGCGTACCGGTGACTTTGCTCACCGGCTTTCTGGGTAGTGGCAAGACCACGCTGTTGTCTCGGGCAGTGCGCCATGGCGGTATGGCGCACACCGTGGTCATCATTAATGAGTTTGGTGAGGTCAGTCTCGACCATTCGCTGGTTGCCTCCAGCAACGACAATATTGTTGTCCTCGAAAACGGCTGTATGTGTTGCACGGTGCGCGGCGATCTGTTGGAGACACTGGGTGAACTGCATCGGGCTCGCACGGCTGGCAAAGTGGCTGCATTTGAGCACGTGGTCATCGAGACATCGGGTTTGGCCGATCCGGCTCCCATTCTGCAGGCCCTGCTGTCAGAGCCCACCTTAGAGGCGCACTTCAAGCTGGCGCGCGTGGTGGCGACCTATGACGCAGTCAATGGTCCGGGGACATTGGCCCGGCATGATGAATCCGTGCGGCAGTTGGCCATGGCCGACCATATCGTCGTCACCAAGCTCGACTTGCAGTCTGAGGCAGAGGGTCTGGCGATGGTGTGTGCAACTTTGCGCACGGTCAATCCTGCGGCTGTTATCGAGCCTGTGCCAGAGGCAGACGCGGCATTACTCACGCTGCTGCATGCAGCCGGGCACGATCCGTTTTGCGGCAGTGAGCAGGCCTTGGCTTGGCTCAATGCTGAAGCCTATGGATGTGATTCACACGACCACGACCACGATCACGAACACAGTGCACATTCAGCGGCAGTCCATCTGCAGGACATCGCGTCGTTTTGCTTTGTGAAAGAGCAACCCATGCAGCGGGAAGCCTTGCACTTGTTGCTGGCCGCGCTGGAAAACAATCTGGGGCCTAACCTGCTGCGCGTAAAAGGCTTGGTCAACATTGCAGACGAACCGGGTCGGCCGGCTCTGGTGCAGGGCGCGCAGCATCTGCTGCACAACCTCACGTGGTTAGAGGCTTGGCCCGACGCCGATACCCGGACCCGCGTGGTGTTCATCGCGCAGGGCATCGCCAGAGATGCCGTCATCGAGATGATAGAGCTGCTGGAGCGCATTGCCTCGCGCACCGCCAAAGCCCGACTCAACGCGCCACAGCTGGTGGCGAAACCGACTCAGGTGGTGACGCTGTAAGGCATCACCACGAGTAGGGTGGCCGGCTCGGTACTGGTGTTGCGCAACAGGCGCGCTTCATCAGGCGCAATGCGACAGGAATCCATGGGTCCGAGTTGGTGGACCTGGCCGTCGACATGAAGCTCCAGATGGCCGCTGAGCACCACATAGACCTTTTCCAGAGGTGAGCGGTCTGGTCCTGCGAAGCCTCCGGGATGGACGACAGAGTGGCCGACCCAGAACTGCTGCGGTCCGCCTTCCTCAAAACCCAGCAGGCGTACCGAATCGACACCGGTATGGTTGGGAGCCTGATAGGGCGGGGCTTCGCTTAACGATTTAAACAACATTGCGGTTAGTCCTGCTCAAGTCCGGCGGCGCGAAACTGCTCCCGGGCCATGACGGACCAGTCGAGCTGGCTTTCGCCGCGCGCAATGGCCGCTTGCAAACCCTGTTGCCAGATCTCTGCGCTGGGCAGCCGGATCGCCACAGCCGCTGCGGCGTCGATGGCCAGGTTAGCATCCTTGAGTCCAATGACCGCTGAGGCGCCAACGCGGCCCCAATCCTGTTTGGCAATCAGGTCACCATACGCTTGGTAGGCCGTGCAGTTGAACAGTCCGCCGACCAGCACCTGATGGAAGACCACCGGATCGACGGCGTATTTACGCACCATCGCCATGCCTTCGCCCATGGCCTCGATAGCGCAGCCGAGGACGAAGTTGTTGGCGATCTTCATGGCTGTGGCGGCCAGCGGGTCTGCCCCCGCAGGAAAAATGCGGTCACCCAAAGCAGCTAAGACAGGCTGTAGCGCAGTTGTCAGTTCCAGGGCGCCCCCGGGTACTAAACCGAGTTTGCCGGTGGCCGCAAGGTCCGGACGACCGAGGACAGGACAAGCCACCAAGTGCTGACCGGCCACCTGATGTGCCGTGATCAGCTGGGCCACGGCAGCGACGCTGTGTGTTCCGCAGACCATATGGATGGCCTTGGGCGATAAGTGCTCGACCAGACCGCCTGAGGCCGTGGCGGCCTCTAACAGTGCTTCATCGCTGGGGAGCATGCTGATGAGAACATCGACGCTTCTGGCCAATACACCCAGGTCGCTGGCAACGCTGGCACCTTGTTCAACCAAGCGTGCACTCTGCCGCAGGTCCGGATCAAAGACCTGCACTGCAAAGCCTGCACGCAACAGTTGCCCGGCCATGCCGGAGCCCATGCGCCCCAAACCGATGAAGCCCAGTTTCATTTGAGCTGACTCTGGACCCATTCCAACTCCAGCGTCACATAGTCAACGATGTCGCCGGTTTTCAGGTGCGCGGGCAGCACGTCCCAGGTATAGGTCTCAATTTCCAGCTGACTGCTGAGCGGGTTTGCTTTGTGGAAGGCCAAAGCTTCAGCGATGGCAAAGCGAGTGGTCTTGAAGTGGTCGCCAAGTGATTCCAGAAACACGGGCACATGGTAGTGCGTACGCCACTCGCGATGGCCGGTCGGATCTTTCTCAAAGGCCGCGAAGGCATCTTCGAGGTTGAGAAAGCGAGTGAGCTTGCCATTGCGACGTTCAATGGTCTGAGTCAGGTAGACACTGTCTGACCACTTGCGCAGCGCCTCGACGGTCTCTGCGGTGACGTCCGGCATTTGCATGGCGGCAGCTTCCTGCAGCTTGAATACCGGGACGTCGTTATCCACCAGACTTTGCAAGGAGGCGCTGATGTCTTCGAACTCGACTGCCTGATGGCAGATGTCGTAGACCGTGCCGATATGGCGCCGCAAGACAACCTTGGCTTCCTCTGCGCTGAGGCCCAGGTCCTGACCCAGCGCCTGTAGCGACTGCTCTGAGCGCAACACTTTGGTGAAGAACTCAACAGTCTCGGCAGTGGTTTCCAGATAGCAATAGGGCTCTGGTTCCAGAGCCAGTGTGATCGTGCGTCCGGTGCGCTCGCGTATCCGGTGCAAGTGGGCGGCCATGCGGCGTACGTTGTGAGCATAGGCCTCTACGACCGAAGCATCGGTAACTCGCGGCTTGAACCCTAGCGGCGGACTTTGGATTGACGGGTTGACGAAGGGTGCGCCGACTTCCGCGAGGATGTCCGCGACATTCATGGAGTAGCGCAAGCGCTCTTCTGTGCGCCAATCCGGCTCGTATACCTTTTCTTTGACGATTTGGTTCTTGAACGGGCCGAACACAAAGGCATTGACCGTGTAGAGGTACAGGTCGTTGTCCGCCAGGAACGTCTTGAGTTTGTTGCGCTCTTCCGGCGAGTTGATCAGGGTCTCGGCTGAGGAGTTGGAGATGCGCAGCGAGACGCCAAAGGGCTTGTCGGGGCAGACACGAGCCTTCACCTTGGGCACGTAGTGGGTCAGGCTGGCCCACATTTCTTCCCAAGTATCACCCGGGTGCACCAGCGTCGAGTAGGTGAGATGTCCGTATTGGCCTAAATCCATAGTATTGAAACTCCGTTGCGGGCTGTAGTCAGACTACCGGCTCAAATGTTTGCGATTGCGATGAGCGGACAACCGCGTCAGTTACGGCAACGCCATGAATCATCTGTGCGGTGGAAATGGGATAGGGCTCAGCGCCGGCCACAGCGCGTGCGAAGGCCTCAAGTTCGGCGCAGTTCACGTCGAAGACCGGCACGTCCAGAGACAGTGCATCGCCTTTGATGGGCTGAACGATGTAGGTGCCGAACAAACCCGAGCGGCGATGCTGTGAGGACTGTCCCGCGACATGTACCGTGCCGCCGAGCAGGGCCATGGCCTTGGACCCGTACACTTGGAAACGGAAGGTTGGCGCGGTGGCCATCATCGTGCCCAAGTAAGCCGACATACCGGTCTGGGTGCGAAACAGCACCGAGGTGTTGTCATCGTTGCCAGGTGGCACGGCCCTGCGGTTGCTGAGGCAAAAGACAGAGCTGATCTCGCCGAACAGATCGATGAATCCATCGATGGCATGCACACCCATCGGAAACAGCCCGCCACAGGGCGCCTGCTCGCTGCTGCCCCGCCAGGCGTTCTTGGCCAGCGTCAGGCCGTTCGGACCGGACATGGTGCACTCTGCATGCAGGATCACGCCGAGCTCATCGCCGGCAATGCGCTGCTTGAGGTCCTGCCAAGACGGGTGAAAGCGCCGGTTGTAGCCCAGACCTAAAGTCAGGCCGGCCTGGTCCATGGCGCTGACGGCGCGCTCGGCTTCAGCGCGCGACATGGTGAAGGGCTTTTCGCAGAACACATGCTTGCCGGCGGCGGCTGCCGCGAGGATTTGCTCGCAATGGGCGATGGGTGGCGTGGCCAGAACAACACCGTCTATCTCCGGATCATCCAGCATGGCTTGGTAGCTGTCTGTCAGCCGCAGGCCATGCTTTTGCGCAAGCTGCTGGTCCTGTTCCGAGCGGGAACGGGTGTAGGCAGCAACAAATGACAGGCCGGGACTCTGCTGCACCGCATCGACCAGCGTGCCGCCCCACCAACCCAGTCCCGCAATTCCTAATTTCATGGCTCAACGCTCCTCATATAGGGTGCTTGGCGGACTTCTATCGTCCCCGAGCAGGCAAAGAATCTCAAAATTTATGAAATTGTATCTATAAAATCGATAAAAATACGGATATCCGGGGGGGCTTGCGGCAAATCTGTCTTTTTCCACTATTCTCCTGCTTGGTTCTCCATCCGACGCGATACCTATGACACGCAGACTCAAGCCGACGACGTCCGACGCTGAGGCCAAGAAGCCCTCGATGACCCTCAGTACGGTCGTGTACCGCGAATTGCGGGCCGAAGTTCTGTCGGGCCGGCTGAGGCCGGGCGTGAAGTTGCGGGCAGAGGATTTGCGCAAGCGCTTTAATATCGCCAGCAGCCCGATTCGGGAGGCTCTGAACCGGCTGGTCTCCGAGGGTTTTGTGGCGCTCGAAGACCAGAAGGGGTTTCGTGTCGCGCCTGTCAGCGAGAGCGACTTGCATGAACTTGTGCTGGCCCGTTGCGCGATCGATGGTGCAGCCATCAGCGAATCGATACGGCGGTTTGAGGTGCCTTGGGAAGAAGGGCTGGTGCTGGCGCTGCATCGCCTGTCGCGAGCCAGTCGCCAGGCCGATGAGCAATTGCCTGCCGGTGAGATGAGTTGGGAGAGTTTGCACCGCGAGTTTCATTGCGCGTTGGTCAGTGGCTGCGGCTCGCGCTGGACGCGGCGCATCTCGGAACAGTTGTTTGATGCCGCTGAACGCTATCGTTTGCTCGCCGCGCAACAGATCTCTGAACGCAACGAGCTTGCCGAACATCAGGCCATCGTCGAGGCTTGTCTGTCGCGGCGTCCTGCTGACGCCGTCGACTTGTTACAACGCCACTACGGCATGACATTCGCGGTCATCATGGGCTCGCCCGACGCGCCGGATCTGCAGGCTGATTAAATCGCTTGCGCGGTTACTGCTGCTGATGCCAGTTGCGGCGTATGGGCTTGAGCACTGCGAGAGCCAGCACCGCTGCGATGAAGTCCAGACCGCTGACCAGATAGAACACCGGTGTCCAGGACCCTGTGCTCTCAAACACCAGCGATGCCAGAGGCCCGCCAAACACCGAGGCAACACCGATAGAGACCATCAGGAAGCCGAGGTTAGTGGCTTGATGCTTGGGGCCGAACATGTCGGCCTGAGTTGCCGGGAACAGCGAGAAGATCTCACCCCAGCCTAAGAACACGATGGCGGACAGCAGCACGAACAGCACGGGCTGGTGACCTACCCACATCAGCAACACGATGGCGACCGCCTCCATGAAAAAGGCCAGTGCCATGGTGTTTTCGCGGCCGATATGGTCTGAGATCCAACCGAAGAGCGGCCGCGTGAAGCCATTGGCAATGCGGTCGAGGGTTAGCGCCAAAGGCAGAGCCGAAACGCCCAGTACCAGTGTTGTCGGGCCGATGCCGAAGCTTTTGGCGAACACGCTCATCTGCGAAATGACCATCAGGCCGCCGGTAGCTACCAGGGTCATCATGGTAAAGAGCAGCCAATACACCGGCGTGCTGAGCATTTCTTTGGGTGTGTAGCTGCGGATGTTGGCGACGTTGTTTGCAGCAGCAGGTACGACATCTGTTGCGGTGCGCTTACGCATGCCCAGCGCCGCAACCAGGCATATGAGGCCCAGCAGCGCGCCGTAAATCATCAGGGCATGCTGATAGCCGCCGGATTTGATGGCAGCATCGATCGGGAAAGTGGTGACCACCGCGCCAAAACCATAGCTGCCAGCGACCAGGCCAACGGCTAAACCGCGGCGGTCGGGAAACCACTGTGCGGCAAGATCGCTGCCCGCCACATACACCATACCGACACCCACGCCGGTGATCACACCGTAGCTGAGATAGAGCATCGGCAGGGTGGTAGCCCAGGCCGAGAGCACCCAGCCGAGGCCGGCGAGCAGTCCGCCGATCCCGATGAAGACGCGCGCAGAAATACGCTGCGCGAGGTAGCCGTGGATTGGCCCCAGTCCACACATGCACACGCTGAAGATGGCGATGGTGATCTGCAGTTGGGACAGCGGTACAGCCAGTCCGTCTTTGAGCGCTGGAACGAATAAGGTCCACACGTATTGCGGACTGGACACGGCCATCATCGTGATGATGCCAAGGATGAGTTGACGGGTACGGTTTGTGCCCGACGTTGTCCCGGAGTTGGACTGGGTTGCAGGTGCCATGGGCTCTCTGTTCTTGTTGTGGCTTACTGTGTTGAGGCTAGGACCGAATTTGCCAACGAATATGGAAGAATTGCGAAAAACTCGCAGCCTTCAAATCTAGAAAAGCTCATGCAACCAGAACCGCTGAACGCTCCTGTCATCAGTCCCTCCGTGCCGGTCTCCGGATCAGTGGGCTTTCGCAACCGCATTTTCCGGCAACGCCGCGTGACGCCGCGCCGGCTCAACATACGGTCAAAAGTTTTCCTGCTGCTGTTGGTGCAGTCGTTGCTGGTGGTGTTCGCGTTTTCTTTGTTGGTCGGCTGGTCATTTGATAAGGGCTTCGCGGAGTACATGAACTCCTTTAACGACCAGCGTGCCCAGATATTTGCCGACAACCTTGAGGCCGAATACGCCAAGAGTGGCAATTGGCAGGCGCTGCAAGCCAATCACGGCCGCTGGGCGGAGCTGGCGATGGTGGCGGCGGGCCACAAGCCAGGTGACATCGCTGAGCTGGAAGCGCTGTTCGAGCAGTTCAAGGGCAATGAGTTTCCCGAATCGATTCCCGCTCCGCTGCCGCTGCGATTCGTGCTGCTGGATGAGCACAAGCAGTTGTTGATAGGCACTGCCTCGCTGAGTGTCGGTATGCGGGAATGGCCCATCCACAGCGGTAACAGCGTAGTCGGAACGTTGGGGCTGGCCCTCAACAAGGCCACGCCCTACGACCAGCAGTTCCGGCAGCGCTTTTTGGCGGCGCGGGGACTGATCCTGGCCGGCAGCGTGCTGTTGGCCATGTTGCCTGCATTTTTCATAGCCAGACTGGTGACACGCCCAGTGCAGCAGATCGGACTTGCCGCCCGACTGCTGGCTGACGGACAGCCAGTGCAAGAGCTGCCCTTGGAATCAAACGACGAACTCAGTGACCTTGCCGCAGACTTTAATCAGTTGGCCATAGCCCTCAAACGAAACCAGGATTTGCAGCGCCAATGGCTGGCCGAAATTTCCCACGAACTGCGCACACCGGTCGCTATCTTGCTGGCTGAGTCTGAAGCAGTCATCGATGGGCTGCGTGCGCCGACCACCGACGGCTTCCGCTCACTGCAAGAGGAGGCTAAGCGTCTTTGGAGGCTGATCGATGATCTGCATCAGTTATCGCTGCTGGATGGCGGCATCGCCTCGTTGCATCCGACCGATCTGGACGTCGGGGCTTTGTTAACGTCCTGCGTCGATCTGTCGAGGACACGATTTGCACAAAGAAATCTGCAACTGCAGTGCAGCGTGCAGGACAGCGACAAGCTACAGACCATCGGCGACGCGGACCGTTTGCGGCAGGTCTTTATGAACTTGTTGGAGAACAGCCTGCGCTATACCGATCAGGGCGGCTGCGTGCGCATTACTGCGCGCCGCGAGACTGAACACATCGCCGTTTCATTTGAAGACAGCTCACCTTCAGTCGACGCTTTCGAATTGCCGCACTTGTTCAAAAGGCTTTATCGCGGCGAGTCCTCCCGCAATCGCGCCAGTGGTGGGTCTGGCTTGGGATTGGCCATCGTGCAATCTATTGTCGCCGCGCACAGCGGCACTATCGTGGCATCGCATTCGCCGCTGGGCGGATTGCAGTTCGACATCAAGCTCATTCCGGCGGTCAGGTTATGAATAATGCGTTGATTCTGGTGGTGGAGGATGAGGACAAGATCGCTTCGGTTATCGTTGAGTATTTGCAGGCCGCCGGCGGACGTACCCACCGGATCGCCAACGGTCTTGAAGTGTTGCCTTGGCTGCGTAAGAACAATCCAAGTCTGGTGTTGCTCGATCTCATGTTGCCGGGCTGTGACGGGCTGACCGTCTGCCGTGAATTGCGCAAGGAGTCAGCGGTTCCAGTGATCATGATCACCGCGCGCCGTGAAGAG
>Ga0209189_1003814_pt1 | contig 10018 bp, 17 predicted proteins | sample C_130820_EF_Meta_FD_187308 | JGI IMG/M metagenome (GOLD analysis project Ga0209189, IMG submission 187308) | Freshwater microbial communities from Lake Croche, Canada to study carbon cycling - C_130820_EF_MetaG (SPAdes) (version 3) | ecosystem: Environmental > Aquatic > Freshwater > Lake...
TTTGCAAAGCCATATTTCTATTAGAGCTAATACCAATTATGGATTTAGAGTTCCAAAGGAACATGTGAGCCAAGATAAGCATCCGAGCAAGGTGCGTTTTTCCGTTTTGGCGTGCCACAAGCAAAGCACATGTCTTTCGAATGAATTCGCCATCCTTATCAACTTTGAGCATGTCGTCTAACACCCAACGCTGATAAGGAAGCAGCGGCATACCGATCCTCTCTGCAAGATCGGCCACTTCTTGTGATTTTGTAGCACCTTTAAGCAGGGGCGTGTGAATGCGAGGCTTTAACGCGCCTATAAGGGGCTTTTGTTTTGCCCCTCGTTTGATTGGTACCACATTGGTATTAACATCGCTCATAACGGCCTTTTACGGCTTCTCAAAGGGTGATTCAGGCACGCTTGTGGCCATCTCAGGGAGAGAAAGGTCAGGAAAGACAGGGGGGGTCGCCCCTCTGCTAAAAAAACGGCTTCCTTTTAATCGATTACATCGTGCACATATAGCCATTAGATTGTAATCATCAAACACATCGCCACCGGCAACTCTTGGAATGATGTGATCAACTTGATCAGCTTGTCCACCACATACATAGCATTCATAGCCATCTCTTTGTAATATTGATAAGCGTTTGTTCTTCCACTTCTTTGTACCTAATACCTTGTGTTTAGTACTCATTAATGCCAACCAAATCTATCAAAATGTTCTGCTGCCATACATGCATTAGGTTCATAGTTAACATATCCATATCTACTACCAATATAGCGCATATGCCATAGTATCTGTTCTCTAGCTGTAAGTGTTCTTACCTTAGGGTTCTTCATTTGGCCTAAGCCATAGTGGCTACCATTCTTAGCTTTATAATTCCAATTACTTTCTCTAATGATTAAGTAGTTATAACAATCAAACTGATCGTAAGTAATGAACTGATGATAAGCAAAAAGTTTAAGGTTCATAACTGAGTTATCCACAGCAACGGAATCAGTCTTTTCAAAGCAAATGATTTCTAAGAATATAAGGGTGCTAACTAGGGCGCACCTCGCGAGCCATCCCCTGCGGGGCTCGCGTTTCGGCTTTGGAAGCCGATACGATCTAGAGGGTATCATACTGATGCAAATCCTTTCAAGTTATCGCGTGTCGTGAGCGTGTTATTTAAGATCAATCAACATACATGTATAACAAGGTTTGTCATCAAACTGCCATGATCCACAACTGTTGCATCGTGATACCAAAGCATCTTTGTCAATTCTCTCAGCTAGATTCTTAGCCCCAACACATCCACAATTTTTACATTGATAAACACGAAATCCATCCGGTGCATCGTAACCATTAAGCCATATAAATTCAGTATTACGATCACAGCCATTACATTTAAATTTATCCATTTTTACCTGCCCATCCATCGCCCTTAAATATCGCTGGCGTTGCACTTAATTGTTTAACCATCGGTGTATCACATTTTGAACACGACACCGGATCAACTTGATGAAAGCCGTGGTGGATGGTATAAATACCACCACAGCCTTCACATTTATAGTCGTAAAACGGCATTTATGGAATTCTGTTAATGCAACCGCAGTTATAACATTTAAGCAGATCGCCCTCATGAAGTAATCTGTCATCGTTACACGCATCGCATTTCTCAGCTAGTCCTGTTGGTATGACTGAAACGCCATCATCGTCAAAGGTGGCTTTCAGTCCACTACCATCAATAATTTCTAAGTAACCCATTTATTCACCTCCTTTACCCGGCTCGGAATCATCTGGCCAATACCATGTGCCAGCAGCTGTAAGTTTTGCCCACCGTGCTTCACATTGATCAGGTTTTGCTGCACTACATACATAACCTGCATACGGTTTACCAGATGCTTTGGCTACGCCTTCTTTTTTTACCATATCACCATGCCTGCAAGTAAAACTAACATCGACCACTTCACCAATTTGAGAAATAGTCTCACCAACAGACCACTCAACTGGAGGAGTGCTTTCAGCACTAGCATTAGATTTCTGCTCCACAATATGTAACGCCATTTCCATTGCAGCTGATTTAGATCCGGGTGCAGAGTATTTAGGTTTGTATTCTGCACGATTTACCTTTTCCATTTCTGATCTAGATGGTCGTTTATTTTTAGCCGCGAAACCCGCATTTGCAAGCGCACGACCGATCGCTGAAGTCTCGCAATTCTCCAACGCAGAAGTAGCATTAACACCGCGATCTGTAATTGTTTCAGATGCGACACCAGAGGCACACGGTTTTGAATCTGCCTCGGTTTTGAATAATTTACAAACAACAATGAATCTAGTGTCTGTGTGTTCCAAGATCTCGGTTTCGATCCTTCCATCGGGATATATTCCATGCCATTTCTCCAATCTAGCTTCTACTGGTTCATAATCATCTAAGTTAAATGCCATTACTCACCTTCTCGCCATTGAAACTCACTGTCTTTTTCTGCTTCAATACACATTTTGTATATTGCCATGTATGCACAGATGTCCACGATACTGTCTTCGTGTCCAGGAGTTTCTGCCAACCGTGAGATCTTTTGTAAAACATTGATAATTGGAATGTCGTGAGGCATGATCGGAAAGTCAATGTATGCACTAACAGATTTTGCGATGCGTTCCATGTTATAGATTGCGTGGCCATATACGACACCGCGTTCGTGGACAAGGTTGGTTGCATTATTAAACAGCTGCTCAGTTGTTGTTGGCATCTGTTTTATTCTGAATCATCCGGCGGTGCATATCGAAGCCATCCTTGCGGCCAATCCAATACATCCGTTGTTTTCCGTTTTCGTGTACTGCGTATGCCCAGATGATTACAACCATAGTTGCTACCCACCATAGACCAGCTTCTTTTAGTGTCATTGTTAGCCCTTATCTATCCACACGCCCTGTGCAGATACATAAAGTATGACCTAAGGCAACGACCTTGGCTTAATTATTTTTGGCGTGTCTTATAACGATTAGATAACGCTAAGAGTTTCAAACGCATCGATATGATCATCAATCGTGCGTTCGATATAGTCGCTTTCACACTCCATAGGACTTGCTTAGAGCTGTAAATGAACCATCTTTGTTGATTGGAATCATGGTAGGAGTCATATTCTTGCCATCCCAATCCAAAATAACTATGCCCATTTGCCAGTTTGCAAGGCCTTTGGTATAAGAAGCCTTTGCCCTATTCATAAGGTTACCTGTTTCTATGCCATATAAAGGCCTGTAAGCCCCATATAAGCCCTCTGAGTAGGCTGACATACCTAGTCTATGGGTATGACCACATACAACGCTCTTACCAGCCCTCTTGGCTAGATTAAGGGCAGTCTGTCCAGCGTTAGAACTAATGTTGGCTTCATCTCCATGGGCAAGTATCCAACCCTTTTCAAACTCAAAAAATTGTTTATGGAATGTAATGCCCATTGATTCAAAATCCATGAACTTTGAGTATTGCAGTTCAGGTAGGCTAATTAAGCCAGGTACTTTTAATAAAGTGTTATAAAGGCGATCAGTATGATTAGACCGGATAATATGAGCTTCTCGGCTGTGCTCTGTGAGAGCCCAAAGGATTTCCTGAGTAGCTGTGCGATCATCATCCAAAGTTTGTTGATAAGCCAAAGGTGTTTTCTCAGCCCAACGGCTAATGGTTTGAAAGTCAATCTCATCACCAACACATAGTACGCTATCAAATCTCTCGCGTTTCGCAAGGCGGATAACATTCTTTACAGCTGTCTCATGGTGGTATGGAATTTGCAGATCACTTATTACTAAGTATCGCTTAATCGTCATCCTCATCGTCAGTTGGATCTATGGAAGGAATAATCCCACCATCGCCTACGACCCAATCAGGAAAAGTCTTATGCTCGGTCATTAGCCAGAAGGCGTGTTCTGGTGTAAAGCCCGCTTTCCGAGCTGCTTTATAACATTCATGCAAGGCCATGTAATGCTGATCTATTTTGCTTAATGGCTCAGGAGAATGGCGAACTATACGCCTGTTAATCTTTTTGCGTTTAGAAGGCTTGCGTGTGTTCGCCATGATTAAAATTATGACTTACTAATTAAAATAAAAAGATCATCGACACGCTTCTCCAAGCGATTGATTTGATCCTTTATTGATGAACCACCATTAGGTCGTAATTCAGCTAGATAAGATTTAATAACCCAGCGTAGAGCCAGCAATAAAGTTGTGGTTACGGTGCATGCGCCAACGGCAATAGCCACCCAATCGTTTGCAGACATTACTCAGCATTTACACCTAGATCAGTATCTTTAGGATCTAAGGCTTTAATAAGGGGTGCTACAACAGCACCTAAGAGGACAGAGTATTCAGGGCGCATATTTCCAGCAATAGCAAGTGCAACTGTAATTCCAGATGCTGCTACAGCTCTTAAATATGACTTTAAGGCAGCCTTTGATTTTTTATTAAGTTTCATATTTTTCCCCCGATTAGTGGTATTTGGAAGTATGTATTGTCTTGATCGCCCAATTTTGTAAAACTAATATGGATGTGATGATCGTGCATATTGATGCCCTTGTAATCACGCCATGCCCAACCTGCTTTAGGACTTGCTATTTTGCCTTTATGAATTATGTAAGAAATGCGTTTATCGGTTTCTGCGTGATCCCTGAGCTGGTCAGCAAGATACAGCGAGAGCCCCTTTTGTGTACCCAAGTCAGAATCAATATCAATGGCTCGGACACACCCCTCGATGTCTGGATTGTGATCTGACACTCTTGCGGAATGGCGAGAATCACCCACCCATCCATCACTTTTACGATCCCGATCCGGGAACCAATCATCGATCTGCTCCCTCAGCTGTACGCCAGCTTTGCATAACCAAGGTGTCAATTTATTGTTGCCATTACCATCATGGTTGCAGTACCGGATGAAACTATTCCATAAAGAGCTTCATTATCAGATAATTGCATAGTTAATTTATCGCCATTATCCATGCGGTATCCAGTACTTGTAGTTACATCTGAATTGCCTAAATAAATAGTTCCAGATGATGAATGAAGGTAAACAACTTGATCTGCTCTATTGGCTGTTACCAATAATGTAGCTGTAGTTGTTACTGTTTTTTGTGATGTATTAGGCAAGTGATATCTCCTTTGTATTGTGATCCTCGTTAGTGCAATCCCATTTAGCAGCTTTAGCATTTAATACTGCCTCTGCATGGCATTTAGGTTGAATAAAAATATCCTCTAAAGGTAAATAGACCATCGATATACCTGCGTAATTACCTCTAATTTTGCCATTATATGAAGTTCGCTTACAGTTCTGACCTCTAAAATTACCATACCAAGTTTCAGGATCTAATCCTTCAATGGTTTCAGTTTCATCAATACCTACAATAACCTCAGTAACAATATTGTTTTTATCTAAAAATGCGTAATGTGCCATTATGTCCAACTCACATTTCCAGTACCAGCAGTTATTGTTGTAATTTTGGCAGTACTAGTTGTTGTTGTTGATCCTGTCAAACCAGAACCAATAGTTATTGTTAAACTAATTGGATAACTAAGAATAACAACTCCTGAACCACCATTACCGGCGTTAGAATTAACCCAAGAACCACCACCACCCGAACCAGTATTAGCTGTTGCGCTAGTTGCGGATGAAACTGCAAATTTTGCACCATCACCAGCACCACCACCGCCACCAGTTCCTGCCGTTCCTGAACTTGCGGAACCACCACCGCCACCGGCGCGAGCTACTGAAGAACCTGTTATTGAATTAGAAGTTGCAGTTCCACCATTGCCGCCGTTTTCAGTTGTAGTTCCGTTATATCCTCGTGCTGATGATCCACCGCCACCACCACCGCCTGATGCATTAACATTTGTGCTTACACCATCACCACCTTCAAAACCTTGTCCAGAAGTTTTATTTCCACCATATGTAGTTGTATTGCCACCTGAAGCGGAAGCGCCACCACCTGAACCACCACTATAACCATTTTGATTAAACCCAGTACCGCCACCAGTACCGCCACCAATCATAGTATCTGTGTTAAAAATTGAGTTAGAACCATTTGTTCCTAAACCATTGGGAACTCCACCAGAACCACCAGCACCTACCGTTACTGAATAATTAGTTGATAAAGCATAACTAAAATTTGTAACATATTTGTAACCACCAGCGCCGCCACCACCGCCAGTAAAAACAGAACCACCACCACCACCGGCAATTACTAAATAATCAATTTGAGTCACTAAGGGCGGCGATGACACTTGATATAGTGAAGCTGCAACTATATTACCAATCATTATGCAACCGCTCCAACAATTACCCATGTATCTGTACCTGTTTTAATACAAGCTGCTGATTTATATTGTGCAAGAGTTGGTTGAGCAGGGGTAGTGCCAGCACTTACAACTGTTGTAGTTCCAGAAGTTACGGCGCTAATTGTGCAAGTACCTGCACCAAGATTTAATACTGTGATACAAGTACCTGTTGAAAATGCAACAGATGCGTTGGTAGGAATCTTAAAAGCATTGGCTGATGCGTTATTCATTGTTACCAATACTTGATATTGATCTGTTGATACAGCTGTATAAGTTGTACCTGTTTGAGTGTTTGTGGTAAATGCTACAAGGCCATTAAACATGCCTGATGTGAGAACATCACCGGTTGCTGCTGGAAATCCTGTTGCCATTTGTTACTCCTTAGTAGCTTAGTGTATTGGTACCTAGTACCCCATACAAGCTAGATCCAATTATGAATCCATCTATTATAGGCTCTAGGGTGGTAAAAGTTGTTTTCCATGAGTTTACAGATATTGAGTGTTGAACGCCAAATACCTGCAAAGTCTTAGTAAGTGTTGATGTGCCAGTTGCCGCTGGCTGGGTAGTCGTAATAGTTACTGGATCAAAAAAATCAAGATTTAAGGCTGCAATAGTTCCAGCCGTATAACTAGGAGCATAAAGATCAAGGGTAATGGCATCACATCGAACTGTAGTTTCAGCACGGCTTGCAACATAGGCTCTAGCATAATTAAGGGCATCTGTTGTGGTCTGCATAAGAAGATCGGTTTGCGTATAACCATGGGTAAAATACTTGGCCACGCTTGCATCATTTACTGCGGATTGAACCGCAAGACCAGTTGCAGTTATAAATGCTTTATTAAAAATCTGAGCATCATTAAGAAGCCACATAGCATTAAAGTATGAGATGCCTGTGCCATTATCGTTAAAAACTACAGCTGTGCCATTAACAGATGAGGTAGCGGTTAGGCGATCTTTGAATACAGCATTACCAACAGCATCCATATAAAATGCGCCATACTCGCTAAGTTGAACTGTTTGACATGCTCCTAAAACTGTGCGACCAGTTCCCGGATCTGCTTGTAATGTAGTTTGTCCTGCATCTATTGACCTTTGAGAATTAGGCCATGAAACTTGATCTAATAATTTATTGATTCTAGTCCCTGATAATTGACCAGCACCTGAATCTGTAACTGTAGTTATTTGAGCATTGGAAAGAAGTCTTAATCCATCTACAGCTGTAATAGTTGTATAAACTACTTCTCCTACATTCTTAGGTGTTGAAGTGCTATACCCTGTAATATAACCAGCAAATATTGGATAAGTTACTCCTAAATAAGTTGCAGTTATCGATACTTTACGCATTGGATTAAGAAGGTTATAATAGGGCCCGGTTGTATTTTGTGGGTTAAAATCACCGTTCATATCAACAATACGCATTGATAGTGTTCCTGTATTAAATTGATCGGCTAAAGCATTACGACCTCTAGATGTTTGTAATTGATCTACTTGATCTGATACATCAACAATAACTCCAGCAGAATCTGCTAAAACATTTGTTCCAAATATACCTGATCCAATTATAAAAGCATTAGCAAATGCTGGCCCGGTAGAAAAATTGATAGTTGCATTAACTGTAGGAATAGCCATTATAGAGATCCTGCGGGTGTTTGATTCAATCCATTCTTTTGATTCATTAGGAATGAGTTATAAATCAATTGGCCAAATTCTCCGGCATTAGGGGCTAATTCTAAAGTAATTTCTACTGGGGTTGAGTTAATTGCACCAGTATTACCGCCTGCTTGACCAAATGGAGTTCCTACAAATGATGTTGCATTGGTACTAACATTACTTGCTGCTGCTATTGCAGCACTATTGGTTGCGCCATAAGCATTAACTGGATTGTATAATGCAAGTCTTGCAAATGCTGCGGATGCGCCATCTACCAATAAATTGCCAGCTTTAGCAGCATCATTAGCTAATTTTTTCATGGCTTCTGCTGCGTTTAATTCAGCAAGATATTTACTAGCCAAAGCCTGATTATTATCTAATATTGCCAATTGAGATTTTAAGCGAAGTTTAGTTTCTTCATCTGTGGCAGAATTAAGAGCAGCAGTTAAACTTATGCGTTCTAAATCAAATTGATCTTTAAGTTTATCTACTGCAGTTTTAGTAGCATTAGATTTTGTAAGGATAGCCAATTCAGACTTACGAGCTGCAGTAGTTTTGATGCTTAATTGATAATCTTTAACTCTAGTGTCAGCAGATTGTTGTGTACCTTTTAATTCAGATTTTAATTGATATTTGCCATCAACTTTAACAACATTACCTGGTATTACTGTGCTAATAAGTCTTGCTATGCTATTAAAAGCACCAGCAATAACATCTGCGCTTTTAACCATATTGGCAGTAAAAGTATTGATTGAGGTATCACCCGATAAGGTTTTAAGCGCATCCAATAAGCCCTTGCCGATAGCCTCTTTGGATTGATCTACGGCAACTGTAAGTTTGTTTATTTCTCCAACATAGCCAGTTGCAGCAGCTGCGGCTTGTCCTGAAAATGTGGCGTTTAATTGTTTTTGAACATCAACAAATTTAGCACCTTTTAATTGAGTTTTGCTTAATCCAATGCCTAATCTAGATAATGCGGTAGTGTCATTTAGATAAGCTTTAGATAATGTTGTTGATACCTCAGTTAAATCTTTGCCTGTGGCTGCTGATATATCCATAGCAGTCTGAAATATGCTTTGTGCTTCACTAACATTTTTAGTAGCAACAAGTAATCTTTGAAAGCCGGGAATAAGGTTTTCGTCTACTATGCCATATTGCAATTCTAACTTTTTAATATAATCTGAAATAGCAGGTTGTTGGTAAGATAAACCAAGGTTATCTACTGTGGTTCTAAGTTGAGCAGCGGCCTTTTCGGATGCTATAAAAGCGTTAACTGATGCTTTGCCAAATTGAAGTAATTTATATCCAGCAAAGGTTTTAGCAAAGGTTTTGCCTAACTTCTTTACATTTTTGTCAAATGCTGATATTTCTTTTGAGCCTTTTTTAAGGCCTGAGTTATCCCATGTGGATAATGCGGATACAACTAAATTGGCCATTATGCCGCCTTCTTAAATGCTGCAATTAATTCTGTTTCACGATTAAATCTAGTAGCCACTCTTTCAATTGCCTTAACAACCAAGGGATATACTCGACCTTGATCCTCAGCCCATGCACGATAAAGGGCTCGACCTCTTTGTTTTTCAATTCCAACTAAATCTCCACCTAAGGAATTAATAAATTGCTTGCCAGCGTTAGGGTTATTGGAGTTTGAAAATGCGTGTGATCCACGCAATTTCTTACCACCCCATGGCTGACCTTGTGGATTCTTACGACCAGCAGTCTCATAGATAGCACCAGCTGCAGAAGTATTGGCAATATAAAATATTGCTCTAAATCCTGAGTTGTTTTTTTTATTTTGTCCTTCACGATAAACAATTCCTTTTTGAGCAACTGATTGATCGTATTTAGGAAATGGTCTGTAATTTAATATGTCTGATCCATATTGTTTAGTCCAACCAGATAACATCTGGCCATTACTAGGTAAATATCCTCTAGCTGTGTTACGAATAGGCAACATGGCAGTTTTAATCTCCATGCGCATTTCTTTGTTTAATTCAGGATCAACATTCTTCATAGCCTTTTGGAGTTGTTTAACGCCGCTTACTACGACTGGCATTTCTGATCTCCTTTGCTCGATCCTGCAAGACA
>Ga0209189_1003815_pt1 | contig 10016 bp, 8 predicted proteins | sample C_130820_EF_Meta_FD_187308 | JGI IMG/M metagenome (GOLD analysis project Ga0209189, IMG submission 187308) | Freshwater microbial communities from Lake Croche, Canada to study carbon cycling - C_130820_EF_MetaG (SPAdes) (version 3) | ecosystem: Environmental > Aquatic > Freshwater > Lake | place...
CTAGGCGAATGATAGATGTTGCATCCATGACGGTTACCCTCTAGTTGTGAGGTAATCATCTTATCATTTATCGTCATCATCGTCTAACCCAAACCCGCTGCCCCACTCGGAGTCAGCGTCCTTCATCTTGAGTTGCTCTAGCTTTAGAGCGCGGTCTATCACCCGCATCTTGTCGGTGATGGTCGCCGTAGTGTCAGCCATGATTTCTTTCATCATCTTGTTGATGGCGTTCTCCAACTCAGGGTTGATGCCTTTTGCTTTCTTGCTCATTCTTGTGGCTCACTAATTTTGCGTTGCAATGCCCTGGCTATTGGGCTGTCTAAGACGGTTCCCAAAACGGCACGTTTTCCTCTTGTAAGAAATTGAGCCAATGCTTCGGTTGGATACTCAACTCCTTCAAAAAGTCCCCTCAATTTAAGCTGCCGCCCAATTTCTCCAAGCTCATACAAAGGGTGTCTTTCTCCAAAATCTTTGGTGATTTGCCCAAGTTTTTCTAGGCTAATGTTTCCACCAAAAATACCGCCTCTGCGCTCTAGCTCAAGCAATGCTTCGTTGGCAGAATATCTGCGGTTGATTTCTCTGAATTTAGACGCAAGCCCTGTGTTGTTAGTTTCAATGGCATCGTCAATCGCCCTCAACAACTCATAAGCCCTAGTCTTTTCTTGGCCGTCCAATTTATAGGCAAAATCAGACAAATTGCTACGCAAAGCCTGCAACTCTCTGCCATCTATGCCGCCAGCCATTTGTGCGACTGGTTGCAGCATTGGCTCTTGCTGAACGGCCTGTTGCGTGAGATTGCCTTTCCAGTTGGCACGATAAAAATCATCCACTTCTTTTGCCAGACCAACGTGACCAGTGACTTTCTGGTAAATGTCTTTCCACATTTTTGACACGCCAGCAAAGAATTTCTCTACTGTGGTGGTTGGGGTTTTGGTGGTTGTAATCCAGCGAGAAGTCTGTTCTGCAAACCACTCTGAGAAGTTTCTCAGGTAGTCTTGTTCGTACTTGGGGCCAGCAATCGTAGTCCTGACATCCTCTGGATACTTGGCTGCTGTCAGCGGACGATACTGCTCAACAGTTTTTGTTCCCAGCGGAGTTGTGCGGCGGTGTTCTTGGAATGCTTTGTAGATTTCCGATTGAACATTGGAAGGAGCATGGCGCAACAACTGAAACTCGCCTTGGTGACCAAACTCATGCAGGGCAGTAGCGAGAGAACCTTCTTTATCCAAACCAGCCCTGATGATGATGTGTCCCTCACTATCTGCCATGCCGTATGTGCCACCACTTTTGTCATTGCCAAACCATACTTTTGGTTTGACGGCAAGGTTCAAGTTGGTGGACAACTCATCAAGAGTTTTTTGAATGTCAGACGCAAAGGCTGGAGCAGACTTGTCTGTAGCCTCTACCAGGTTAGACCAGTAACGGCGAGTAGACGCTGACAAAGGAGGCGGCGGCGAAAGCGGTACAACAGGTTTCTTTTGATAAGGAGCAATCTTCTTTTGTAGGTCTTGTATGTCAATCCATTTGCCGATGATGTTGTCCGCAGTTTTGCTAATAGTTCGAACATCAGCGGGCAAAATTTTTGCCTCAAAGTCTTTTGCTTGTTGAGCAATGTCAACCAGCTTCTGGTCAATTTTTATTTCTTTGGGTTTGTTTTTAGTGCCAAAGATTTCATCGTACTGGCTGCCAAGTGCTTTCTTGGTTTCGTTCAAATGCGGCTTATCTAGCTTGCCATACGTAGCCGTGTTGCCAGTTTCTGCGCTGGTTAATTCGTTGGCTAACTTTTGGTTTTTGCGTTGTCTGTCGCTGGTTCCGGCAATAGAGTACCCAGGAGAGCCTGCTGGTTTTTGTTCTCTCAGTTGACCTGGCTCAAGAGAAAAGCCCCTCTTCTCTGCTTTTCTTGCAAGGCTTTCTGTTGACGGGGTGGTCTTTCCAACAGCAATCTCTGCCGCTTTTGTAAAAGGAGAAGTGACTGCTGTTTTTAATCCTTCTGTCAAAGGCCTAGTTGCGGCAGCAGTGTATTGAGCAGCGGGCTTTGCAAGCTGAGAAATTGCACCCATCTCTTGAGTAAGACCTGGAAGTGCTTGCGGAATCTTTGTGCTTTCTAGCGCCTCTGCACCTCTTCCAATAGCGCCAACCAGTTGTTGTCCCGTTCTTGTTTGCGGGCGGTAGGTGTATTTCTGTTGAATCTCTTGCGCTTCTTTTTCAGCAGCAAGCGGGCCTTTTCCTTCGCCGCTACCTGGTTGTTCACCATAGTGTTTGGCGGCGCTGTAAAGGCTTCCAAGACCTCCGGCAACTGCTCCACTTGCCAAGGTTGTGGCAGCTTCTACAGGCCCATACAAGTAATCAGCAGCAGCCCTGGGAACTCTTAAAAAATCATCTGTTGCAGACCGTTTTGGTTCAGATACAACTTCGCCTGTGTACTCTTTTCCACCAACAGGAATTATTTCACCAGTGTATTCTGTAGCCATAATTACTCCACATACTTCTTGCCATCTGGAGCCCGATGAACTGGCCTTCCATCTGGGGTTGTACCTATGACGGGATAAGTTTTAATGTCTACTTGTTGAGATGAAGGCTTTGCTGCACCTGTTGGTATTGCAGCAGCGCCCGTTAATGCTGGAGCGGCAGCTTGATAACCGCCTTTTCCTCCTTGAAATGTTTGTTTTACAACGGGAGGAAGCAACTCTTCAAAGTTCTTTCTTCCTGTTCCAGCTTCAAACATTGCTTTAGAAGTTTCAAGGCGGCTGTTGATAAGTTCTTTGACGGTGTTGATAGCACCCTTCAACTGTGCCGGAGACTGCACAGCACCAAAGATTGCCTGCGCCTCTTCACGGTCACGCAACGCACCAGCAGTGCCAGTAATAGCCTTAATAGTTTCTGCGGCAACGGCTTGTTTAGCAGCATTGAAATTGGTGACAGTTGGGTCGCCCGTTGCTGTCTTGAACCAGTTGTATGCGCTGTTAATTGCTTGAGTGTCGTTGTTATCAAGAGCAGTGCCCAATTTGTCCAACGTAGCCAAGTGACCAGCAACAGTGGTAAACGCTGCAATTTGTTTAGCGCCGTAGCCATTGGGGTTAGTCCAGTTGCGATACGCAATGTCTCTATCGCCGTATCCAGCTTCGTTGTACGTAGGGTTAATCTGCCTTGCCCTCGCAAGCAAAGCATTGCGCTGTGGGTCACGCAAAGCAGGAGGTTTCTCTGCGTAATTTGCAATGGCTTTGGCAGTGTCTTCAAAAAGTTCTTTGGCACTAATGCCAGAAGCGCCAGCTCCTGCACCGCCACCACCACCTTTCAAACTAGCAGCAAACCTCGCAAAATCTTTTCGTTCTGCAAGCCTACGTTGGTCATCAATAACCCGCTGCGCTTCTGCTCTAGCCTCTGCTTCCAATTTGTCCTGTATGCGTTCTTGACGACGTTGCTCATCTGTCACCGCTTTGTCTGCTGCCCTGCGAACTTCCTTTGCCCGCTCATAAGCAGCGACCAAGCCGTTTTTCTCAGCATACGTCTTCATGAAGTCAGCACCTGCCTCTGCAAACGCAGCAGCAGCACGCTCATCAGCAGCACGCTTGTCGCGGGTGAACTCTTCTAGAGAATGGCGCAATTCATTTTCCAAGAATGTGGCTTTTGACTGCAAGGCTTTGAAGTTCTCATCAAACTTCACCTTCTCTTGCTTGAACACATCTTCACGGCCCTTCTGGTGGCCTTCCAACATGCCGTTCATGGCAGACATAGCCTGCTGGGCGTTCTGCTTGCCACCAGAGCCAATGGCAAAACCAATGACGTTGATGAGCGAAAACAGAGCCGCCTGGGATTCAAGATTCTCTTTTGATGGCTCAAAGTGAGCATTCATCAACTGCTTGTCAATGCTGCCCTTTTGTTCTTTTATGGGCGCTTCTCGCTCTGTTTGTCGAGCAGTCAGTTCTGTTGTTGCCTGTTCTTTTGTTTTGGCCTGCGTTGCTGCACGTTCAGCCTCATTCTGTGCTTTCCTTGTCTCAAGCTCAGTCACTTTTTGGCTGGCGGCAAGCTCTTCCTGAGAAGCAGTGTCCCGCTTCTTTATAAGCTCTTGGATAGGGTCTTGCGGCGTGGCAAGTTTTAGGAGTTTCTCAGCCATGTTTACCCCTTATGCAATGGGTGTCGTAGACCCTGGCTGCTGACCAGAAGTTTGTGCAAGTTGCGGAGACAAGGTGCGGGCAATGTTGTTGAAGTAGGTGTTGGTCAAATTGTTGACGTACTGGTCTGCCTGGATGCCAGTCTTAATAGCGCCCGTCATTATCTGGTCGCCAATTCCGGCAACCTTCAGCCCGTAGTCGTACTGACCTTGCAGCAGTTGCTGACGGAACGCCTCTACCTGGGCTTGTGCCTGCTGTGCGCCTACACCGCCACGGGCTTGTGCGCCTTGTGCCGCCTGTGCTTGCACTGCCTGTAGCTGCTGTTGAGCCGCAGGGCTAAGTTCTCCCCGCTGTGCCTTTGCAACCAGTTCTTTGCCTTGTTGCTGATAAGGCGCAGCCATAGCCGCCATTTCTTCTTTGGCTTTGCGACCTTGCTCTGCTGACTGCTGCGCCGAGTAAGCGCCCAGAACAGCCTGCACACCACCAATACCCAGCTTTGCTTTTGTGTCAGGGCTTAGAGTGCTCCACCAATCGCCCACCTTGCCCAGCAAGTCTTTGTCTTGCGTTGGCTCAACATAAGCAGGAGCAGCAGCAGCACGCGCCGCACTGTCTCTCAAGCTACCAGAGATGTTTTCATCTGTGTATTTAGAACCAGATGGTGCAGAAGCAAAATCACCAAATGAAGCAAAAGCGCCTTGACCCAAATCAACTTTAGGAGCTGCATCAGCAGCCTGGTTCTCTTGAAAATAGCGGGCTGTGTCTGGCAAAGTTGCCCGCTCATAAGCAGCAAAAGAAGAGCTAGGACTTACTTCTAATGGGGCAACAGAAGAAGACTTCAATTCTGTTGACGGCCCTTGCGGAATTGGAGGAAATTCAGAAGCAGGACGTGCATATTGATGACCAAAATCTTCAAAAGGTTTATTATAAATACTTTCTTCATCATCTGCAAAAGAAGGCACACCAGTGTCCGCGTGTGGCTTGCCAGAGCCTCCACGGGCTTTCAGCAAGTCAGCTTCCTCTTGGTTGATGTAGGCAAGCATGTGCCCTGGCGGGGCTTTCTTTTGCAACAGCCGCGCTATCTTGCGGACATCGCCACCCACACCTGTCATTTGCCGAATTGCTGATGCCATGCTTACACTCCTAGTGCGTCTTTGAGTTTCAGAGACTCTTCGTTCCAAACTTTTCTGCGGGCTTTACCCGTGCCTGGGGCTTCAATTTCACCAGCGCCACGATAGGCTGTCAACCCTGTAGTTCCTAACGCTTGCCCTAGCGCAGCGGAAGACTTGGTTTTTGGCGACAAAACTGTCTTGGTAAAAACGTCAGACGGCGGTTTGGCCTTGGGGTCGTAATCATAAACAGGTTGTTTTGGCTCTGCCCCTGTGTCTTCTACAGATTCATCAAGAGTTTTAATTGGCTTCCCATCTGCATCAACATCAACAGGAACGTCTTCTTTTGGCAATTCTGGCACAGGAGTTGGCTCTGTAATTGGAGCAGGAGCAGGCTCAGACGGCGCACCGTCTTTTGTTGCTGGAAACTCTGGTCGAATCAATTCAATAAGCTGCTTGTCTTTTTCTGATATTGGTGCTGGTGCAAGACCAGAAGGAGGTGGCGCTATAGGTTCTGGAGCGGGCGTTGGCGCTGGTACAGGCTCCGGCACTGGAGATGGCTCTGGTGCAGGCTGGGGTACAGGCGTAGGCGCAGGCGTAGGCAAGGGAGCAGGAGCAGGAGCAGGAGCAGGCTCTGGTGTTGGTGTTGGTGCAGGCACAGGCTCAGGTGCGGGCGCAGGAACTGGAGATGGTTCAGGCGCGGGTTTAGGTGCAGGCGCAACTTCTGGTGCTATTTCTGGAGCAGGCGTAGGCTCAAGAACAGGAGAAGGTTCTGGTTTTATCAGTTCAATAAGCTGCTTGTCTTTTTCTGATATTGGCTGCGTTGCAAGAGGTGGCTCTGGTGTTGGTGTTGGTACAGGCACAGGCTCCGGCGCGGGCACAGGTGTTGGTACAGGCACAGGCTCCGGCGCGGGCACAGGCGTTGGCGCAGGCTGGGGTACAGGCGTTGGCGCAGGCGAGGGAACAGGAGCGGGTGCAGGGGCGGGACTTGGCGAGGGTGCAGGGGTAGGGATAGGACTTGGCGCAGGGGTAGGAGAAGGTACTGAAATAGTAGAACCTGGCTTAGTGCTAGGGTCTATTGTTACAGTAAAAATCTCTCCGCTAGGTTTGATAACAAGAGCATCTCCAGTGCTAGGGTCTACCCTAACAACAGTGACAGGCTCTTCTGGTGCTGGCGCTGGAGTTGGAACTTGTTGGTTTTGCCTTGCCAGACGTTCTGTTTCTGCTTGTGTTTGGTCTGGAGTAATGTCTAAAGGAGCAACAGGACGAGGCTCAATATTGACTGTTTCAAGTGGCGCTACTGCGCTTGGCATCTTTAGGCCAGCGTAGTCTCTGTATATCTGCGCCAGCTTTGCGGCCTCATTAGGGTCACCAGCGTTGGGGCTGTATGTCGCTAATTGAGCGGCTAGAACGGCAGGGTTTAACCTTGATGCAACTTCGGCAATTGTCAATCCTAATTGCCCTAGCCTTTGTTCTATGGCGGGCAACAAAACCTTGTAGTTGGGGTCATTGGCTGCTTCTGCCACCAAACGAATCAAAGGCTCTGCTTGCTGCAACACAGCACTTGCCGTCATCTCTGCAAGAGGCAACGCGCCTGCGGTTTTAACTCCAGGAGCTTGCTCAATAATGTTGTCAATACGAGATGAAATCTGTTCTGGAGAAAGAGCAGAAGTTTTTCCAGTGTCAGCAGGAGGTGCTGGTGTAGGAGCTGGTGCTGTCAATTGGGAACCTAAAGCACCAGCAGCAGATGTAAGACCGCCCGTAATAGCACCTTGCGTACCGCCCGTTACCGCGCCACCAGCAGCACCGCCAACTGCTGCGCTTGCTATAGGACTAGAAGCGTCTACAGCTTCTTTGTACGCCGTGGAAGCACCAGAGCTAACAAGCCCTGCTGTCATGGCCTTCTCAACGTCTGCTTGTGAGCCACCTTTAGCAGCGGTTGCAAGACCAGAAGAAACGGTAGAAGTAATAGCGTTTTTAATTCCAGGGCTGCTTATTACTTTGCCAATTTGTTGCTGCACTTCACCAGTTGCACCAGAGACTGCTGCGTTGACTAGCGCGTTTTCTGCGGCTTTCTCAAAAGGAACACCTTGCGCTACTTGCACAGCAATGCTAGTAACAGCTTGAGCGGCAATAGGAGCGTATGCTCCTAACGCTGAAAAAGCAGGAGCAATAGAAGCGGCAACCGTAGGAGCCATAGCGGCTATAGCAACAGCAGTTATCAAGGGAGCATTCTTTGCTAACTCAACAGACAAATTTTGCAAAGGCTGTGTTGCCTGCGTAAGAAAATCTTTGCTGCCAGAACCTCTTTGACCTTGTTCTAAAAGATTACCGTTAGGGTCAAAATTGGTGACTATGTTTGTTGCTGGGTCGTAGTAGCTGTAATAACCTACTGTTTGTTGCCCACTTTTTCCGCTTCCAACATCTTTCATCACCGTTTCAATTTGACCAACGGGAATGTTGAGCTTCTGAGCTATTTGCTGGAGAACTTGCGGCCCTTGGTCGGGAACATTTCTTGTGTATTGACCGTTTCTACCTCCAGAATATGACCAGCCCTCTCCAGAAGGTGGAGGGTCTTCTTGGTTCCAAACTTCAACTGCCATATCAGACTCCTAACGCAGATGCTATCTGCTCATGTATTGTGAGGTGCACACCCAGCCAATCGTAGAAGTCATCCTCGACATTCCAGTCTGCGTCCAGCAACTGAAACGGGTTATCCAAGACCAAGATGGATGCTAGTGATTCATGCTCTTGGTTGTGCACAAACAGCCAATCATCTAGGTTGTCAGTGTTGGCATCAATGATGGGGTACTTGGGGTACAGGATGTTGTTGTCAGCAAGCACTTGGGAGAACAGCCTGTGCTGCACCCCGTTTTCAAACAAGAACTGTCCCAGGCCGTCTTTGTCGCCAAACCGCACGTAGGACAAGTCATTCATGTTCATGGCTTTTTCCTAAACACTTCATCCCGCAACAGCACGTAGGTTCGGAATATGGTGAAGAAAAGAGTCGCCCACAGCACAGCATCCGACAGGGTGAAGTGCCCGAGGATAGTCCCCACCCAAATAACGATGAGGTCTGTAAAAGATGCGTTGCCTGTGTCTTGTTCCATGTCAGACTGCGTAGTAAGGAATCTTCTTGTTGGTTCCAGAAATCTGTACCGTGATGTAGCCTTCCGGCACTAGCGGCAGGCTGGACGTTACGAATGTCGCAGACGCTGAATTGGCGCTGGTGAAGTTTGTGCCACCCAACGTAGCCAACGTAGTGACAGAGATGGTGGTGAAGTTGCCAGTGTCGCCGCCGTCTACTTTCTGCCAAATAGACCCGTTGAACACCGCCCAATCACCTACACCCCACAGCGTAGTGCCGTCAAGGTTGGTGCTGCCAGCAACAGACACCACATAGTAGTCACCCTTAGTCCCAACACTAGAAGTAAGCGTAGGCGTGTTGGTGCTTGCGTTCCAAGTGCCCTTGTAGTTAAGAGCGCCTATGGCGTTGATGGTGCTGCTGACTGTTTTCAACATGATTAGAGTCCGTCACCAGGGGTGATGTACACCGCAGCAGTGCTGCTGCCAGTGATTCCTGTAAAGTAAGCGTTAGGGACAAATGTCAGAATCTCATCTGTACCAGCAAGGATGGGATACGCAGGGCCAGTGCTGGTCACAACAACCGCACTATTGGTAGCGTCAGCAGACGCAACACCATAGCCTAGAAACACCGTCACCAGCCCGCTGTTGATGATGCGGTATTGGTTTCCACCCAGCGTAGTAGACAACGCTTGCACAGGCGCAGGCGCAGTCACAGCAGCCGTGAAGACAACCGTGTTGCCTGTCTTAGTAAATGCGTTGGTACTCATGTTATTTAGCCTCCAGCGCCGCAACACGCGCAGTAAGTTCTTGGATGGCTGAAGTCAGGGTTGCCACCAAGAAGCTAGTGTCGATACCTTGGTGAAGAGGATTTCCATCTTCGTCTACAGCGTCTTTAGCTCCAATCACAGCCTGCGGAAAAACTTCTCCTAATTCATGGGCAATAAACCCTTCACCATCAGAACCGTCAAATTTCCATTTGTAAGTGACGGGCTTAAGCAATGCAAGTTTGCTCAATGCCCCGGTCATTGGGACTACATTTTCTTTAAGACGATAGTCTGATACTGTGGCATACGTTGTTAAAGTATTACTTCCAGTTATAGAGCCAATTGGAGTTCCGTTGTATCTGAACGAATCAAAATATTGAGTACCAGCATTTGTGTGATTTGTTGCTCTTGCCCAAGCAACTCCAGATTGTTCAACCCTAAATCTTCCATCTAGACCAACGGTTCCTACTAACAAATTTTGAGTTGAGTCAATACGCATACTTTCTACACCATTTGTATAGAACGTCATTGCGTTTGGTGTAGCATTAGTAGAATTCAAATAAAGAATTTGACCAAGTGCTGAACTTGTGGTGTCAGTAAAAATAATTTGACTAAAATTAGCTGATGGAGCTTTTAGTGTAAAAGCTGCGTAGTCTGTTGACTCAATTGCTATTTTTGTGTAACCGTTTAATGAACCAGACCCATTTAATGGGCCAACGTGCAAAGGTGCTGCTGGATTAGTATTTCCAATGCCTACATATTGGCTTGTGCTTACAGTGACTGCTGTGTTGCCGTTGTTGCTTTGCAATGTAAGCGCGTTGCCCGCAGTAGAAGTAATAGTGTTAATTTTTGGCGTGGTCAACGTCATGTTGTTGAGCGTGGTGACGGTGTTTCCTAGCTGGATAGCCGTGTTGCCCAACGTGATGGTGGTCGCAAAGTTGCTGTCC
>Ga0209189_1003816_pt1 | contig 10014 bp, 6 predicted proteins | sample C_130820_EF_Meta_FD_187308 | JGI IMG/M metagenome (GOLD analysis project Ga0209189, IMG submission 187308) | Freshwater microbial communities from Lake Croche, Canada to study carbon cycling - C_130820_EF_MetaG (SPAdes) (version 3) | ecosystem: Environmental > Aquatic > Freshwater > Lake | place...
CGTGATTCTTTTGTGTTAAATTATTTATTTTTTCTACTTTAAAAATATTATCTATATAGTTTCATAACGTTATTTAGTTAAATTTTCTTTAAGTTTATAAAAACACAAAAAAACCATAAAAGTTATAGCGAAAATTAATCAGTATTTTGATATTCAGCCAATAATTGCACTGCTAAAATCAGTCGCACATTGGAAACTCTCTCGCATTTAAGCCAATAATAAGATTAGAATTTAGTAGAGTGCAATCATTTGGAATACTTATATTATTGAGCGAAAGCCACCATAAAACACTAATTTTTTGAACAAAACCGTTTTTGCCATAACGCCCCCTTTTACCCAGCTAAATACACCGTATCCAGCAACGGCCTACATTAAGGGTTTTCTGAACACCAAAAACGTATCATGCTTTCAAGCCGATTTGGGAATTGAGGTGATTTTGGCTTTATTTTCAAAAAAAGGGCTAACAGAATTATTCGACTTTATTAATCAAAAAATAGAGGTTTTCTCACAAAACTCTCAGCGGATTATTGCTTTACAAGAAGATTATGTTCAGACGATTGATGCCGTAATTTTATTTTTACAAGGCAAAAACCCTACGCTTTCTCATATAATTTGTCAAGAAAACTTCTTGCCGGAAGCATCTCGTTTTGCTCAACTCGAAGACCTTGATTGGGCTTTTGGCTCAATGGGAATGCAAGATAAAGCCAAGCACTTGGCAACGCTCTATCTCGAAGATATTTCTGACCTCATCATGGAATGCGTTGACCCACATTTTGGGTTTAGTCGCTACGCTGAGCGTTTGGGGCGTTCGGCCAATAGTTTTGATGAATTATATAAAGCCTTACAGCAAGATTTCAGCTATATCGACAGAATTTTGTTAAAAGTTTTGGCTGAAAGTATGGCCGAAATTCAACCAAGATTAGTAGTTATTTCAGTGCCTTTCCCTGGAAACCTCTACAGTGCATTCAGAATTGGACAATGGGTAAAACAAAACTATCCAACCACCAAAGTTGCTATGGGAGGCGGCTTTGCCAATACTGAATTGCGTTCCTTATCTGATGTCCGAGTTTTTGAATTTTTCGATTACGTATCTCTTGATGATGGCGAAGCTCCGTTGGAAGCAATTTTAGCCCTCCAAGCCGAAACGGCGGACGGCCCCGATTTGAAACGTACTTTTATTCTTGAAAAGGACAAAGTTGTTTATAAAAATAATTCTTCGCTAAAAGACTATAAACAGTCGGAAGTTGGCACGCCCGATTATAGTGATTTGCTATTAGATAAATATATTTCGGTTATCGAAATCGTCAATCCAATGCACCGAATGTGGAGCGATGGCCGTTGGAATAAACTAACAATGGCTCATGGCTGTTATTGGGGAAAATGCACATTCTGCGATATTTCGCTTGATTATATTAAGATTTACGAGCCAATTGCAGCAAATCTACTTTGCGACAGAATGGAAGAAATGATCGCTCAAACGGGCGAAAATGGTTTTCACTTTGTCGATGAAGCTGCTCCACCTGCTTTGATGCGAGCATTAGCTTTGGAGATTTTACGCCGAAAACTAACCGTAACTTGGTGGACAAATATCAGATTTGAGAAAAGTTTTAGTAGAGATTTATGTCAATTGCTCAGAGCATCGGGTTGTATTGCCGTTTCGGGAGGTTTGGAAGTAGCATCTGACCGACTACTTGAATTGATTCAAAAAGGTGTGACCGTTGCTCAAGTGGCACAAGTTACTCGTAATTTTACTGAGGTAGGTATCATGGTGCATGCTTATCTGATGTACGGATTTCCGACCCAAACTACCCAAGAAACCATAGATTCGCTCGAAATGGTGCGTCAGATGTTTGAGATAGGCACTTTGCAATCAGGCTTTTGGCACCAATTTGCCATGACCGCTCACAGCCCAGTTGGGATGTTCCCCGAACAGTTTTCGGTGCAGCGAGAAAGCAATACTATCGGTACTTTTGCTAATAATGATTTAATTTTCTCCGACCCAAAAGGCACAGACCATGAGGCATTTAGCTTTGGTCTTAAGAAATCTTTGCTCAATTATATGCACGGAATTTGTTTTGAATATCCATTACAAGAATGGTTTGATTTTAAGATTCCACGCACGAAAGTTCCGAAGAATTATATTGAAAATGCTTTGCTCGAAGATGATGACGGTTCGGCGTCCCGATTTATGCTAAAACCTAGCTCAAAATTAGTTTGGCTGGGCAAAAAACCATTGGTAAGTTATTCAAGTACAACAAAAAAAGGACAAACATTTCAGACCGCAAATCTTACTTTTCACGATAAAAAAGAAACTTTCAGCATCAAAATTAACCAAGCTCAAGGCGATTGGTTAGTTGAAATGCTGGATAAAATTTCCACAAAAAAACTAAAAACTTATACATTCCAAGAAATAAAAACAGACTACGAAGCAGCTGGTTTTGAAGATTTTGAGTTGTTTTTCTATAATAAGCCAGTGAATGTGCTGCGTGATTATGGGTTGTTGGGCTTGTGATTTCTTTACCACAATAGATACAATTGAGCCTCAATAGGCACAAGTTTTAACAGGATAAACAAGTCATTTTGAAACTATTGAGCATCAAAATCGGTTAATAATTGATACTTTCAACAAATAATATCTGTGGCGGAAATACAAAAAAACGAAACTTCACCCTCTGGCAAAATCTTCGATTTAGAAATTCTAAAACGACTTTTCCAATTCATTAAGCCTTACAATGTTAAGTTTTATAGTTTGGTGCTGACAATCATGCTCGGTGCTACTCTAGCCCCTGCCCTACCTTTACTTATTCGCCAAACGATTGATGGCCCAGTTTCAGCAGGTAATTATACAGGTCTTGCTAAAATGATGGCTTCTATGATTGGTCTTTTGGTTGTGCAATCTTTAATACAATTTACCAATACTTATTTAGCTGGGTGGCTCGGGCAAAATATCATTCGTGATATTAGGGTACAGCTTTACCATAAAATCCTTCATTTACGCCTAAAATTCTTCGATGACACTCCTATTGGCCGACTCGTTACGCGAATAATTTCTGATATTGAAACTCTGGCTGATGTTTTCAGCGATGGTATTGCAGCCATTGCAGGCGATATTTTGCAATTAGTTCTTATCATTACGGTAATGTTTTATACCGATTGGCGACTTTCATTGATTAGCCTTTTTACGATTCCGTTTATGTTGGTGAGTACTTATGTTTTCAAAGAAAAAGTTAAAAAATCATTCAACGAAGTGCGAAATGCAGTTTCGAGCCTCAATTCTTTTGTGCAGGAACACATCACCGGCATGAGTATTGTGCAGATTTTTAATTCTGAAAAAATTGAGTTTGATAAATTTCATGCCATCAATACCAAACATCGCGACGAAAATATTAAGTCAATCATGTATTATTCAATTTATTATCCAGTTGCTGAGGTAATTGCGGCTTTGGGTACTGGTTTGGTTGTTTGGTTTGGGGCAAAACAAATGCTTAACGCCGAGGTAACTTACGGTACGGTTACGGCTTTCATTATGTTTATCAATATTTTCTTTCGCCCAATCAGAATGATTGCCGATAGAATGAATACCCTCCAAATGGGAATTGTAAGTACGGATAGAATATTAAAATTGCTCGATAGTGATGATTATACAGCCGATGATGGGTCTAAAAAAGCAAATTTAAAAGGTGAAGTTGAATTCAAAAATGTTTGGTTCGCTTATAATGATGTAAATTATGTTTTGAAAGATATTTCATTCAAGGTAAATCATGGCGAAACTGTTGCTTTTGTTGGAGCAACTGGTGCAGGCAAGTCTTCGATAATAAATTTATTATCAAGATTTTATGATATAAATAAAGGAACAGTTCTGATTGATAATCAAGACGTAAAAGAATACGAACTACGCAGTTTGCGTGAACAAATCGGCGTAGTTTTGCAAGATGTATTTTTATTTTCTGATACTATCGAAAATAATATTACACTAGGCGATAGCAATATTTCTAGAGAAAAAATCGTAGAAGCAGCCAAACTCGTAGGCGTTCACGATTTCATTATGCAACTACCCAACGACTACGATTATAACGTACAAGAACGTGGAGCCACACTCTCAGTTGGTCAACGTCAATTGATTTCGTTTGTACGAGCAATGGTGCATGACCCAAAAATCATTGTATTAGACGAAGCCACTTCGTCAGTCGATACTGAAACTGAAGAATTGATTCAGAATGCAATTGATAAACTGATGCGTGGACGCACGTCAATCGTCATTGCTCACCGTTTAAGCACAATTCAAAAAGCAAACAAAATCATAGTTTTGGATAAAGGCAAAATCATGGAAGAAGGCAGCCATGAAAAACTACTAAAACTTGATGGTTTTTACGCAAATTTGTATAATATGCAATATAAAGAAGTTTTGGTTTAGAAGCATAATTTTTATATTTTTTTTGTTTAGTTAATTATCAAAAATATATGAAACTTATTTTTCACGCTTTATTTGCATTTTTCCTTTCTCATACGTTAATTGCTCAAAGTTGGCAAGTCAGTTCTCCCAATGGAAAAATCAGAGCTACAATCCAACGTATCGAACTCGATGGTACACTAAAATATAATGTAGACTATCTAGAGAACAATCAAACACAAACTATTATAGAGTCATCTAATTCAGGTATTTCTCGTATTGACCAGTCCTTTAATAATAGTTTAACATTTGAAAATAGTAGTGTGGCGACTATTGACGAAAACTATACGATGTTGATTGGCAAGCAATTACAACTTCGCAACAATGCCAACGAAATCACGCTAAATTTTCATAACTCTAATAATAGTAAATTTCAGGTAATTTTTAGAGCATACAATGATGGAGTAGCACTCCGTTATCGTTTCCCTGAAACTTCCAATACTACTTTTTACGTAACTGAAGACAAAACGACTTTCCAAATCCCAGTCAGTAACAGCAAAACTTGGATTCAAGGCTATGATAATTTTAGACCTGTTTATGAAAAATTTTACGAAAATGGTATAAATCTCAATCAAGCTATAAATCAGTTTAATGGATTGGCATTTCCTGCCCTTTTTCAAACGCCCAATGCTTGGATATTGCTCACCGAGGCCGATTTAGATGAAAATTTTTTTGCGTCTCATCTATCTTCTTATTTCGGTAATGGAACATTTTCGGTTGCCGCACCAAGCCCAAATGATGGCAATAGTTATGCGTCTTATGCAGGCTCGACATTACCATGGACAATGCCTTGGCGAGTAATATTGATTGGCAAACAACTCAATAATGTGGTTGAATCTAACCTCGTTTCTCATGTAAGTAAAGCATCACAGATAGTCAATACAACTTGGATACAACCCGGAATTTCGACTTGGAGTTGGTGGTCAGACCTCGATAGTCCTACCAATTTTACCAAACTAAAAACTTTCATAGATTTAGCAGCAGAGTTAAATTTACCCTACTCATTGATTGATGCCAACTGGAATCAAATGGGAAATGGTGGAGATATTAATGCCTTAATTACTTACGCCAATAGCAAAAATGTAAAACTTTGGTTATGGTATAATTCGGGTGGACCTTCAAACGACCAATCTGAACAACCTCGTGACTTAATGAACATCCAATCTGCTCGCCGCCAAGAGTTTGCTCATATTCATGCTTTGGGCATTAAAGGTGTAAAAATTGATTATTTCCAGAGCGATAAACAGGAATTAATGAAACTTTACATTGATATTCTGAAAGATGCCGCTGAATATGAATTAATGGTTAATTTCCATGGAAATGTTATTCCAAAAGGTTGGTCAAGAACATATCCTAATTTAGTTGCAATGGAAGCAGTAAAAGGTTCAGAAGCCTATATTTTTGATGGAAGCTTCCTGCCCAATGTACCTCGTCACCACACCATTTTGCCTTTTACAAGAAATGTAATCGGCCCAATGGATTATACACCGACCATTATCGGTTGGGGAAGTGGAGCTGAACATCTTACAACTGATGTTCACGAAATTGCATTGCTTAACACTTTTGAATCAGGCGTAACTCATTTAGTCGATATGGTAGCGAGTTATACAAACTTACCAACCTTGGCTAAATCAATCATTAGCAAGCTCCCCACAGCTTGGGACGAAACACGTTTGGTAGACGGTTTCCCTGGTACACACGTTATAATGGCTCGTCGCAAGGGAGAAAACTGGTATATTTCTGGAATTAATGGTGAAAATCAAGTGCGAAATGTTTCATTACCATTATCATTCATTGCTACTGGCGATTATTCAAAACAAGTATTAAGCGATGGAGCAACTCCACGAGATATTCACACTTCAGAAACCAATTACCAAGTTCAAGCCAGCAACACAATTAGCTTAAATATGCAACCCTATGGCGGTTTTATGATGGTTTTGAAACGAGCAGCGTGCCAAACAACTCATAATATAACATCACAAATTACAAACAATATAAAATATGAGGCATCAGAAACCATACAAGCTACAAATATTATCAGTTCAACAGCTAATGTAACTTATGATGCAGCCAAAAGTATTCTATTGTCTGCAGGTTTTCAAACTCAGCAAGGAGCAATTTTTAAAGCTTATATTGATGGATGTGGTAATCAATAGTTCATTTTATCATACTCATAAAAAAATGGTTTGCGAAGATTCAGACGGTTAATCATTTTATTATCAAAACTTTGTAACTTTGAATTTTTGAACCTTTGTGCCTTGAATAGTTATTTTCTTAACCCTAACTGACCTAAAAATGAAAAAACTTACGCTCTTTTTAGCGATATTTATTCACCAGCATATCAATGCCCAAAACAACCGTGCTTCAACGGGTATTGATAGAAAGAATGCCTTTCAAAAACACGCCGAACTCGTCAAAAAATCTCCTTTTAAAAATCTCAATTGGCGGCTCCTCGGCCCTGACAATACCAGTGGGCGAGCAACCGATGTTTGGGGAATTGAAGGTAATAAAAACATCATTTATGCAAGTTTTGCCACAAGTGGATTTTGGAAAACCGAAGACGCTGGAAAAACCTGGAAACCTTTAATGGACGAAATCGGGACGCAAGCAATTGGAAATTTTGCGGTGTCAAAATCAAATCCTAACGTAATTTATGTTGGCACCGGTGAAGCCAATATTCTTCGAGCTTCACTTCCTGGCATGGGAATGTATAAATCGACTGATGCCGGAAAAACTTGGCAACATCTTGGCCTTGAAAACACCAGTACGATTGCACGTGTTGTAATTCATCCAACCAACCCAAATATTGTTTATGTAGCAGCCAGTGGCAATGAATGGAGCTATAATAACGACCGAGGAGTCTATAAAACAACCGATGGCGGCAAAACTTGGAGCAAAGTTTTATATCAAAACGAAAAAAGCGGTTGTATAGATTTATTGATTGACCCCTCAGAACCACACACGCTTTATGCTTCTATGTGGAATAGGATTCGTAAGCGTTGGAGCGACCCAACTCCCGAAGATGGCGATTATCTATATAAATCGACTGATGCCGGAAAGACTTGGAAAATCATCAAAAATGGTTTGCCTGATACAAAAAATACTGGCCGAATCGGCTTGGCAATGTGTGCCTCAAAACCGAATGTTTTGTATGCTTATGTAGATAATCATACGCCCAAACGTCAAGGAAATGATGGAGAACTCGACTCCTATGGCCGCCCAAAAGAATTGGTTATTTTGGGAGCAGAAGTATATAGAAGTTCTGATAAAGGCGAATCTTGGACTAAAATGAGCGAAAATGACAAACAAATGGAAACATTTGGTGGAACTTATGGCTGGGTTTTTAGTCAAATTAGAGTTGACCCATCGAATGAAAACAAAGTTTTTATCATGGGATTAAACATCGCGGAGTCTGCAGACGGCGGCAAAACTTGGAACACTGTAAAAGGTGGAAACACGGCAGATACTCGCATTCATGGCGATAATCACGGAATGTGGATTGACCCATCAGATAGCAATTATATACTTAATGCCAACGATGGCGGTGTAGTGGTAACGTATGATGGTGGTAAAACTTGGAAAAACTTCTTCAAGGAAATTCCAACAACACAGTTCTATAATGTTTCTTATGACATGGCAACGCCTTTCAATATTCATGGCTCTGTACAAGATGAAGGCTCAATGGGAGCAAATGTTTCATGGCAAGCTTGGAATGGAATAACAGATAAGCAAAATGGTTGGCATTTTGTACCAGGTGGTGAAGGCAGCATTATTGCGATTGACCCAAAAGACCCAAACATTACGTATTCTAGTGCTTTTTATGGCAGAATCCAACGAGGAGATTTGACCAAAGAAGGGAAAGAACGTATTAAAAATATAACCATAAAAAAAGCTGAAGATGAAGAAACACATCGTGGCGAATGGTTAGCTTACACCCACATTTCAAACTTTGATAACAAGACCATTTATCACGGAATGCAGTATTTATTTAAGTCAACCGATATGGGAGAAACTTGGAAACGCATCAGTCCAGATTTGACGACGAATGATAAAAACCGTATAGGTAAATTACCGTATGCCATTGCTCACCAAGCAATTACGGCTTTGGCAGAGTCTCCGTTAAAGCAAGGTACTTTATATATAGGCACTGATGATGGAAATGTGCATCTAACGACGGATGATGGCAAAACATGGACAAAAATAATGGCTGGCATACCACAAAATACCCATGTTTCGAGACTCGAAGCATCTAAAACTAAAGACGGAACGGTTTATATTACTCTCAGCGACCGCCGAGAAGATAATATCAAACCATACATTTATAAAACATCCGATTTTGGAAAAACTTGGATAAGTATCACAGGAGATTTACCAGCTTCACCAGTAAATGTGATTCGTGAAGACCCTTTCAATTCTTCTATTCTCTACTGTGGAACAGATTTAGGCGTTTATACTTCAAAAAACGGCGGCAAAAACTGGGAGTCAGTTCAAGCCAATTTGCCGGTGAGCGTTTCAGTACAAGATTTATTCATTCACCCACGAGATAATAAAATGGTCATTGCTACCTATGGCCGAGGAGTTTGGGTGATGCAGCGGTAATCAAACCTAAAAATTAAAGCAAAAAAAAAGCCCTCGACTCATCGGGGGCTTCCTGTAAATTATATAATTCTACTCACCGAAGTGATGATATAATTATGCTAATTTTACGTTAACGGCGTTTAAACCTCTTTTCCCTTCTTGGATATCGAAAGTAACTTCGTCATCCTGACGGATTTGGTCTTTTAACTCAGACACGTGAACGAATACTTCTTGGTTTGAGCCTTCTACTTTGACAAAACCAAATCCTTTGGTTTCATTGAAAAACTTTACTGTTCCTTTAGACATTTTGTATTTGTATTAGTACTTTAAAAGCACAAATTTAAGTAAATAAATTTGTAATCAAACATAAATTTAATTTTTCTGTGTTTTTTTTCGAAATTTTCATAAAATTTGCCACAAAAAAGTCTTTTTAAGTCATTACATCAAAATCAACATAATTATTAATGTTCAATTTTTTATCACCACACCTGTTGCTTACAGAAAAAGGAAGTAGTTTCTCCCAAATATGAATAGGCTTAATTCAATGAAGCTATTCATATACACAGAAAAGGAAGGAAATTAGCATACATCAATCCAGGAAAAAACTAAGTCATTTTAGCAAATGCCTTATACACAAAATTAATTTTAGCTTTGAAATTCGATTTTATAATTGACTGAACAGGTAAAAATACTAAAACCACCTCAGCAATGAGGTGGTTTCCATTTTATCCATTCTGCTCTTGAAGCATACGGAGATATAAACTCTCTACTTTTTTTCTTGCCCAATCAGTTTTTCTTAAAAATTTCAAGCTCGAATTGAGTGATGGATTATTAGCAAAACAGTTGACATTTACATGGTAAGCCATTTGATCCCATCCGTAATAATCTCTGAGTTCTCTTACTATTCTTTCGAGCGTAATTCCATGCAGCGGATTGTTGGGTTGTTGTTCGTTTACCATACCTTATTTTTTCTTCTTTTTTGTCTT
>Ga0209189_1003817_pt1 | contig 10014 bp, 10 predicted proteins | sample C_130820_EF_Meta_FD_187308 | JGI IMG/M metagenome (GOLD analysis project Ga0209189, IMG submission 187308) | Freshwater microbial communities from Lake Croche, Canada to study carbon cycling - C_130820_EF_MetaG (SPAdes) (version 3) | ecosystem: Environmental > Aquatic > Freshwater > Lake...
GAATAAAACAAGAAAAAAAAGAGAAAATAAACAAAATGGTGGAATAAAAGTAAAAACATCAGCTCCAAAACAGAGGGATAATACGTTGAAAAAAAAATCTATACTGAATATGATACGACAACATCAAGAAGATAAGTATAGAAAATTATTCAATGAAAAAAACAAATTGAATAATGAAGTTAAAAGTGAAATAGATAATATTAGTCAAATTGATAGTGATTTTGAACAATCGAAGAATTATTTATTAAAATTAGCAGAAGAAAATGAAGTAAAACAACATAGTTTAAACAAAACATTAAAACAATATCCTTCTATATTAAATAATAATAATAATTATAATAATTCTTTACTATTTCATCCTAATATCGAACCTTACGAAAACGTAAATTTAGATTTTCATAATGATAATATTGAAAATATAACACCGATTACTATAAAACCGAAACTACAGAGTAATTATAATCAACCTAATTATGGTTGTTTAAAAAATGGAAGTTTACCAACATATCGTCAATATATTAACAATAACACTCAAAAGAATTTTTCAAATAATGTGGAGAACAGTGTATCAACCAATCGCTATCAAGTTTTAAATAATTCACATATACAAAATGTTCCAGAAATTTTAATACATTCTAATCAAGATAATAATAATACTACACAAATAGAACATAATAGAGATAATAATATTATAGAACATAAAATCGATGAGAACATACAAAAAATGAGTGAAATGAAACAAATGATGTCAAAATTACAGGCTATCAAAAACAACAATTATAAAAAAATAATGAAACAAAAAAAAACTATTCGCCGAAGTTATAAAATTGGAAAATCAAAGATATTACCAAAAATATCAGTGCTTGTTTCAAATAGAACAATACGGAATAACATCACTACAAAATCACAGTTATTAAAACAAGATTCTATTAATGATATAAAAAGGTATTTGGTAAAACGAGGATTAATTAAAATCGGTTCTAGTGCACCAAATGATGTTTTGCGTAAAATGTATGAATGCTCATCGCTTATTTGCGGTGAAGTTCAAAATCATAATCCCGATAATTTATTACATAATTTTTTGAATGATAAAGAAGAATTATAGTTTTATTGTAAAGTTTATCGTAATCTTTATTCTAAAGTAAAATATAATAATATAATTCCCGTTGCTGTTATTCCAGTTAAATGAATTATAAAATAAATATTATTATATTTTTCGTTTATTTCTTTTAGTTCTTTTAGTTCATCTATATCATCATCTTTTTTTTGGTCATTATAATTATAATTATAAACATAATATTTATTATAATTCGTTATATTTTTTTGGATAGGTTCTTCTATATCTAATTCACAAAAATGCCCATAATCATTATCTTCATTTTCGTCAGTTTCGTTATTTTCTTCATCACCTATATTATTAATATTTGTTAAGTTATTGTAATACTTATTTTGCCTTATCAACATTCTCATAAAAATATTATATTTGATTGTTTTATATATAATTATAATAATATAAATATATATTTCTATAATTATTAGCAATCAATTTTATAAAATATGAGTAAAAAAATGAATATAGATAAATCAAAGGATAGTGGAGAAACAAATAAAATTACAAAATATTATTTTGATTTAACAAAAGAATACAGTGAAAAGTATGGCAAAAAAACAATTGTATTACTACAAGTTGGAGCTTTTTTTGAAGTATATGCTTTAAAAGATGAAAATGGAAATATAAGTGAAAGTCAAATTGAAGAATTTTGTAATATTTGTCAATTGAACATTGCTGATAAAAAATTATCATATTGTTCTAAACAAGTATTGATGGCAGGGTTTCGAGATTATGTATTAGACAAGAATTTACAAAAAATTACTGATTATGGATATACAGCAGTAGTATATGTACAAGAAAAAGATGATAAAAATATCAAACGCGTATTACATGGTATATATTCAGCAGGAACATATATTTCTTGTGAAACTGAAAGTTTACCACAATTAACGAATAACATCATGTGTATTTGGATAGATACTTATAAACCATTAGATAAAAACAATCAAATTACAATTTCAAAAACACGAGATAGTATTATTTATGGAGTTTCTACTGTAAATATTTTCACTGGCAAATCAACTATGTTTGAATATCAAACTCCATTTTTATTAAATCCAACTACATTTGATGAATTAGAACGATATGTATCGGTATTTTCTCCAAGTGAAATTTTATTAATATCGCCATTAGATAAAAAAACAAATAATATGATATTACAATATTCTGGTGTGAAAACAAATGCAATACATATGTTTGATAGTAAAGATGAAACAAATTTAAATGTTTTGAATTGTAGTAAACAGAAATATATACAGCACATTTTATCTAGTTATTATGGTGAAGAAATATTAAATATTTGTAGCGAATTCCAAACAAATATAATGGCTACACAATCATTTTGCTTTTTGATGAATTTTTTACAAGAACATAATACAAATTTAGTTCGTAATATTTCTATACCAGAATTTAACAATAGTTCAGATAGGATGACATTGGCAAATCATACATTAAAACAATTGAATATCATAGACGATTTATCAATAGACAGTAAGAAAAATGGTAATTTATCATCTGTTTTATCTTTATTGAATAAATGTTGTTCTCCAATTGGTCGCCGTATGTTTCAATATCAATTATTAAATCCTACTACAAATGTTGAATGGTTAAATAATGAATATTCTATAACCGAAACAATGCTTTTACCTGATAATTCTCATTTTATAGATATGTTTAGAAAAAATTTAACTCAAATTCGTGATATTGAGAAAATATGCAGACAATTGGTATTAGCGAAAGTATATCCTTCGTCAATATATTATTTATACAGAAGCGTTTATATTATAAAACAAATCAATGTTTGCTTAGCTGAAAATATGAATATTTGTCAGTATTTATGTAATGATTTTGTATTGGACAATATGAATTCTAATACATATATTGATACTTTATGTAATAATTTATTGCTTTTTTTAGATAATATGTTAAATATTGAAGATTGTAAATCGATTAATTCGCTATATTCATTTGAACAAAATATTATCAAGAAGGGAATTTATAAAGAATTAGATGATTTATTAAAACAACAAGAAACAAAGACTTCTTTATTTGAATGTATAAAATTAAAACTCAATTTATTGATGCATAATAATGGTCAAAATCCTGATACCGAATTTGTAAAAACTCACCAAACTGATAAATCAGGATTATCATTACAAATAACAAAAACTCGAGCAGTTACTATGAAAAACATTATAAAGAAAATATTAGCAAGCAATCCAGATTATTATATTGATATGCCAGAATTAACAACTCTATTTTATTTAAAAGATATTAAATTTACAAACGCATCTACAAGCAATGAAGAGATAGAGTTGCCTTGTTTGAATAAGATATGTAAAGAAATGCTAATGTATAAAGACAAAATTAACATATTAATGTGTGAAAAATATATGGACTTTTTGAAACAATTAGAAGTAAATTGGTTCGATACATTGGAAATATTAGCAAAATTTATTGCGAAAGTAGATGTATTACAATGTAAAAGTTATATTGCTAAAAATTATAAATACTGTAAACCGGAAATTTGTGAAACTGGTTCTCAAAAGTCTTTTGTAAATGCCATTGAATTAAGACATTGCTTAATTGAACATATACAACAAAATGAAATTTATGTTACAAATGATATTAAGTTAGGAAATATAGGAAATAATAGAGATGGTATCTTGCTTTATGGAACGAATGCCGTTGGAAAAACAAGTTTAATACGTGCATTAGGAATTGCTATTATTATGGCACAAGCTGGATTGTATGTTCCTTGTTCTCAATTTCAATATAAACCTTATAATGCAATTTATTCCAGAATTTTAGGAAATGATAATATTTTTAAAGGATTATCTACTTTTGCAGTTGAAATGTCAGAATTAAGAATTATATTGAAAATGGCGGATAGTAACAGTTTAATTTTAGGCGATGAATTATGTTCGGGAACTGAAACAGAAAGTGCATTAAGTATTTTTGTAGCAGGATTGATGGATTTACACGAAAAACACAGTTCATTTATATTTGCTACACATTTTCACGAAATTATTAATTATGATGAAATTAAATCATTAGACCGCATATCATTAAATCATATGTCAGTTATTTATGACCGCGAAAAGGATTGTTTAATATATGATAGAAAGTTAAAAGATGGACCAGGAACAAAAACATATGGATTGGAAGTTTGTAAATCATTATATTTGAACGAAGAATTTTTAGAAAAAGCATATTCTATTCGAAATAAATATTTTCCTGAAACTCGTGGTGAATTATCAAAAAAAACGACTATATATAACCCAAATAAAATTCGCGGTATTTGTGAAATGTGTAAAAACGAAATAGCAGAAGAAACACACCATATTGTGGAACAACAAAGTGCCGATAGTAATGGATTTATTGGTCATTTTCATAAAAATCATAAAGCAAACTTAATGGCAGTTTGTGGAAATTGTCATGATAAAATACATCATGATAATTCATTTGATATTAAGCAACGGAAAAAAACTACGAAAGGTTATGATTTTGTTTGATTTTATACCAGTGAAGGTTTGAAACCGCACCCTACGGGGTGCTATGGTTCAAATTGTAACTGGTAACTTAGTTGAAGCTTCATCATCAGCGCGGATTGAAATCTTCAACGGCGTAAATATCATTTACAATTTCCATAACATTTACCTTGGAAATAATAGAAATCTTTATTTCGGATAAATACATCACTATAGTTGGCTTTCATATATGGTCCATTTTCATTGCCTGAAACACAAGTAGAACCGCCTAATAAAACACAGCAAGATGTTGAACCACATTTATTTTTATTAGTAGACCTACACATTTCTTCTAATTTATCAGGATTATTTTTATAAGATGTGCAAAACCCAGCTAACATAGAAGGTGTATCTTGCACTTTTTTAAAGTTACTCATACCAGTAGTTTTACTTAAATAAACGCTATCTTCATAATTAGGAACATAAGAAGATGCGCCAAAACGATAACTTCCTGGTTGGTAATACGTAATAGAACCTTGAATTTCAGGAACAGTCATTATAATTGTATTACCGTTTTGGTCTTTTACTCTAACTGAATTGCTCGATAACCCGTATTTTGCGTCTTCTTCACTTTTGATAGTATTGATATCATCGTGGTATTGAACATCATTAAATACAATGCCATTGAATTTATTTTGGTCAAGTCGCAATGTATTATCATAAGCAGTTTTAGTTGGAAGATTATCTTCATATATTTTGTTATAATCTTTATTTGATGTTTCTACATTATTTCCAGAACCAGCAAATCCAGAAGAGAAACCGCGTTCGATAGTTTGATTTTTAGCATTCTTCGCATATGCCTGAGCCTGTGTTTCCAAACCTTCTTTTGTTTTAATAAAAAAATAACTCATTGCTAAATTTATTATAATTATTGCTAATAAACAAATTATTAATATTGTTTTTTTATTCATTATATTATTTATATATATCGAGAATAAAAAATTGAATTTATAAAATAAGATAAAACTAATTATATTTATAATTTATATAAAATGATTATTCCTATTAAATGTTTTACTTGTGGTAATGTTCTTGCTGATAAATATCGATTTTATTTAGCGGAAGTTCGTCGTAGAAATAAAGTTTCGCAAGGTATGATTGACAAGGTAGTTTATTTATCTAAAGAAAATATGGATAAGACAACTCATGGCATAGTTTTAGACGAGTTAGGGTTAAATAATGTATGTTGCAGAAGACATATGTTAACACACGTTGATATTGAATAAATACAAAAAGGACAAAAATAATATGTTATTTTTTTTATGTAATGAATAATATATATGGTAAACAATAAATCAAAAAAATCTTCACAAAAATTACGAAAATTACGAAAATCAAAAGTAAAAACTTATCGTAAACGATTTAGTGGTGGTTATGGACCTACTAATTTTAGTGAATTATCAACAAAAACTTATTATGCAACAAATAATTACAATGATGACCCTAATAATCCAACTATTATGCAAACAGAACGACTATCAAATCCAGTATTGCGCGGCGGTAAAAAACGAGTAAATAAATCCAGAAAAATGAATAAATAAATTTGTAGCGTTAAAATATCCTATAGCAAATAATATTTTTTTCTATTAATAATATATCTTAATGGCAATTGTTGGATTAAAGAACCTATGCACACCATCTTATGTATATTTAGTAATATCAATTATTGGATTAATTGTAATGGCTATTCATAATTATGGAAATTTTAATATGTATTGTTTAGGCAGTTATAGCTGTAATGTATCAAGCACTGGTCTGATTTTCATTATCAAACTTCTATATATTTTATTTTGGACTTGGATTTTGAATTTAATTTGTAAAGCAGGCGCTACTCATATTGCTTGGATATTAGTAATATTACCTTTTTTATTATTTTTTGTATTGTTATCTCTATTAATGGTTTCTAATACTACCTTACTATAATTTTCATATTATAATATATTATTACATATTATAATGACAACAATAAAAAATAAAAATAAAAAAAATATTACAATGAAAAGTAAAAAGAAAACAATCATTCAAGGTAATATTATTGAAGAAAAAGATGGATGGATTGTTGCACATATATTTGGAGAACCTTATGAAAGAGGTTTCGCTCATGGTTATTTATTAAAAAATGAATTGAAAAAGGTTCTCAACGTGCTTCCTTTTATTGTGAAAGAACAATTAAATGTTTCAATTGAAAAATTTATAAATAAATCAAATAAATTAATCAAACCAAAAATCAAAAAATATTTTCCTGAATTTTATACTGAATTACGAGGCATTTGTGATGGCGCCAAATATGGTAATATTGATATATCATTGGATTTTTTAATATCTTGGAATGCGCTACTTAGTTTATATGATGTTTTTAGTAATAATAAAAAAGAACGATGCAGCGCGTTTATTGCTTGCGGCAATTCTACTGAAAATGGAGATATTATAATGGGACATAATACACATAGTGATTTTGCTACTGGGCAATTATTAAATATTGCGTTATATATTACTCCTTCTAATGGAAATTCATTTGTAATGCAAACATCCCCTGGGTTTATAGCAAGTAGTTCGGATTGGTTTATATGTAGTAGTGGAATTATTGGATGTGAAACGACTATTGGCGATATTAACTATACACCAAAATTCGGAACACCATTTTTTTGTAGAATTCGACAAGCAATGCAATATGGTAATGATTTAGATGATTATATAAAAATAATGATAGATAAAAATGCTGGCGATTATGCTTGTTCTTGGCTTTTAGGCGATATAAGAAATAATGAAATTATGCTATTTGAATTAGGTTTAAAAGAGAAAAATATTCAACGAACAAAAAATGGAGTATTTTATGGTATGAATTCAGCCATTAGTAAGAATTTAAGAGAAAATGAAACTACAGATAAAGACTTTGATAATTTATCTACTTCATCTGGTTCTCGTAATGCAAGATTGAATGAACTTTTGAACAAAAAATATTATGGCTCTATTAATTTAGAGAATTCAAAAAAAATATTAAGTGATCATTATGATATGTTTTTGAAAAAAAATATATTGAATTCAAAAGGTATTTGTAAACATTTAGAATTAGATGGAGAACCTGAAAAGAAAACAATAAAACCGTTTTATCCATTTGGTTGCACAGATAGTAAAATTATAAATAGTGAATTGGCTTATAGTTTATCTTTTTTAGGAAAAATGGGATGTGGTTGTGGAGAACCATTTATTGTAAAAACATATATCAAAGAACATCCAGAATTTGAAAACTGGGGAAAAGTTCTCCAAGATAGACATAACCAAAAATGGTTGAAAATACAAAAAATAAAAATTATCAATTCGTAAATTTGCATTTTTAATATTATATTATATTTATATAATACAATATGAAAATTGTAGATTGTTTCATATTTTCAAATGAAGTCGACTTATTGAAATATAGATTAGCCATATTGAACCGCGTTGTTGATACATTTATAATTGTAGAAGCAAGACATACATTTTCTGGCGTAGCCAAAGACCTTTCTTACGAAAAAAATAAAAAATTGTTTGCTCAATATGCTGATAAAATTATCCATATTATAGTAGATTTACCATATAAACAACCTAATATCAATTTTAGTGAAGAAGAACAATGGAAAAATGAGCATTTCCAACGCAATGCTATTCAACAAGGGTTAGATAAAATTGTATTAGAACCAGATGATTATATTATTTTATCAGATGCTGATGAAATACCTGACCCGGTTACTTTAGAAAAAATAAAAGATTTTGACCCAGGGTTTGAAGCAGTTAGATTGGAACAAGATTATTACTATTATAATTTATCCAGTAAATTTGTAGATAAATGGTATTATTCCGTTATGTTAAAATATAGTCATTATTTAACTTCTCAATTGACGCCACAAGATTGTAGACACGCGCCAAAATTTGGTATTTTAAATAAAGGAGGTTGGCATTTGAGTTATTTTGGCGATGTTTCATTTATACAAAAGAAAATCAAAAGTTTTTCACATCAACAATATAACACAGAACCATATAATACAGCTGATAATATAAAGGAATGTATTAAAAATTCAACTGATTTATTTAATAGAGATAAAAAATATCATTCTATGGTGAAAGTCCCTATTACAGAAAATGATTATTTACCACCAGAATGTTCTACATTATTAAAAGCTTTTTGTAAATAAATTTATATTTTTATGTATACTATAATGGTATAACTGTTTGTTTATTATGCGCATTATCATTATTTCCTGATTTTGAACTATTTTCGTGATATGAATCTAACATTTCAGCTTCATCAATATAACTACCCGATTTTATTTTAGCTATATCAGACATCATTTTTTTTGACATTGTCTTATTCATATTCTCAACCGCATTTATTAATGTTGATAAAACATTCAATGAAATACCTATCCATATTAATTTTATTATATCTTTTATATTTTCATTATCTATATTATTATTTTTATAACTGATTGCTATTGTAGTTATAAGAATTGATGAATAATGACATAAGTAATATATGTATCTTAGTTTGATATTACAATTATTTATTTGTTGTCTTTTTTCAATAAATCGTTGTAAATCATTGATTTTATTATCATCAAATATTTTTTGAATTTTCTTAGAAATTGTAGACATCTTATATTTATAATATTCGGTATTATTTTTTTTCTAAAATAAATAAAATGTGTTTACAAAAAAATACAATTGTTAAATACAATTTTATTAGAAGCAACAACTGCCATATTCTTTAACTACTATAGGAGCTTGATAATCATCGTCGCTATTATAATTATCATTATCATTACATAATAATCTCATCTCTTTTGGATTTTTTAACTGTAATAGTTTTACACAAGCATCAATTATTTTTTCAAAAGATACTAATAATTCTTTATTATTCAAATTATTGTCTTGAATACATACACTAATTATAAATCTCACAATATAACCACATATTTCAGCTGTTAATTCAATATGTTTTTGAAATTTAAAATTCATTACTAATATTATATTGTATATTTTGGATATAATTATAATAATTTCATAAATATCATTTGCCTCTATTCCATTATTTGTAATATCTGTAATATTTCTTATTACAATGTTCTCTATACTTATTATAAATTCTGGATTAACTTTTATTATACTTTTTATAACAGACATACTGTATTGAGTTAATCTATTTGTGAATGTATCTGTTAAATTTTTTATTTTTATAATCTTTTCTATTTTTGTTATAACATTATTTTTTGTTTTTATTATTTTGTAATCATCCCTTTGCATTTCTAATTTACTATTATTTTCATAATGATATTCATCGTGATATTCCATTATATAATAATCTAAATATTATATAATTCTAAAAATATATTTATA
>Ga0209189_1003822_pt1 | contig 10005 bp, 6 predicted proteins | sample C_130820_EF_Meta_FD_187308 | JGI IMG/M metagenome (GOLD analysis project Ga0209189, IMG submission 187308) | Freshwater microbial communities from Lake Croche, Canada to study carbon cycling - C_130820_EF_MetaG (SPAdes) (version 3) | ecosystem: Environmental > Aquatic > Freshwater > Lake | place...
TTATTAATATCTATTTTATTTTGCAATAAAGCTAAAAAATAATTGTGAATATAATTTATACCATTTGTACCAATTAAATTTTCTCTAATTGAATTACATTTTTCGAGAAGATAATAATCATCTTCTTTAATATATGTTTCTTCTTCAAATTCTCTAATAGCGCAAATTAGATCAGATTCATATTCTTCACGTCTTCCCTTAGGGAATCCCCATTCGTTAAAATCAAAATTAGGTTTAATAGTTTGTAATAAATTATTATTTTTAAGTTTTAATTGATAAAATTTTTCTTTAGAAGTTAAATATTCTTTATGATGATATTTATTTTTAATATTATTAATATCCCATAAATTATTCCACAAAATATCAAAATCTTTATTATTAATATCATTAATTTCATCAGGTGTCATTTGTAAAAATAATTTTGTAATTAAATCTGTATTATTAATATTATATCTACCTCTCATAAATTCTAGATAACCTAATGAATTTTTACGTTGAACTAATAAAAATTTAATATCATTATTAATATTTTTATCAAAATTAAAATTTGTTAATAAATTATGTTTAATATTATATTTAATTTTTTTAATATTATCAAATAAATAATTTTCCAATAAAGGTATTAAAACAGGATTTAAGTTTTCAATATAAATAGGAATAATTCCATTAGAAATGACTGGATAATTACAACTTTTATAGATATGACCTTTTTTATTACAATTAGTACAATAAAAGTTATTTTTAGGAATGATAATTTTTTCGATATCTATAATATCATTATCATTATCAGTATTAATATAATCCATTACTAATTAGTATATAGAAATTTTTTTTTAAACTTATTTATTATTAATAATATTTTAAAAATTCAATTCTATATACAAAAAATTATAACTATTTAATAAATAATATAAAATATAATTAATTTACTAGTTTTATATGATTAAATCTATAGTATACGTTTTATTTATTTATTTAAATTTTGTTAATAGTTTTAATAGTTTTGGTAATTTTGCAAATATAAATGAAAATAAAAAATATCCAATTTCTAAGCCACATTATGAAAAAGTAGTTGAAAATAATATACCTAATCCAGATTATATACCTGAAAAAAATAATACAATATTAAATAATCATCCATTAAAAAGAAAATATAATATTTTCAAGCCAAAATCTCATTATGAGGAAAGAATGAGACGTTTAAATTCAAAAAATTTAACTGAAAAAGAAAATGAAATGTTTGATAATAATGATTATGAAGAAAATTTAAATATTTTAGAAAATTTACTTAGAGGTAATGGAAGTAATAGCACTAATACAAATAATCCAGCAGGTATACGTATTATTTTAAATAAAAGTATGTTTAATCCATTTATAAATGGTGATGATATTCCGAACAATATGTACGGTAGAAATAGTAATTTTCGTGATCAAAAATCTGAAAATTTTCAAGTTATAACAAAATATCCATTAAAATTTTCTGATGTAGGTGGTTTTGATAAGATTAAATTAGAATTATCTCAATGCATTGATTTTTTATCAAATCATACAAAATATTCAAAATATAATGTACGTGTTCCAAAGGGCTTAATATTAGAAGGTCCTCCTGGTAATGGAAAAACGTTGTTAGCAAAAGCACTTGCTGGTGAAGCAATGTGTAGTTTTATAGCAGTATCTGGTTCAGAATTTCAAGAAAAATATGTTGGTGTTGGTTCTTCCAGAGTAAGAGAATTATTTGCATTAGCTAAGAAAAACATACCATGTATAATTTTCATAGATGAAATTGATGCAATAGGTAGAAAACGATCCGGAGATGGTGAATCGTCTAGTAACGAAAGAGATAATACATTAAACGAGTTACTAGTTGCATTAGATGGATTTAAAAACAATACAGGTATATTTTTAATAGGAGCAACAAATCGTGCAGATTTATTAGATACAGCATTAACTAGACCGGGAAGAATTGACAAGCGTATATATATAGGTTTACCTGATGCATCAACACGAGAAGCTATTATTAACATTCATACTAAAGGAAAACCATATGATAATAGTATAATTATTAAAGATATGGTTGATTTAACAATGGGTTTATCTGCAGCTCAGATTGAGAATTTATTAAATGAAGCTATGTTAAATGCATTAAGATATGATAGAACTGAGATGACATTACAAGATATAGATATAATATTAAACAAGATGATGGCTGGTTGGCAACCAACTGATCATCAATTTACATCAGATATAATAGATCACATAGCATTACACGAGATGGGTCATGCGGTAATGGGATTGATAGCTAAACATCATTCTAAGATGACGAAAGTTATAATAAATTTATCATCACCTAAAAGTCCAGCATATACTGTATTTGAAGGTTCAACTTCAACAATATATAAAAAAGAAGCATTATTTGAACATTTAGCGATATTACTAGCGGGTAGAATAGCCGAAGAGATATTTTTTGATGTAAGTATAACAACTGGAGCAATAAATGATTTTGAAGAGGCATTTAAATTGGCGGAGAAGATGGTTATTTATTATGGAATGGGAAAACGTAATATAATTTATCCGAGTTTGAGTGATAAATACAAAGAAATGATTGACAATGAAGTTGCTGAATTAATTGATGATGCAAATAAATATGCATCAGTAGTATTAAAAAATTGCAAAGAACTAATGATAGAAGGTGCTGAAATTTTAAAAAAAGATAAAATATTAAAAGCAGAAACTTTAATAGAAATAATTAAAAATAAATATAGTAATTTATTTGATATGTATTAGTTATTAAAAAATAAAAATTAATTTTATAATTTTATAAAATTAATATTAAATATATATATATATATGATTGATTATCAACAAAAATATTTAAAATATAAAGCAAAATATATTGCATTAAAAAATCAAAAAGGTGGTAATGGCAAAAAATATGTTGAAGTTACAGTAAACTCTGGAACTATTATATCTAGATCTGGAATAAAATATACAAATCAATGTATGTGGATTTCAATATTAGATTATTTAAAATCTATAAACTATAATAATGGTAATATTGATATTGATGATATAAGAAATATTGCTAGTTCTTACGGTGATTATCCTATTAATTTAAATGGAGATTTTTTTGATAGTATAGATGAAAATCATTTAGCTGGGTTAAACCGAGTATGTGATTTTTATAGTTTAAGAATCATAATAAATGCAGTAAATATAAATGGTAGAATTTTATATGAAGATATGCCTGAAATAATTGGAAACGATAATGCAGAACATCATTTTAGAATTAGCAAATTTGGTAATTTTCATTTCCAATATGTTACAAATATAATCGAATTAAACCTTAATACTAATGAAGCTAGTAAATCAGTAAAATTTAAAGGAAATTTAAAATGTGCAATTCCAGAATTAATTAAAAAATTAGATAATAATAAAGAAAGGTTAACAACAGAGGAATATGAATATAAATTACATTATTTATTAGAATTTAGTCAATTAATAATAAATTTAGAAAAAGAAAAAAAAGGTATTGAATCATTAATTAAAGAAAAAAAAATATTATTAACTGATATAGATCATGAATATGCCAAAAATGAAAAAGAAAACGAAATATCTTCATTTTTAACAAATTTCAATAAGCTTATAAATGAACAATTATTAGAAGTAGAATCAATTGAAGCACAAATTAAAATAATTAATAAAAATATAGATGATTTACTAAGTTAATTTTCATTATCATTATTATCATTATTATTATTTTTAAAATATTCAATCTCAGCAGCGTTAGCCATATCTTGTAAATAACCGATAACTAATATTATTTTATCATTATGATTAAAATCTGTTTTAAGTACCAAAACTCTAATATACATATCCGGGACAACTACATTTGAATTTTTTTTAATTCTAATATTTCTATTAATATCAGAATAGAAATTATCTTTATTTAATTTATCTGGTGTAATAATTACTTTAATAGGTCCATTAATTGCGCTAATTAAAACTTTATTCATTCTATCAATTTTACAAATAATTTCTTTATTTTCGATTGGTTTAAATAATCTACAATTAAATCTTACAATAAATTCACATGAACACGACGGATCTTCATCTTTAATTGTTCCTTCAGATATTTCATTAATTTTATAAATTTTAGAAATATATCCATATTTTTGATAACATTTATCTAATAAATTATTTGAAAGATTTGTCTTTAAATGTAAATATATTTTATTATCCATTTGATTAGGATATAACATTGTACGAGTAGATAATTCAGTATCAATATAAGGCAATTCTAATTGATTATTAATTATAATATTTTTAGTAACATTTTTATTACTCATTCTTAGTAAAAATTATATATTATATTTTTATATTAATTTATAATCAAATTTTTATAATAATAAATAAACTTAATTATTTAATCAATAATAAATTAATCAATAATAAATTAATCAATAATAAATTAATCAATAATAATAGTCCATACAAGGTTATCTTTGGAAGTAAAATCAATATTTTCTAATTGGTTAATTTCATGTTTTGTAGGTTTTTTATCTAATTTAAAAGTTAATGTAATAGTTTTATCTTTATTTTTTTCTGTAAATTTTATTTTAGATAATAAAATTTTATCAACTTGATTTTTCAAATAATTAACACGATCTTCTAAATTAAGAGGGAATTTTAATGTAGGATGATTTTTAGGTATCATTATATATGTTATTTTATTTTTACCTGTTGAATATTTTTCTAATTCAATAAATTTAGTCATAATATTATTACATAATTCTTCACGAGTTGATTCTGATTTTATATTTTTAATACCTATGTTTTTGGCTATTTTTTCTAAATATTCTTTTTGTTTTGATGTAGCACATACTGCTCCTTTTAATGAAGGAATACCAGTACCTCTCTTTTTTTCAAGTATTTTATCTCTTTTTTCTCTAATTTTAAAAACATCTTTTATTTCATCTGATCTTTTATTTTTTTTTCTATTAATTTCTTTATCGATAATTCCTACAATATCAAATTCATCTCTATTATCATAATAATCTAATACATCATCAAATAAATATTCATTAAATTTTTCATCAGATAAATTATTATCATTATCTAAATTAGTATCTATATCTAGATTTTTATTAACTAGATAATTATGTAAACTTAATTTAGATTGATAGTTTTTTTGATAATTTGTTCTATAATACATTGGAACATTTTCATTTTCATCAAATGGTTGATATATATAATATCCATCTAAATATATTAAATAGCCAGCTCTGTAGTTTTTATCATATAAAACATCTTTAAAATTATTAAAATCATTTTCAGTAATTGGTATAAGTTCATCTAAAGCCTTTTGTACAAAGAAATCGTCAAATAAATCTTTTTTTGATTCAGATAGTGAATTAATTACATAAGAAGTAATTGTTTTAAGATCATAAACATAATTAGTCATATATAGTTCTTTAATTTTTTGTTTACAATTATCAATCTCATTTTTAGCTAAATAACTAGTAAATGTTGAATAATCTAATTTAGACTTATTTAATGTTTTATATAAATTTCTATTAGGATCATAATATTTTGAATTTAATATTTGATCATTGCACTTATATAAACAATCGGTAAAATCACATTTTGATGGACATATATTTGAATTATTTGAATTTTTTGAATTATTTTCATTAATTTCTATTTTTAAAAATTTATCATCTGGTATAATACATTTATTATATAATTTAATTTCTTCATTAAACATATTACCTTGTTGATTAAGTGCACAATCTATAGCAACTTCTTTCAAAGATCTTTCAATTTTTTTAACTAATAAATATTTTTTTTCAGCTTTAAAATATAATTCTTCTTCAGTACTAAGTTCAGTAGATTTTTCAGAAGTACAAACAGCATATTTATATAATTTAACTTTTGGAAAAACATTATCTTTATTCATTAATTGAAAATGAGAACACCATCTGATAGCTCTACCAATAACTTGATCTACTCTACCAAAATTAAAATAAACATCTAAAATATATACAGAATTAACATTAGCTAAACTAATTCCTTCATTCATAACTTTTGATCCTAGAACTAATTTAATCAACTTGCCTTCTTTATTTGAAAAGTTATTATAAACATTATTAATAATTTTTTTATTATTTTCAGGAATCATTTCAGTACTTTCTTCACTAGTTTGACCAGTTACAACTATAAAAGTTGCAGGTGCAAATTCATGATTTTTATGTTCATGATTTTCTTTATGTTTTTTACCACAATAATAACATATAGTATCATCTTTTATTTGATAATTATTTTTATTTTCATCATATTCCAAATATCCATTTTGTAATAATATTTCTTTAAATATTTCAATACCAATTTTAACTAAATTCGAATATACAAAGCCAATACTTGATATTTTGTTGTTTTTATTCATATACAAATTACTTTCGATATCAGTTAATGCTTGATAAAATTTTACTGAAAAATATTTTAAATTTTCTTTTTTTAAAATTGTTCCGGTAATATTTTTTGTACTTTCGTTATATGTTATAAATTCTTCATTTGTATTTTTTAATTTTAAAATATCACTTGCTATTAAATTATTGATTTTTTGATAATGATTTTTAAGTTGATTTTTAAGTTGATTTAAACCTTCTCTTCCATATAATCCAATTAATTTTTTACGAGATTCGTCTAATGCTGGAAATACAAAATTAGCAACTGATTCTGATTTTTTATCTAAACTATCTGCTTCTTCTAATGATAATTTTTTGGCTTGTTCGTATGCTTCTAATTGAAATTTTTCCATAGGACATCTACTAATTTTTGTAAATATTAATCCCTTTGGTTTAACACCCATTTCTATTTTTTCAGCAAATGTCATTGGATCAGCACCTCTTAAATGACTAACATAACCTTGAGTCATATTTTTAAGATATTGTAAACCATTCGGTTTAAGATCCATCAAATAATTTCTATTCGAATTAAATATCATATCTCTATCCATCGGAGAATCTATCGGTCTTATGAAATTTATTAATTCTACTATATCATCTGCTAAATTTTTCATCGGAGTAGCTGTTAATAATAATATCTTCAAGTTTATAGAATTTTTTAAAATTTTCATTAAGGCTTCACCGTATGCATTACCTGTTAAATTATGAGCTTCTTCTATTATTATTAATGAATTGTTTATATTGTAAATCTTTTCTATACCAATATCTCTTTCAAATTCACCTTCTTCTGTTTTTTTATAAGATACTTTCATTTTATCACCTTCAATTGCTCTTTTTTCAATAATTTTTTCACCAAGTACTTTTCTATAAAAACTTTTATAACTCATAATTTTATAATATTGCATCGCATTTTGTATAGCTTGTTTTTTAATTTTTTCTTTTTCTTCATCATTTAAATAAATTAAATTTTCATTTTCACGCATATATGTGTCTCCGGTACATTTTATAAAATGTTCTTTCCAATTTTCTTTAAGAAGTGGTCCAGGTACTAAAATATATATTTGTGTATTATATCGAGCAACTTGTTGTTTAAATTTTTCTGCAACAGCAATAGCTGCACAAGTATTATGGCATAAAATATTATTTGCAACAAAATTATGATAAACATCTATTGATAAATCATAAACATAATCATCGTATAATATTTCACTTATATCTACTATTGGTTCTAATTCCATTTTATTATTAACATAATCATAATAAGCAATGGGTAAACCAATTTGTATATTTTTAGTCCAATTATATCCATTAAAAAGTTTATGTACAGTGGTTTTGATAATACTATAATTATTTTTAAGTGTTATTTTATATAAAATAGTAGAAACTTTTTCTCTATATAAATATTCGACATGACCAGTAACAATATTATTATGAAAATTAATAGATTTTACTGTTAATGGAATAATTGGAGTAGACCATTCGCCATTTTCAGAATCTTTAATTATATCATGAGAATATCTGTTCCATAATTGTTCAATAGTTAAATCATAATTATAAATAATTGTATCTTTATGAACACATTTACCAGTTCCAGTACCATGAAAAATTAATAATCCTCTATAAGGTGTATCTGGATTAATAAAATTACTAAGAAGAGATTGATGCTCTAAAAGTTGTCCAGAAGGTTTACAAATTTTATTTCTATAATTTTCAATTTCTTTATAATTATCAAGTTCAGGTCTATTAGGTAATTTATAATAATAAAATTCTCTTTTTTTAAAAATTTTTGATTGAAATTCTGGATCATCTACTTTTGGATATCCTATATAATTATCATTATTATTTTCTGAATCTGAATTATTCATTTTAATTATATATTATAATTATATTTTTTTTAGTAGGAAACAAATTTTAATATATTATTTTTATTTTATTTTTTAAATATATATAAATGATTAATAATTTTATATTACTTTTACTTATTTTAATTATAATAGTTGTAGCATATTTATATTTTACATCAAATAAACAAAATTCAAATTTACATTCTGAAACTACTAATAATTTAAATAATCCTACATTATATCCACAAGTTACTAATAATCCTACATCATATCCACAAGTTACTAATAATCCAACATCATATCCACAAGTTACTAATAATCCAACATCATATCCACAAGTTACTAATAATCCTACATCATATCCACAAGTTACTAATAATCCAACATCATATCCACAAGTTACTAATAATCCAACATCATATCCACAAGTTACTAATAATCCAACATCATATACACAAGTTACTAATAATCCAACATCATATCCACAAGTTACTAATAATCCTACATCATATCCACAAGTTACTAATAATCCTACATCATATCCACAAGTTACTAATAATCCAACATTATATCCACAAGTTACTAATAATCCAACATCATATCCACAAGTTACTAATAATCCAACATCATATCTAGAAGTCATAAATAATCCTAACTCATGTCCTGAAGGCACAATTAAGCTAGATGATATCAATTGTTTTCCACCTAAGTGTAATGGAAATGGATGGAAATATTATAATCCAGAAAAACCACATAATTTTATGGCAGAATTTAAATGCAATAGCGAAGAAAAAGATTTATATCAACCCCTTCCTGGAGGTTATTGTCCAAGTAATTATATTAATAATAATAATAATATGTGTATTCAACCTAAAAATTGATTTTAAATATTAAAACTATTATATTATATAGTCTTATTTTGATTATAAAAATGACTGAACAATCTGTTTATATTAAAAATAATGTTACCATACATGAATATATCATGCATAAATATATTTATGAATTAAATATAGTTAATGTACCAGAAATTATAAGTTATGATTATCACAATAAAATTTTAACAATAAAAAAAATAAATAATATGAGTATATCAGATTTTTATGGTGAAGAAATTACTCAAGTACCAATTAATATAATTGATAAAATAAGAAAAATTATAAAAAAATTACATGATAATGAGATAGAATATCCAGATATAACTGGTTATAATTTTATAGAATGTTCTGATGAAATATGGATTATTGATTTTGAACATACAAAATTTTTTGATAATAATAATAATAAAAGTAAATATTATGAATTTATTATAAAGTTCATAAATGGTTTAAATTCATGGAATCCAGAGTTTAAATAATATTTTGATTTTTTTGTAAATATTCTTCATATTTTTTTCTACGCATAATCATTTTTTCTTTATTAGATAAATTTTTATTTAAATTATCTATTTCAATATTATAATTATTAGTTGTTTCAGTTATCATAGTATCAGATAATTCTGAATTAAAAATATTTTGAATATCTGTTTTAATATGTAATTTATATATAATATTTAAATAATTATCTATTTTTTCGTAAACTTCATCTGGTAAATTATGGAAAAATATAAATATACCATTTGTATTTTCAGTATATTCATTTGAATATGATGTAATTATTTTAAAAATATTTAATAAATATTCTTTTTTTTTTATTTT
>Ga0209189_1003823_pt1 | contig 10003 bp, 8 predicted proteins | sample C_130820_EF_Meta_FD_187308 | JGI IMG/M metagenome (GOLD analysis project Ga0209189, IMG submission 187308) | Freshwater microbial communities from Lake Croche, Canada to study carbon cycling - C_130820_EF_MetaG (SPAdes) (version 3) | ecosystem: Environmental > Aquatic > Freshwater > Lake | place...
CTCGTGTCGGGGTTGGGGTCAGAGTTGTCGGAGATTTCGGGTTGGCCCCAATCCATCACGCGGCAGGAGCGTGCGTTTGGGAGGTTGGGGACCAGTCCTGCGATCAGGTGTTTAGAGTGTGCGGCGACATCGTGCCAGGAGAGTTCCGAGAAGCCTTTGGGGGCGCGCAGACGGGCGATGCTCAGGAGCCTGCACAGATCGCCGTAGCCTTGGCGATTCCTCGGCCAGACGACCAGTGGGGGGCCATCGACGGGGTTCAGTTCGCAGCCGACGATGAATCTCAAGCCTTGGTCCTTGGCGGCTGTATGGGCCCGGACGATGCCTGCCAGGGTGTCGCGGTCGCTGATCGCAAGCCCTGCGTAGCCAAGGAGTTTGGCTTGTTGGACAAGTTCGTGGGCGTGCGAGGCCCCTTCGAGGAAGGAGAAGTTTGATTTGCAGTGGAGTTCGACGTAGGAGTCCATAGGAGTTCAATCTAACGAACTTGGGAAATTTTGAGAATCAAGCCAGCGTTTTCACGGGGTATTCACAGATTCCAGTTGTTTTTTGGACCGGCTCGGGATTACAATCTTGGCAAGTGCTACGAAACGCATCGTAGCTATTGCGTATCCGTGCGGAAGGCTTCCGATTCTAGGCAACCTGGAATCCTTTTGCCTGGCTCGTTTCGAAAGGAGGTGATTAGTGAAATCTTGTTCTACTAGCCAAAGGGGTGGGGCGTCCTAAGCATGCCGGCGGGCTGCTTAAGACATGCAGCTCCAACCCCAGCTTGTGGATGAAGTGAATCTCATTTCACCAAAACAGGCTAAATTTGATGGTAATAGGCCCGGATCCATGCAATCAGCATGGATCCGGGTTTTTTCATTTCCGGTTCTTACCGATATCCTCTAGCGCCCCCGAAGAACTCCCTGAATCGCCCAGAAAAGGTATTTGTCGCACATGTCGGATTATTTGGTGGCCCTTTTGGTCGGAGTCGTCGAAGGCTTGACGGAATTTCTGCCCGTCAGTTCAACAGCGCATATCATTTTGACCCAGGCTCTCTTGGGGATGCGTTTGGACAATCCGTTTTGGAAGATGTTCACGGTGGTCATCCAGCTCGGGGCGATCCTTTCGGTGGTTGTGTATTTCAGGGAAAGGCTATTGGCGTTTGTCCAATCGTTCCTCGCTAGTTTTTCTGGGTCCAGAATGCCCGTAAGCGAGCATCAGAGCGAGCATCAGAGCGAGCATCAAAGCGAGCATCAAAGCGAGCACCTAAGCGGATCGGATCCAGCGGTGAGCAAGCCGTGGTGGCAGCATCCGTTGGCCTTGGTGCTGATCAGTTTTGTCGTTACCGCGATTCCATGTTACTTGATGGATGAGTTGATCGGGGAGAATCTCGAAAGGCCATGGGTGATCGGCGCGTCGATGCTTTTAGGTGGCATCGCGATGCTCTGGATCGACAAGGTGTATTCTCCGATTGCCAAGACGCAATCGGTCGAGAGGATGACGATGGGCCAAGCGATCTTCATCGGTGCGGCGCAGATTTTGGCAGCGACGTTTCCGGGAACGAGTCGATCGATGGCCACGATTGCCGCTGGACAGATCATGGGCCTTTCGAGGCCGGCAGCTTTGGAGTTTAGTTTTTTCCTCTCGATCCCAGTGATGCTTGCCGCGAGCGGCTTTAAGCTTCTGCAGTTCATCCTCAAGAACCCCATCGAGATGGGGGCTTCTGAGTGGCTCACCCTCGGGATCGGTTTTACAACCAGTTTCGTGGTCGCCTTGGCCGTGATCGCTTGGTTTATGAATTGGGTCAAGTCCCAGGGGTTTGCACCCTTTGCGATCTATCGCATGGTCGTTGGAGTGGCGGTCATCCTGTGGCTCGGTAGTTAGAAGCGAAAAAAGAACCGCCAATCGACGCTGATGCGACGCTAATTTAAGAGGTTCATTAGCGTTCCATCAGCGTCGATCAGCGGTGCAGTTTCTTAGCGGGCCAGAATAATTGGGCCGGCTACTTATCGGCCTTTGGAATCCCGCTTGGCCTGAGTCCGTTTGCCTTTGCCCGAGACGTGACCGGCGATGTTGCTGGAGCGATTCGAGAGCTTCACGCGGTTTGCCTTGGCCCTGCCAGCGAGCTGAGCTTTGGCCTCGGTGGTTGGAACGACGATACCGGCCTTGGCGGTCGTCTTGACGACTTTCTTGGCTGGCTCGGCGAGAGTGGGAGAGGCACTTGCGACTGCGGCTCGTTTAGCGGTCCGTTTGGCGGCGGTTTGAACGAGAGTCTTCTTGGCGGCTGCTGTCTTTGTAGTTGGCTTTGCAGCGGCAGACTTGGCAGCAACTGGCTTGCGAGCAGCAGGCTTGGTAGCGGCTGGGGCAGCCACGGCCTTGGCTGGAACAGCTTTCGCCGCTGGTGGTTTTGGAGTCGAGGCCTTGGCAGCTTTGTTGAGGGTCTTTTTGACACCTTGAAGCTCGGTCCGGGCCGATTGGCGAGAAACTCTTGCGGTCGCTGTGCGCTGCTTGGTTGTGGGCTTCTTCGGGGCGGCTTCGACGGTCGTGACGGTCGACGCAGTTGCGAGGCGAGCTTCGTAGGCCGCTAGGGCATCATGGATAGCCTGTTGTTTGGCATAGGACCTGGAATCGAGGTTTGGCTCGCCGGTCTTTTTGCTTTGGCTACGGGATTGTCCCCGAGAGAGCTTTTGCCATTTGTCGGAGAGTTTTCTCGCGTTGGCAACGTTCTTTTTGAGTTCGGCGGTAGAGAGTTTTTCGATCGCCGGCGATTGGCTCGAGGAAATCAAACCATACTCAGCCGTCGTGCAAATCGAACGGATTTCATCCAAAGACAAGCTCATAACAATCGCTCCAAAGAGGTATACAACAAGGCACAAAAACCAAAACAAAGTTGTCCATCAGCAACAACGCATGCTAGATCTACGAGTCGACTAGTGTAGATCAAACTTCGCAAGTGGAAAGAGGACAGAGCCAATCGACGCAATGGTGGTGCGAATGCTACCACATCGATCAGACCGATCCGAGTTCAATTTCGTTTGATCGTATTGAGCCCCGTTTCGATTTCGATGATTTGGTTCAGAACGTCGCCGTTGTATTGAAAACAGATCACGACCACTAAATGGTCCTGTGCCTTGAGGCTTGCGGTAAAGCCAACGATCTCTCCAAGTGGCATTTGAACTAATGTGCGAGCGACATGGATCGGCTTACTTGGCGAACCTATGGTTTTTAAGTCACTGATTTCGAGCAGTTTCCAACCTTGTACCTTATTTATAAACCCATTGGTAAAGGCATGGATGGCTTTCTTCGGATCATAAGCTTCTTTGGGTGGGGGTTTAGGGTCCTCGACTCGGGTAATGGCCCATATTTCACTAACTTCACCTTGCTCGTCTTGCGACATCCAGACCCCGCCCTTGATGTTCATCCCAGGCGGAGGTGGTGGAGCCTTTGGCCCTGGGACAAACCTCTCGGGCAACTCAAAGCTGTAGTCCTCAAAAACAATCTTCTGCATCTTGCCTGACGGCTTGCTTGCAGGGCCACCTGGACCAGACGATCTGGCTTGCCCTGGCCCACCGAATCCTGGCGCTCCGGCTCCCGGCGCACCGAATCCTGGCGCTCCGGCTCCCGGCGCGCCGAATCCAGGAGGTCCAGCGGGTGCTCCCGGTTGCGGTCCGAACCCTGGAGATCCACCGGATCCTGCTGGAGGCCCAAAGCCGCCCGGTGCTCCGAGGCCACCTGGTGCACCAAAGCCACCCGGTGCTCCGAGGCCGCCTGGCGCTCCAAAGCCACCTGGTGCACCAAAGCCGCCCGGTGCTCCCAGGCCAGGAGGGCCACCGCCCAAGCCTGGTGCACCCATCCCCGGCGGAACCAATGCCGATAGCTCTTCGAGAACCTTATCGAACTCTGCTTGGCTCTTGGCGTTCTTTAGGTTGTTTAGCGGTGCGTTGGCTATGAGCAGCACGGTCGCTAGGCCTTGCTGAATCTGCTCGGGTTTCATCGCATCGATCCCAGCCTTGGCCTGGGCCATCGTCGCGTCCCAGTTGTTGACCAAATCCTCTGGTAGCCAGCGACCTTCGCTCAAAACGAGGTTGATCGGCGGTGGTGGCGGAGGAGCCCCTGGAGTCTGGTCCATCGACAGGGTCGCCGTGGTCGATGAAGTCTTATCGACTCGGTAATTCGGTCCAGCTTGAGTAAGGCTCTTGGCTTGCTCGTACTGACTGCGGATAGGATTGTCTTTGGGCAAACCGAGGATTACTTTCTCGGCGGATTTCGAAAGTTTGGTCGTGTACCCATCGAGCAGGCCTCGCATGTCTCCTTTTTGCATCCTCTTGCCATCGAAGAGGTCTTTGGAGACCAGATTGTCTGCAAAATCGATCAGACCTGGATAGGAGGGCTCGACCTGTGAGACCATGTCGCTCGGGATCTGCAGCACGGAGCTACTGAGGATGAACTTCTGCTGTTTGCGCAGGATGTCGATGATGGAGGTCCGAGTCTTTCGGATCATGTCAAAGCTGCGGGAATCGACTTTGTTGGCAAAAGCGACCATGAGTTCCTCAAGCTGCTTTTGCTTCGACGCGGGCATAGCGTCCCACATGACGATGTAGTTGTCCTTTGTGGTTTGTTGATAGATTAAATCGATGAACTCTTTCGGGTCCATGTTGTCCTGGAACTTGGTCACCGGATGTCCAGCCCCAGGATCGCTTGTACCCGGCGACGCTGTAGGTGCTGCATTGCTTGGGGTGCTAGGGTTCTTTGGGCTAGAAGGCTTGGGGCTCGAGAGCCCACCTTTGGACTTGGCAAGCTCCAAACTTTCGGGGCTTAGTCGCTCGAATGGAATCTTGATCTCTTTACCGTCCAACTTCTTTAGGACTAGCTGCTCACCCTCGATCCGAACAAACTGCGCGTCGACTTTGAAGCGACCCGTGTTGTCGGCCCATTGAAGGTATTTTTCCTGAGCGATCGCGCTGCCAGAGAGGATCGCAAGGCTTGCTAAAGCAACCAAGCCAAAGCGTAAAGTTCGCGAGGTACAACTGCGTTTCCCGGTAACATCGGATGCGTGATGAATCATCGAACAAGAACTCCGAAAAGTGATAATCGACCGCCTATGAAACGGACTCTGCTGGACCACTAGGATACGTTGAAAACAGGCTTTGCTCCACCGATTTTATAGTTTCTTCGCTGAGCTACGTGGAAAAATTCCAAGGCACAAGCGGTCTGTTTGCTACAATTTCGGCTTTCGATGATCGAACAATCCTACACTTGATCCCACCCAGCTATGAGTATTCCCACCATGTTTTTCCGCCGCGTTTTGCAAGTTTGCTTGCTGCTATCGGTGCTTGTGCTTGCGAACGGGAACCTACGCGGTTTCGGCCAAGATCCACCGATCAAGCTGATTTTCGACACCGACATGGGGAACGACTGCGACGATGCACTTGCCCTGGCCATGATCCATTCCCTGCAATCCCGCGGCGAGTGCGAATTGCTGGCCGTCACGATCACCAAAGACCACGAGTTGGCAGCCCCGTTTGTCGATTGCGTGAACACGTTTTACGGTCGAGGCAACATCCCGATCGGGGTATGTCGAAACTCTGGCAAAACCATCGATGCGGGCAAGTACAACCAAGTCGCCAAGATCACCGACGGTGGCAAACTCCGCTTCCCACACGATCTGCTCTCGGGGAACGACGCCCCAACGGCCGTCGAAGTCCTTCGGCGAACGCTAGCGACCGCTGCCGACGGTTCGGTCGTGGTCGTCCAAGTCGGCTTCTCGACGAACCTGGCAAACCTGTTGGCATCTCCGGGCGATGCGATCCATCCGCTGAGCGGACGAGAGCTCTTTGCCAAAAAAGTCAAACTCGTTTCGATCATGGCCGGTGCCTTTACCAAGATTCCCGATGACAAAGGGCAGCTGGTCGATCACCGTGAGTACAACGTTACCGAAGACATCCTATCGATCAAAAAACTTGTCGAAATGTGCGATGTACCGATTCTCTGGAGCGGCTTTGAGATCGGACTCAATCTGACTTATCCCCACCAGAGCATTCTTGAGGATTATCGTTACGTCGCCCATCATCCGGTGTCCGAAGCCTACATCGCCTACATCCCTCCACCCCACGATCGGCCGACTTGGGATCTAACAAGCGTCTTGGCAGCCGTTCGCCCCGACCGAGGTTATTTTCAATTGAGCAAGCCGGGCAAAGTCACGGTCACCGAAGATGCGCTCAGTCGCTTTGAAGACGATCCTCAGGGCAAGCATCGATATTTGATTCTCAATCCCGTGAGCGTCGAGAAAACGCGCGAAGCCCTGGTGCAACTATCCAGCCAACCGCCGAGCCGCTAACTACCAGCCAATACCGTCGGTCGCATTTCCTGTGCATAGGTGCGATCAAAGCGGAGCAGCGCAAGCTGCCCGGTGAGTCAAAAAAAGCGTCCCGAAGCTCACCGCCAAGGCGCCGAGTTCGCCAAGTTGAAGATCGACCGATTGGCACATGTTGCCTGATCAGACTCTGCCATTAGCGAGTATTCGCGTGTATCAGCGGTTCAAAAACCCAACCGCTAATGCACACTGATGGAACACTGATGGAAGAATCAAGCAGTCCCCGATTGTATGTCACATCGGCTGGGTTGCTTTGGCGTCGCTTTTGGGGCCTAGCACGATGCGAAAGTGTCCGGTGGGAAGCTTCTCGTTTTGCCCGACAGCATCGTTTTGCCCGGCAACATCGGTCGATGGAGAGCCGATGGGCTTGGACTCAAAGCCCACGGTGACAGCTTTCCGCTGCTCGGGCTTGAGCTCCATGTAGATTCCGTCTTTTTTGTTGTACTCGGCTTGAGACTCGAAATACATCTGCGTGACGAGTTCCGGGCGTGTGGGGGCTACGAGCCGATAATGGATGTGGGGTGTGCGACCGGGGTATTTTCCGGGCTGGATGGTGCGGAAGGAAAAAGCTCCATCGGTGCCGGTGAGGATCCGCGCCCAGTATTGGAAGTTCGGGTCGGCGGGCCGGTCGTTTTTGTCTTGCGGGTGGTTGTAGCGACCGCTTGCACAAGCTTGCCAGACCTCGACGATGACTTGATCTAAGGGTTTCTCGTCCATATCGACGACGACCCCGCGCACGATAATCTGCTCACCGTCTGCTACTGGGCTTTGCGGATCGAGCCGCGTCAGGTCCGCATCGTAATATTTCTGTTTTGCAATCTCGGGGACTGGATAGAAGGGGCCTTTGGTCGCCGAAGCTGTCGGCGGTTCCCATGAAAATCCGCGTTGGACTAGACTTGCCCCAAAACCGCTGGCTACGGCAGCTTTGGCTAGAAAACGTCTGCGATTGCTTGCTGATGACATTGCTTGGACCCTGCGGAACATTACTCAACGGAACTATTAAACACCTCTCCTATTGTATCACTTAATCCGGTATTTGCGAAAATCCCTTCACGAGATTCTCACTAAGACTTGCCTGCATTGCAGTTTGGGATGAAGTATTTCCGATGTGGAAGGGCGTAGAACGTTCATGATTTATTGAAGCGGGCCAGAAACACATCCACCATGTCGACAACCCTGGATTATCGATCAAACGGCGCTCGAAGTGCTCGCCCAGCGGTGTTTCCCATGCTCGATATCAAAGCGAAAAAGCCTGTGAGTAGCCCCGAACGAGTCGCATGGTCGCGCCCCTACGCTTGGTCGACCATCATCCCTGCGGTACGCCGACAGGAATCGATTGAAGGTGTCTTGGTAGGTTGTGCGATCGGCGAGAGCATTGCGCGGCTGAGTCCATCGAAGCGCGATCGGCTAACCAGGAATCCAGATTCATACGACCCAGGCAAATTGATTCCATCGCACCGGACCGAGGGGATGATTATAACGGTCCAATCGGTGTTGCTCTCGCAAGCGATGTCTGAGCAGTTCGTCGCATGCCTTAAGAAGCGTTTGGGTTGGTACCAACGACTCCAACCGATCGCTTATACAAAGAACCTCGTGCGATCTGTTTCGGGAGCAAGCGACTTCATCGCACCCTTTGGCGACGATCCGCTGGTCCGGGCGCTGGCCCTGAGCGTGCTGATGCAAGGCCACCACGACGGAGCGTTGGGCTGGGTCCAAGACTCGACGCACATGAGCTATGCAAACCGTTGGGTAACCCAAGCGGGTTTTTTGGTAGCTACGGCAGCACAGGTTGCACAGTTTCACCGAACCGACCATGAGACCAAGCCCTCGAAACTCCTGGCGGACTTGAAGACAGCTACCGGCTCGAAAGAGATTGAGCAGCGGCTCGATGCATTGCTTGACGCTCAATCACAAGGGGTATCGGTGCCCTCGGTCAGCAAGATCCTTTCTAGTCGAGATCGTTGGCAAGATCATGTGGTCGACAATGCGCTTCTTGCCATCTACACCTATGTTCGAAACCCGGACAGGATCGAAGACGGGATCGGGGAGCTTGCTCAGCTCCAAGGGGATATGCGGGGGGTGATGTCCATCTATGCATCCCTGGCGGCGATCCACTCAGGAGTCGCATCGATACCAAGCCTGTGGCGAGACCGATTGTCGTTGTATCCATATTCGTCAGCCTGGGTACAGCATTGTGTAGATCGATGTGCCGACTGGCCGCATGGTCCCGAGGACATCCAGGCGACCCGATGTCTGCCGTCGCATCCCATCGGTCAGATCATCAGAAACCTCTCTCGCGGCTGTATGTAGCGAATCTGGCAACACCCCAAAAGCCCGCGGGGGCGACTCCCGCTGGAGCTCTGTTGGCCAGCGAGCACGACCGGAGCGTGGCGTGCTCGTCCCGCCGTAGTACGGGCCGCCATAGTACGGGCCGCCATAGTACGGGCCCAGAGGCCCATACTACGGCGATTACGGCGATTACGGCAACTACGGTGGAGGACTGGGATGTTTTTCGATTAGGTGAGCTAACGAGCTAGCTTACAAATTTCCACCCAAGTTTTTCCCATTCAGGGTTTACCCACAACCGACAAGACTCGCAAGACCGACCTGCTTTACGTGGGTTTCTTCCGATGTACTGCAAGCATCGCCAAAGATGTTCCGAATCTCGAACGATTCGATCATAGCTTTCCTGTTGCCAGATCGTACCGGATTGATTGAGGTGCTTGTTTATCCTCTTCGCAGTGACGGCTTTACAGCTTCCAAGAATATCCTCCAACTCCAAGTTTGCTGTCAGCAGTGGTCGTAGGATGCAATGGACATGGTTGGACATGACGACGCTCGCGCCAAGTTCATAGCGAATTTGATGAAAGCATTTTAGCGATTCGTCAACCATTTGCGAAAGCTGTTCGTCTTGCAAAACACAGCTTCCCATTCCTTGATCAAGCCAATATTCGACGCGTTCGATAAGAACTCGAAGTAAATGATCCAAAGCCTGTTTGCTTTGGGGTGGCGGATTTTTAGCCAACCATTCCTTTCGAAGTCGCCTCAATAGTTCGCTGCAGTCCGAGGGGATTGAATCAGCGAGTCGAAAGGTCACAAAATAAGTGGCCCCTTGCTGCCTCCAATGGGGTAGGTTCCGTATGTAAATCTTCACCGGACGATCTTCACGAAATCCCTGAAAATCCGGTGGAGGGTCAAGGTTCCAAGTGTCTTCGCCACGCACATTCGTACTCCTAGTTCAAGCTCGCACTTTTGATATTCGAGTGAAAAATTTGGAAACGTTTATCATTGTACTCGCACGGCGGAAAAAATTGGTTTTTTGGTCCACCACAACCACAGCACGGGGGACGCAAGACCCATACGCGGAGTCACTTAGACAGCCGTAGTATGGGCCTCTGGGCCCGTACTACGGAAAACACGGCGCAGGACCGATTGTTTTTCGATTGGGTGTGCTAACGAGCTTACTACAGCACGGGGGGATGCCAGACCCATACGCGAACTCACCTAGACAGCCGTAGTATGGGCCTCTGGGCCCGTACTACGGCAAACACGGCGGAGGACCGAGATCTTTTTCGATTGGGTGTGCTAACGAGCTTACTACAGCACGGGGGGGCGCCAGACCCATACGCGAACTCACCTAGACAGCCGTAG
>Ga0209189_1003825_pt1 | contig 10002 bp, 8 predicted proteins | sample C_130820_EF_Meta_FD_187308 | JGI IMG/M metagenome (GOLD analysis project Ga0209189, IMG submission 187308) | Freshwater microbial communities from Lake Croche, Canada to study carbon cycling - C_130820_EF_MetaG (SPAdes) (version 3) | ecosystem: Environmental > Aquatic > Freshwater > Lake | place...
GGCGCGGGCGTGGCTGGTGCAAAACCGCTGCACCCGCCTCATTCACGGGCATACCCACCAGCCGGGGGTACACGATCTGGGTGACGGTTTGCAACGCTGGGTCTTGAGCGACTGGGATGCGCGCGCCGAGCCGCCGCGCGCGCAGGTGTTGCGGCTGTCGGCCACGGGACTGCAACGCCTGGCGTTAAGCGGGGCAGCGCAGGAGTGAAGCTCTGCACCGCGTCACTGGTCGGGTATCAGCCGCTTGCCCAGTGGCACCGCCTCATCGACGCTGTAGCCTAATTGGCGATAGAAGGCGATGACGGCAGCATTGCTGCTTCGCACCATCAGGTTCACTTTGGGACAACCGCGCTGCAACAGCAGGTGCTCGACGTGGGTCATCATCTGCCGCCCCAGCGAGAGCCGCTGCTGCTGCGGGTGCACGGCTAAGTAGTACACCCAGCCCCGGTGGCCGTCATAGCCAGCCATGGCCGTGGCAACGATCGGCTCGTTCAGGCACCCGACCAGGAATAAATCGGGCTGCTCGGCTAGTTTGCGGGCGATATCCTTGTGTGGATCGTTCCAAGGGCGAATCAAGTCGCAAAGCGCCCACAAGGCCAACACGCTAGCCGTGTCGGCCGGCGCAAAGGGGCGAATAGACAGTGTCATGGCTGACCCTTGAGGAATACCTTAAGCACCGCCTGCAAGCGACGCGCAGCCGCCGCCTCAAAAGGCGTGGCCAGCAGGCCCGTGACATCGCGTGCCCAGGTCTCGGCTGGGGCCGCTTCGCTCTTGCGGGTGAGCAATTGCAGTTGCAGCAGACGGCGCGCGCTCAAGTGCTCGGCGGGTGTGGGTATGTCGGCGGCAATCTCCAGCCGCAGCAACTGCGGCGCGGCCGCTCCCGATGGGGCGGCTGCCAGGGCCTGTGCCCATGCAGCGCGGGCAGCAGGCACAACCCGCTTGCCCAGTTGCTGAGCCGCGGGCAAGGCCGCTGCGTCGCGCCGCTCCCAGGCGGTGAGCAGTTGGGTTAGCACCTCGCCGTGGGCTTGTGCCGATAAGCGGCGCAGGGCGGCGTCCGCATGTTCCAGGGCCTCGCGCTGGGCGCGAAACGCGGCGTCTCCCAAGCGCGGGCCGCGTGCGGCCGAGTCGGCGCCGACCCCGGGCGCGAAGCGGCGTTCAGCTTCTGCGGGCCGCCCCGGGCGCCCTTCGCGACGGCCCTCGCCGCGCCCAGCGGGTGCCGGGGTGGCCTTCTTCATGCCGGGCCGGTCGTCCCCGCGCACCGCGACCACCGGCCGCGCTGGCTTGCCAGCCCCCGCCGGGCTGGCTGCCCCTGAGGCTATTGGGGCGTTCGCTAGCGGCTGCGAATCGCTTGGTTGCTCGAGCGAGGATGCGGTCTCGGGGTCGGTAGCTGGCGCGGGTACTGTGGCCTGGCTTTCAGCAGCCGCATGCTCGGATACCACCGCCGCTTCGCCGGCGGGGCGAGCCAACAAAGCGGATGCGGCTACCGATTCAGGCGCTGGCGCGGGTGTGCGCCCCTGCGCGGCGTCTTCCAGTGCGCCCATGGCGGCACGGATACGCGCGCCGTCACCGCTGGCATTGGCCTGCTCCAGCGCACGCGCGGCCTCGAGTACCGCGCGGTCCAGGGCGCTGAGCGCTTGCGCCGCCTTTTCGCGCTCCTGGGTCTTGCGCGCAAAGGCGTCGTCCAGCGGCTTTCTAAACGCGTCCCATAGCTTTTGCTCTTGTTTGCGCTCCAGCGGCACGGCCTGTGCCTCCAGCTGCCAGCGCTGCTGCAAGGCGCGAATGGTGTCCACTCTCAAGACGGGCTCCGCACCCAATGTTTGCGCCTCGGCAATCAGACCCTGGCGTCGTTCCAGGCTGGACTTTTGCGCTGCCTCCAAGGGTGCGTGGGCCTCGTGCATGACGGCTTTCCACTGCGCTTGCAGGGCGGTAAAGGCTTTCTCCGGCAGATGCCCCGCCTCGCGCCAGCGCTCGCTGAAGCGGTGCAACTCGCGTGACATGGTCTTCCAGTCGGTAGAGGCGCCCTGCGCTTGGCGCCATGCGCTGACCTCTTCAATCAGAGCCAGACGTTGCAGCCGGTGGGCCTCGGACTCGGCCTTAACCTGCGCCAGCCAAGCCTCCACCACCCGATGCGCCTCGGTGCAGGCTTCGTCAAAACGCCGCCACAGCGCGTGATTGGCCACGCCGCCTTGATCGGCCAGCTTCCACTGGTCGCGCAGGCCGCGCAAGGCTTCCTGCTGGCGACGCCCGTCCAGCGGCTCGGCGACCAGGGCAGCGGCTTTGCGCACCAAGTCGTGGCGCAACTGGTCGGAACGCCAGCGCTGCCAGCTTTGCAGTTCACCTGCGGCGCCTAAGGCGGCATGCGCCGCGCTTTCTAGGCCGTCATCCAGCAAACGGGCCGAGTCCTTTAGCGCCTGGCGCAACTGGGAAGCCGCACCCGCGCTGGCTTTTCCATGGCCCTGGGCCATTTCGGCTTCCAGCACCTGCAGTGCCTCGCGCACGCGCTGATTGGCCTGCGCACGCTGCGCCGGGTCTATGCTGGCCGCAGGCTCGCTGGCCGGTACTTGCAATGCCTCACCGCGCTCGGCGCGGATGTCTTGCGCCCATAGCGGCACAGGGGGCAGCGGGGCCGTGGAGTCGGCTGCCGCAGCCACGGCCAGGCGCAGCGCGGCCTCAAAGGCGTCCCACACCACCAAGAGCTGAGCGCCAGAGGCTTCCAGCAAGGGGGTGTATTTCACATCCACACTTGCCCACTGGGGATGGGTGGCCAGCGCTTGCCACTGTTCGCGCCAATGGGCCACGTCCGCGCGCAGCGGCTCGCTGGTGGCATGCGCATCGCGCCAACTGCGTGTGCCCAGCACCTCCATGCGATGCGCCAACAACACCGCCGCTTCGCGTTGCACCTGGGCTTGGTGTTGCAAATCTTCAATGGTTTTGATGCGCTCCGCCAACTGGGCTTTTAAGCTCAGCAAGGGCTCGCGTGACAGCGGCGCGCCCGCCTTGGCGGCGTCACGTTGCCAAGCCATCGCATCGGCGACATTCAGGCGCGCCACGGCCAGCAATGCCTGCGCTTTGGTAGCCCAGTCTTGCGCCACGGCCTCTTGCGCCTTCGCGCGCCGGGATTCCTCTAGGCGTTCGCGCAGCGGCTTTGCAGCCCCTTTGTCACGGCCACTCAACTCCGCAAAAACCTGCTGCACCGCTGGTAACGGAGGTTGCGTCTCCAGCCAAGCGCGCACACGGGCCGCACGTTCGCCGGAAGTGGTGGCCGAAAACGCGCCACCGGTCATGGCGTCAAGCGCCTGAATCGCGGGTGAGTTAGTTGCCATCACAGCCTCCCGACAAGCGGGGCAGGACTGTGGGCCGATGCGCTAATGCGTGCATAGGTCCATTCGGAGTCGTCAGTGGGCAGCTATTGTCGCCGCACGCGGCTACACGCTGTAGCGCTTCGGTGTCGATTTGCTTAGCGGCAAGGACGCAACCCGTTTATTTTTTCGCCAAAATGCTTTTATTTATTATAAAGAATGAGTTTTATATGGTTGACTTGGCATTAAACGAGGCCATAGAATCCCGCTCATCAACAGCCATTCGGGATAACCCCGATTCGTGCCCTGCCCGTTCACTTTGGCGTCGGGGCCACCGCGTACCAATCGACACGAGAGCCTCGCGCTTTTTACAGCGTAGGGCGCTCGCGCAGAAAGGAAGTGCCATGAAAGCGCTAAAAAATGCCGCCCAGACCCTGCGGGTCTTTGCCGCTGACCTTGTTCAGGGTTTTTTTGAAGTCACCCACCGGGGTTTTGCCGTGCTGGGTTTGTTACTGGTGATGGCCTGCGTCGTGCTGGGTAGCCACCCGGATCTGCGCCAAGCCGCCGAGGCGCGCTTGATGGGTTGGTTGCAGGCGCGCGCCGAATCGTCGGCAGAGATAGCCACGGACGTGGACGCCAGCGATCGCGCAACAGCGGCCAACCCGCAGGACTTGCCCAAGCGGCAGGCGGCGCTGGCCTATTGGCTGAGTCGCAAATACCGCGTGGCGCCCGAGCCACTGAGCGCCCTGATTGCCGAAGCCTATGAATTGGGCGAGCGCACGCGCCTGGAGCCTACCCTGATTCTGGCCACGATGGCGGTGGAGTCCGGCTTCAATCCCTTTGCACAGAGCCCGGTCGGCGCGCAAGGGCTGATGCAGGTGATGACGCGGGTGCACAACGAGAAATTCCGCCGTTTCGGTGGTGAATTTGCAGCCTTTGATCCGGTAGCCAATTTGCGCGTCGGAGTCAAGGTGCTGCAAGACTGCATCGCGCGCGCAGGCTCGGTGGAGGCGGGGCTCAAGCAGTACGTGGGTGCGACCGCCGAAGACGACGGGGGCTATGCAGCCAAGGTGCTGGGCGAGCATGCACGCTTGCGCGAGGTACTGGCAGGCAAGTCGCCGTCCATTTACACACCGGCACCCGCTATCGGCAGCCCGGTCGCCGCATCAACAGATCAAAAAATTGCCCTACTCAGCGCCCCATGAGCCTGGGCTAAACTGCGGGCGCGCGCAACTGGCGATAAGCGCTGCAGCCCACGGGGTGCACGTGCTGAGGTGAGGTGCTGACAAGGGGTGGGAAGCGTTTAAGAATGCTGCCCGCCACTTCGTTGGCGCAAAACACCGGGAAGCGCGCCGCCCATTGGTATCCGATGCGGTGTTCCGCCGTTCGCCTGGGCAGCCCTGTTTTATCCACGGGGATTCATGTCTTGAAGGACTGCCATGTACGACCGCCATGTATTGATTGAACAAACCGACCCCGCGCTGTGGGCCGCCATTCAGGCCGAGAACCTGCGCCAAGAGCAGCACATCGAGCTGATTGCCAGCGAGAACTACGCCTCGCCTGCCGTTATGGCCGCGCAAGGCTCACAACTGACCAACAAATATGCCGAGGGCTACCCCGGCAAACGCTACTACGGTGGGTGCGTGAATGTGGACGTGGCCGAACAACTGGCCCTAGACCGTGTCAAGCAACTGTTTGGTGCCGAGGCGGCCAATGTGCAGCCGCACTGCGGCGCATCCGCTAACGAGGCGGTTTTTCTCGCGTTTTTGAAGCCCGGCGACACCATTTTGGGCATGAGTCTGGCTGAAGGGGGGCATCTGACGCACGGCATGCCACTGAATATCAGCGGCAAATGGTTTCATGTCGTCAGCTATGGGCTTAATGCGCAAGAGGAGATCGACTATGACGCCATGGAGCGCAAAGCGCATGAATGCAAGCCCAAGCTCATCATTGCGGGTGCTTCGGCCTACAGCCTGCGTATCGACTTCGCGCGTTTTGCCCAAGTCGCCAAGGCGGTGGGGGCAATCTTGCTGGTCGATATGGCGCATTACGCTGGCCTGATTGCGGCAGGCGTCTATCCCAACCCGGTGCCCCATGCAGATGTGGTGACCTCCACCACCCATAAAAGCCTGCGCGGCCCGCGCGGCGGCATTATTTTGATGAAGGCCGAGCACGAAAAAGCCATTAACAGCGCCATCTTCCCCGGCTTGCAAGGCGGCCCGCTCATGCATGTGATTGCCGCCAAGGCAGTGGCCTTCAAGGAGGCACTGGAGCCCGGCTTTAAGCTTTACCAGCAACAAGTACTAGACAACGCCCGCGTGCTGGCTGAAACCTTGGTCGAGCGCGGCCTGCGCATCGTCAGCGGCCGCACTGAAAGCCATGTGATGCTGGTGGACTTGCGCGCAAAGGGCATTACCGGCAAGGAGGCCGAGGCGGTACTGGGCGATGCGCACATGACGATCAATAAAAACGCCATTCCCAACGACCCTGAAAAGCCCATGGTCACCAGCGGCGTGCGCATCGGCACACCGGCCATGACGACGCGCGGTTTCAAGCAAGATGAGGCGCGCCAGACCGCGCACCTGATTGCCGACGTACTGGATAAGCCGCGTGACGCCGCCCACATCGCCCAGGTGCGTGCCAAAGTCCAGGCGCTCACGCAGCGCTTCCCGGTCTATGGTTAAAGTCGCGTGAAGTGCCCGTTTTGCGGCCACGCGGAAACCCAGGTGGTCGAGACCCGGGTTTCGGAGGACATGGACTTCATACGTCGGCGCCGCCAATGCGCCCGCTGCGAGAAGCGCTTCACCACCTACGAACGGCCCGAGGTCAATTTTCCTGCGGTGGTGAAAAAAGACGGTCGCCGCATCGAGTTCGAGCGCAGCAAGCTGATGGCCTCTATGGTGCTAGCCCTGCGCAAACGCCCGGTAAGTGTGGATCAGCTCGACTTGGCGGTGGAGCGGATTGAAGAAAAGCTGCTCAACCTGGGCGTGCGCGAAATCCCCTCTAGCCGCATCGGCGAGCTGGTGATGCGCGAGCTAAAAAAATTGGACAAAGTCGCCTATGTACGCTTTGCCAGTGTCTACCGCAGCTTTGAAGACATAGACGAATTCAAAACCCTGGTGGACGAAGTGCGGAGCTGACGCAGCTTGTGAACCCCATGCCTGAATCCTCAGCCTCAATCGACGCGCACCTCATGGAGCTGGCGCTGCAACAGGCGGCGCTATCGCTCACCTTGAGTGCACCCAACCCGCGCGTAGGCTGTGTGCTGGCAGACGCGCAAGGCCGGGTGCTGGGCCTGGGCCATACCCAGCGGGTGGGTGGCCCCCATGCCGAAGTGATGGCGCTGCGCGACGCCCAGCGCCAGGGACACGCGCTGCAAGGCGCTACCGCCTATGTGACGCTGGAGCCCTGTAGCCACCAAGGCCGTACCGGCCCCTGCTGCGAGGCCCTGCTGGCTGCGGGCATTCGGCGTGTGGTGGCCGCAGTGGAAGACCCCAACCCCCAGGTGCGCGGCCAAGGCTTTGCACGCCTGCGCGCTGCCGGAGTGGACGTACAAGTGGGCTTGGGCGAACACCCGGCACGCGAACTCAATATCGGCTTCTTCAAGCGCATGACCCACGGCCTGCCCTGGGTCCGCATGAAGCTGGCCGCTTCGCTGGACGGCAAAACCGCGCTTTTGAACGGCAACAGCCAATGGATTACCTCGCCCGCTGCGCGCCGTGACGGCCACGCCTGGCGTGCACGCGCTTGCGCCCTCCTCACCGGCGTGGGCACGGTACGAGAAGACGACCCGCAACTGGACGTGCGTGAGGTGCACACGCTGCGCCAGCCCCTGCTGGTGGTGGTGGACAGCCGCTTGGAAACACCGCCACAAGCGCGACTCTTTCAACCCACCAGACCGGTGCTGATCTGCGCCGCCCAGCCTCACGCAGACCGAGCAGCAGCCCTGCAAGCGCGCGGTGCCGAGGTGCTGGTGCAGTCGCTCAAGCAACCCAAAGTGGACTTGCAGGTCCTGCTGCAAGAGCTGGCAAGACGCGAAATCAACGAAGTGCATATCGAAGCCGGGCACTTGCTGAACGGCTCTTTTATACGGGCCGGGCTGGTCGATGAGTGGCTGGTCTATCTGGCGCCGCGCCTGATTGGGCAGGGCCGTGACATGGCTGCCCTAGGCCCGATCGAGCAACTGGGCCAAGCGCTGCCCCTGCGTTTTGAGGCGGTGGATCGCATCGGTGCTGATCTGCGCATCCTCGCGCGGCCCGACCACGGGCCATTTGCCTGAGTGCTTGCTACACGGCGCCAGCCTTTGTCGCCACGCCTTTACCTCTCAATGGAGAATCATCCTATGTTTACCGGCATCATTACTGGCCTGGGCCAAATTACCGACGTGCAAGACCTAGGGGCCTCGTCCGCCTATGGCAAGCGGCTGCGCATTGAAGCCCCGGCGGGCTACCTACAGGATGTGGCGGTGGGCGACAGCATCGCCCTCAACGGCGCTTGCATGACCGTGACCCACCTGCACGACACGGCTTTTAACATCGATATGTCGGCAGAGTCGCTGGACAAAACCACGGGGCTGAATCGCCCTGGCCTCATAAACCTAGAAAAAGCCCTGCGCGCCAACGACCGCCTGGGGGGGCATCTGGTGTCTGGCCATGTGGACGGTATCGGGCAGGTCACCCACTTCGCCCCGCAAGGCGAAAGCTGGGCCTTGCGCCTGCTCTGCCCGGCCCCGCTGGCTAAATACCTGGCCGTGAAAGGCTCGATTACCGTCAACGGCGTGAGCCTGACCGTCAACACCGTGCAAGACCAAGCCAATGGCTGCGAAATCGGCATCAACCTCATCCCGCACACGGTACAAAACACCAGCCTATCCACCCTCACCACCGACGCGCAGGTGAACCTGGAAATCGACCAGATTGCGCGCTATTGCGAGCGGATGCTGAGCTATCAGAATACCGTCTAAAACTAATGAACTTAACAAGCAAAATCAACAACTTACGAGTCTTTAGACGGGTCGGCCTCAAATCTGAAGTGCAACACCCTACCGTGTAAGGTGTGCAGATGAAAACCTCCCTCAGCTACCAGCAACTTCAACCCGAAGACCGTATGACCATTGCCAGCATGCACCTGCAAAAGTGCAGCGTGCGAGCCATTGCGCGTGCCCTGGGACGTGCACCATCGACCATCGGACGTGAGATTGCAACGCCGCTGCCGGCGCCACCTACGGCTCTCACGCCGCACAGATGGCTGCCCAGCAGCGTCAGCGCTGTGCTCATGCGCCTACCAAGCTTGATCTGGAGTCGCTCAACTGGCGTGTTGTCCTCACTCTGCTGGACTGGCGCTGGTCGCCTCAGCAAATTGCCGCTACCCTCAAGCGTACCTATCCCAACGACAAAGCCCGCCACGTGTCCCACGAGACCATCTACACCGCCATCTGCGCTGTGCCCAGAGGCGAACTGCGCCGCCAACTCATCGGGTGCTTGCGCCATGGCCACGGCACCCGGCTGCCACGCTCTCGCTGCACGGATCGCACAGGGCAAATCCCCGACATGGTCAGCATTCACGTGCGCCCACCTGAGATGGAGGACCGCATCATGCCGGGCCACTGGGAGGGAGACTTCATCAAGGGCGCGGGCAACAAGTCCTCGGTGGGTGTGCTCGTGGAGCGATCCGCACAGCCCCTGGCAGCGTGGCACCTGCGAGAACACCAACGGCTTGCTGCGCCAGTATTTGCCCAAGGGCACCGACCTGAGCGTGTACACCCAGGACGAACTCGACGTCATTGCTGACAGCCTGAACAACCGGCCACCCACCACCCCCCACTTCAACACGCCATTGGCCGTCTTCGCTCACATGCTCGCAATCGCACAACAGGCTCCAGCCATCGTCCAATAGATCGATCAACCCTGTTGCACTTCACACTTGAAACCGCCCAGGGTAAGACGATGCCGTATTGCGTACCGGGGGCCATGGAGCACAAGCTGAAACGCGTGCTGCCTGCCAAGGCCAAGTACCACCTGAAGTACTAAAAGAAAAGGGGCTCCGTTCGCCGGGGCCCCTTTCCTGACGTTGCCAAGAAAGAAGTACCTACGGACGTGCCCAAACGGCCTTGGCCAGAGGAAACATGGCATCTGCTCGGTCAACAATCTTTGCCTCGTCCCAAATATCCTGATCGGCAAACTGCTAGAAATAGGTATTCAGCATCAACAGGCTGGTTGTGACGATTTCCGGTCTCTTAACTGCAAAAGCTTCGTTGCTCAGTGCGGAATTAAATGCAGATGTCACCAAGGTTAGATTTCCAATTGAATGGAGTAACTGCTTCCGATTTGCCAATGCTTCCGCACTTTTGTCCGCAATAGTCCAATTCGTTTCCCATTTTTGAGGCATCACATGCTCAACAGTCAGGCCATCGGACAATGGCAGCAGCTCCTGCTTGGTGGTGCGTTGGCCAAGCTCCAACGCTTCCAATATCGCCCGAACCTGACTGGTGTTTTTCCCTTGGTATAGACCACGGTAGCACCAACCTTGCTCAAATGCCGCATCTGACGGCCAGAGCTGGCTATCACCAGTCAGGTTATGTTGCCGCCGACTGAAAACTGACCCACTTAGAGGGCATGTGCCGACCCAAAACTGACCCAGGTGTTTTACTTGCCTTGCCCAAATATTGGGCAGGGGACAAAGAAGGTGATCACCATGGAAATGT
>Ga0209189_1003826_pt1 | contig 10002 bp, 7 predicted proteins | sample C_130820_EF_Meta_FD_187308 | JGI IMG/M metagenome (GOLD analysis project Ga0209189, IMG submission 187308) | Freshwater microbial communities from Lake Croche, Canada to study carbon cycling - C_130820_EF_MetaG (SPAdes) (version 3) | ecosystem: Environmental > Aquatic > Freshwater > Lake | place...
GTGTTGCAGATTGTTTTAAAATTTGTATAATTTCTATAGGCGTTAAATTTGGATAATAAGATAAAATTAGTGCTGCCAATCCAGCTACAACAGGACTAGCCATGCTTGTTCCATCATTTTTTCCATAAGTTGAACCTGGTAAAGTTGAATAAATTGACATTCCTGGTGAAAATACATCTACATCATTTTTTCCATAATTTGAAAATGGGGCAACTAAGTTTTCATTAGTTGGTCCACTAGCACCAACTGTTATCCAATTTGTAGATTTTTTACCTTCTATTAAATTTGGATTAGGGAAATGCGGTTTTGTATCTACATTACTAGATTCATTTCCCGCAGCATGAACAAGCAAAACACCTTTACTTTCAGCATATTTCACAGCGTCATCAACCCAATTTTTTTCTGGTGAAAAATATTTACCAAAACTCATATTGATAACTTTGGCTCCATTATCAACGGCATATCTAATGCCGTTTGCAATATCTTTATCGTGTTCATCACCATCTGGAACTGCTCTAATTACCATAATTTTTATGTGGTCAGCCACACCATCCATTCCAATTCCATTTCCTCTAACGGCTCCAATAATTCCAGCAACGTGTGTTCCATGAGAAGGATCTGAAGCCATTATATCATTGTTTCCATAATACCTATCTGTAGTATCAAAATAATTGTCGCCTACAATATCGTCTCTGTAATTTTTAGGTGCTTTCTCTAATGATTCTAATTTTGATTTTTCTCCCTCATAATAAGAAATAATCTCGGGTATCATTAGATTGTTAGAAACATCCATCTGGTGTGATTGTTGGAACAATCCCAAAATCAAATTTTTAGCTAAAACTTCATTTCTTGAAGTCGGTTTAAATGGCAATAAATCTTCCCCAGTATAACTGTTTTTATTTAGTGCAACTTTTAAAATACTGTCTTTTTGAGGAAGATCAACTACTAAAGGTTTTAATATTGATACCATTGTTGCGGCTTCCTTTCCTTGAGATTCTATTTGATATTTTGCCTTTTGAAATTGTGTAAATTCAGCCTTTTGTAATTTGGTAAATGCTGTAGTATCTGTAGAGGTACTTCCAAATTTGTTTTTAAACAAATAATAAACTCTTGATGCCTCATCACTATCTTTAGTTACATTTTTACCATTTTTATTTCCCAAGAAATTCCAACCGTTTGTGTCGTCTATGTAGCCGTTGTGGTCATCATCAATCCCATTTCCAGGAATTTCATTTTGATTTCTCCATAATACGGATTTCAAGTCTTCATGAGTAGTATCAACACCTGAATCAATAATTGCAACAATTACAGTTTGTTTATAAGTTTTGGTTTTTAGTGTTGTTTGATAAGCTTTTTCCAATCCAATTCCCCAATAGCCCTCTTTGTTATTTAAGAGATGCCAACCTTTAGGAGGTTCAGAATTTGGTTGTTGTGCAATTGCAAACCCATTTGTAAACAAAAAAAGAGTAACAAAAAATATAATTCTGGATGTCATTTTTAAATTATTATTTACAAATGTATAATTTTGAATGGGTTTTGAATAACCTATTCTTTAATTATAGTTTAGATTAACATTTCTATAAGTCAAATTTTATTCCTTGTGCTAACGGAATTGTTTTTGCATAATTAATTGTTGTAGTTTGTCTTCTCATGTAAGCTTTCCAAGCATCGCTACCACTTTCTCTACCGCCACCTGTTTCTTTCTCTCCTCCAAAAGCTCCACCAATTTCAGCTCCACTAGTTCCAATATTTACATTTGCAATTCCACAATCGCTTCCAGATGAAGAAAGAAACAGCTCAGCTTCTCTCAAGTTTAAGGTCATTATGGCTGATGATAATCCTTGTGGTACATTGTTTTGTATCGCTATAGCCTCTTCAATTTGTTGATATTTCATCAAATATAAAATTGGTGCAAAGGTTTCATTTTTCACAATTTCAAAAGCAGGAGAAACTTCTGCAATGCAAGGCTGCACATAACAACCTCCAAGAAATTGCTCCCCTTCAAGTATTCCTGGTTCTATAAGAAAATTACCTCCTTCTTCTTTACAAAGTTTGGTAGCGTTGATGTAATTTTCAACTGCATCCTTATCTATAAGTGGCCCTACATGGTTTGATTCATCTAATGGATTTCCAATGCGCAATTGATGATAAGCGTGAACAAGTTTCTTGCTAAAATCAGCATAAACAGATTCATGAATAATCAATCTTCTAGTTGAAGTACATCTTTGACCTGCTGTACCAACAGCACCAAATACACAGCCAATTACAGCCATGTCTAAATCGGCGTCTTTTGAAATAATAATAGCATTATTTCCTCCTAATTCTAGTAAACTTTTACCCAATCTAGCACCAACAGTTGCAGCTATAGATTTTCCCATACGGGTAGATCCAGTAGCCGAAACAAGTGCAATGTTTGGATCTGCTGACAATATTTCTCCAAGATTCCTTCCTCCAATAATTAAATTGCTAACGCCTTCTGGTACTTGATTGAATTTTAAAACTTTTGAAATTATATTTTGACAAGCAATAGCACAAATTGGGGTTTTTTCAGATGGTTTCCAAACGCAAACATTACCGCAAACCCATGCTATTGCTGCATTCCAACTCCAAACGGCAACTGGAAAATTAAAAGCTGAAATTATTCCCACAATTCCTAATGGATGCCATTGCTCATACATTCTATGGTTTGGCCTTTCACTATGCATTGTTAAGCCATAGAGTTGACGCGATAAACCTACTGCAAAATCACAGATATCTATCATTTCCTGAACTTCTCCTAATCCTTCCTGTAAACTTTTCCCCATTTCCCAAGAAACCAATTTCCCTAATGGCTCTTTAAAAAGCCTCAATTCATTTCCAATTTGTCTAACAATTTCACCTCTTTTTGGTGCAGGCCAATTTCTCCATTCAAGAAATGCTTCATTTGCTTTAGAAATAACTGATTGGTAAGCATCTTCATCTACCGTAAAAACCGAAGCGATAGAACTGCCATCAACCGGAGAATATGAAGTAATTGTTGCTCCAGATGCACCCAACCAATGTTGACCAGTTGATGCCCCATGGTTATGTGACGAAATACCGAGTTGTTCAAGAAAATTTGTCATTCTAAATTGCTTTAATATTGTTCTTGGTTATTAGGAAAATCGTTTGTTCTAACATCGGTAATAAATTGTTGTACCGCTGTTCCAACTTCTTCATACAAATTCAAATATTGTCTGAGAAAACGTGGTTTAAAAGATTGATTTATTCCCAACATATCATGCATTACTAAAACTTGCCCATCACAAAATTTTCCTGCACCAATTCCTATTGTTGGAATCGTTAAACTTTCTGAAACCTCTTTAGCAAGCATCGCAGGTATTTTTTCTAAAACAATTGCAAAACACCCTGCTTCCTCTAACTTTTTTGCATCATTTTTTAATCTGTCGGCTTCTGCTGTTTCTTTTGCTCTTACCTGATACGTTCCAAATTTATAAATACTTTGAGGAGTCAATCCTAAATGTCCCATTACAGGAACACCTGCTGAAACAATTCGCTTGATGCTATCAACCACTTCTTCGCCTCCTTCTAATTTTATAGCATGAGCTCCAGTTTCTTTCATAATCCTTATGGTAGAGTTCAATGCCTCTTTAGAATTGCCTTGATAAGTTCCAAAGGGTAAATCAACCACAATCAAGCATCGTTTTACCCCCCTAACAACAGATTGTGCATGATAAATCATTTGGTCTAATGTGATTGGCAGCGTTGTTTCATGACCTGCCATAACATTACTGGCAGAATCACCAACCAATATAACATCAATCCCAGCAGCGTCTATAATTTTCGCAAAGGAGTAATCATAAGCCGTTAACATAGCTATTTTTTCTCCTTTTGATTTCATCGTTGTTAGCGTATGTGTAGTTATTCTTTTTACATTTTGATCACTCATTTTGAATTTCTTTAAAATTTTATAAAGTATCTAATTGTCCTTCTTTAAACTTTTATATAAATGTTGAATTAAACCATCAGCCAAACCTATTTTCGGTACATATATTTCTTCACAATTAGCCCATTTCATAACATTTAAATAGATAAATAAGGCTGGAACAATTACATCTGCACGATCTTCTCTTAAATTATATAACATAATTCTTTCATAAACAGATACATTGCTCAACTCTTTATAGTAATCTCGAAGGGTTTCAATTGAAAGCGGTTTGCCGTCTTTCCGTTTTGATAAAGAAAAGATTTTATTGATATTTCCTCCAGAACCTATTGCAGTTGTTTTTTTCCCTTCTTTAATATTATTTTTAATATAATCTTTCATTTCATCCCAAGTTTGATCTGAAACCATATTTTTCAAAATTCGGATTGTACCAATATTAAAAGATTTTTTGAAAGAAATTTTACCTTCTGTAAAAAAAGTAAGCTCTGTACTACCTCCACCAACATCTATATACAGGTAGGAGTGTTCCTTATTCATTTTATCTGCAATATGATTTTCATAAATCAACGTTGCTTCAAAATCTCCACTAATTATATCAATATCAAGTTGTGTTTCTTTTTTTACCTTTTGAATGATTTCTTTTGCATTTTTAGCATCTCGCATTGCAGATGTTGCACATGCAATTACATGTTTCACATTGTAAGCATTTAAAAGATGTTTGTATGCTTTAATTGTTTGCAATAACATTTGCTCTTTTCCTTCACTTATAGAACCTGTATCAAAAACGTCAAACCCAAGTCGCAATGGAACTCTTATTAAATTGATTTTTAAGAATACTGGTTTTTCGTTACTATTTTCAACTACTTCAGAAATTAATAATCTAGCTGCATTACTTCCAATGTCTATCGCTGCAAGTTTCAAAATAGCAATTGTATAAAAGGTGAAACAAAAAATGTAAAAGAATACAAATATCTAGATTATTATTCTTGTTCCACCTTTGCAAAATTGTTTTTTTTGTCTAGTAAATAATTATATATCTCTATTTGTGATCTTATCGGGTGTTTTTCCGATTTTACATACTCATTACTTGTTTTGTGATTAAGGATTCTTGCTTTAACATTGTCACTAAGTTGAATATTCAAAATCGTTTTGATTTCTTCTTTTATTTCTGCTGAAAAAATTGGGCAAGATGCTTCAACTCTATGGTCTAAATTTCTAACCATCCAATCGGCTGAAGAAATATAAACCTTTTCATTTCCTTTATTGTGAAAAACTATAACCCTCGCATGTTCTAAATATTCGTCAACAATGCTAATGGCAACTGGTTTCTTTTTAAATTTACCAGCATCTATTGTTGCACAAAATATTCCTCTAACAATCATGTTTATTTCTACACCTGCAATTGCCGCTTCATACAGTTTTTGTATGATAATTTCATCTGAAAGTGAATTGAGCTTTATGGTAATTGCTGCCTTATTCCCAGAAATAGCTTGCTTGATTTCTGCATTGATTAAAGTTATAAAGTGATTCCTCATCATGCCGGGAGAAAGCAAAAGTGTTTTACAAAGTTCTAAAGTTTTTAAATTTGGTTTAGGATTTTCTAAATAATTAAAAATCCTATTGATGTCTGACATGATATTTCTATTTGCAGTGAGCAAACAATGATCACTATAAAACTTTGCGGTTGATTCATTAATATTTCCTGTGCTTACAAATCCATAATTAATAAAACTTCTATTTGATTTTTTTCGAATCATGCAAATTTTTGCATGTACTTTTTGGTCTGGAAAACCCAATAGAACTTTTACACCTTCTTCTTCGAGTTTTTCTTTCCATTCAAGGTTGTTTTCTTCGTCAAATCTTGCCCTTAATTCTAGCATTACTATTACTTCCTTCCCATTTCTTACAGCATTAATTAGGGCATTAATAATTTTTGAAGCCCTTGCCATTCTGTAGGCTGTAATCTTTATTGTTGTAACATCTGGATCGATAGCTGCTTCTCTCAGTAAATCAATTACTGGGTCAAAATTATGGTAAGGAAAATGCAACATTATATCTTTAGCTAAAACAATATCTGTTACTCTTGAGGTGTTTTCTAGTGCTGGATGGTTTAACTGTTTGGTTCTTTGAGATTTTTTATCAAAAACCTGATTAGGGAAATCCATGAAATGTCTGAAATTGTGTATTCTTCCACCTGGAATTAAATGGTCTTTTTTTGTGAGTCCCATTCTTTGAATTAAATATTCCAACAAGGCTGGGTCTATTTCTCTATCATAAATCAATCTTACGGGTTTTCCTTTTCTTCTGGTTTTAATTCCTTTTTCAATTTTCGCAGAAAAAGTTAGTGCATCTTCATAATCAATATCGTATTCAGCGTCTTTTGTAACTTTTATTACATGTGCTTGATATTCGTCAAAACCAAAATAAGAGAAAATTCTAGGCAAACAAAATCTTATTACATCTTCAAGTAAGATTATATAATTCTTTTCGTTCTGCTTGGGCAACAATACAAATCTTGATATTGTTTGTGTTGGTATTTCAATTAAAGCATATTTGCGATTGTATGCACTTTCTTTTTTTGCCATTACTACGGCGAGGTATATAGATTTCTCTCTAAGATAGGGAAGGGTAGGAATACTTTCAATCATTAATGGAATTACATTAGATCTAACTTGTTCGTCAAAAAAGTTAACAACAAAAGCTTGTTGATCTTCATCTAATTGATTCTCATTTAGCAAGAAAATATTTTTTTGTTCTAATTGATTTAAAATCTGTTTCCAAATTCGGTTGAATTCAGATTGTTGTTGGAGCACAATCAATTGAATATTGTCTAATATTTTTTGTGGCGAATCTTCAACATGCATGTGTTTTTCTGCCTCAAATTTCAACATTCTTTTTAATGCTGCAACTCTAACTCTGAAGAATTCATCTAGATTATTAGAGAAAATTCCTAAAAATTTAATCCTTTCAATTAAAGGAACAGTTTCGTCAGCAGCTTCTTGTAAAACACGTGCATTAAAAGACAACCAGCTAATATCTCTTGGAATAATTGAAATCGACTTTCCCATAGTTAAAAATTATTCAAATTTACCTAAAGGTGCTCGATTGTATTGTTAAGTTTTTCAAATTTTTTGAATAGATTCAACAATTTTAGTAGTAGAATAGCCTTTCACAATTGGTACAATTTTTACTTCACCTCCATTTTTTAAAACAACATCTGCACCAACAATTTGCTCAACAGTATAATCTCCACCTTTTACTAAAACATCTGGCATCAATATGGTAATTAAATTTAATGGAGTTTCTTCATCAAATAATAATACAGTATCTATATATTGTATTGATGCCAACATTAAAGATCTAAAACCCTCATCGTTAATTGGTCTTGAAGATCCTTTTAACCGTTTTACAGAATCGTCTGTATTAATACCAACCACTAAAATATCTCCAAAAGAAGCTGAAGTTGAAAGAATTTCTAGGTGTCCTTTGTGTAAAATATCAAAACATCCATTGGTGAAAACAATTTTTTTTCCTGCAGTTTTCCAATTTTTGGTTTGTTCTGATAACTGAGTGTTATTTAATATTTTCTCCGACAGATTTAAGTTCTTCATCTTTTTTATTGTTATAAAGTGGTAAAAGTAAAAGACAAATTAATCCAGTTACCAAAACCATTATTGTTTGAGCAAGCCAAATTAGCCAACCAAATGCTAAACCATTAATGTTGGCAATATTATACAATTCTAGGCAGTTTTGCACAGCCAATTGATAAGCACCAATTCCACCTTGTGTAACAATCATTGCTAAACTTCCAATACTTAAAATTGATAAAGCTGGCGACATACCTAAATGTTCCACTGGATCCATTGCATAAAAACCAATTCTTATGCTCAATAGATACATTCCCCAAATAAAAATAGAATGAAAAATAAAGGCAGGTTTGTTTTCAACATTTTTAATACTAGTTACCCCTTCTAAAATTCTTTGAAATGTGTTTTTAATTGAACCAATTATTTTAACCTCAGAAAACCTGAAAAAGATAAAACGAATTAGGAAAATGAATAAAACAATTGATGCTACAAAAATTAATATTTTTGTTACATCAAAATTTCCGGATTTATTGTTGAAAAAAGTTTGAATTAAATCTAAAGCAAACCCTCCAACAGTATTAAATTGAGTAATTACAGTAATAAATATAATTAGCAAAAGTGTGAGCAAATCAACCGCTCTTTCTGCTACCATAGTTCCAATTAGTTTGTCTACAGGAGTTTTTTCATATTTTGCAAGTAAAGTACATTTCATTACTTCCCCCAAGCGAGGAACTAATAAGTTAAAAAAATAGCCAATCATTACTGAAAAAAATGTATTTACTATACTTGGATTTATTCCTATTGGTTTCATTAATATTTTCCATCTCAATGCCCTGCTATAATGACTTAGTAACAATATAAATACTACGGGTAATATCCAAATATAGTTTGCACTTTTAAGTGCATTTTTCATATTTGTAATTTCATCAGGTGTAAGATTTCGAGTAGTAAACCATATCAAAAAAAATCCTGATCCTAAAAAAATCACATATTGCATCAAGATTAAAAGAATTTTTTTCATTATTTGTGAAATCTGCTTTTTGCTATGTAAGGCAATTAAATAGAATATTAAAATGAAAAACTTTAAACAAAAAAACTGTTTAGTTTTAATTGTGTTTTAATAAAGATTTTCATAAGCTCGATGAATTAAAACACAAGATTATCAATTAATCTTATACCATCAAGAAAAACTGCTACAATAATCATTATTGGTTCTTTCCCATCCCAATAGGTAACGGGTTTCAAAGAATTGGCATTTACAATTTCAAAATAATCAAAACTAAAGTCATTTAATATTAACTGCTCTATTGGAAAAGATAGTTGGTATTTAATTTCCCCTGGTTTTATTGATTCTTTACAAAATTGCAACATTTTGTAAAGATTAGAAGATTTAATTCTAGCATCATTTGATAATCTTAAATTTCTGCTGCTCATGGCTAATCCATCTATTTCTCTTACTGTTTCACATATTACAGTTGAAACTTGAAGATTTTTTAAGCCAATCATTTCTTTTATAACCAAACATTGCTGGTAATCTTTTTTTCCTAAATAAAGTTTTTGTGGTTTTATAATAGACAATAAACGGTATACAATGTTACAAACGCCTTGGAAATGGCCTGGTCTATGTGTTCCTTCTAAAATTGTATCTAAATAGCCTAATTCAAAATGCTCCAATATCTCTATGCCTGCGGGATACATTGTTTCAACCGTTGGCAAAAAAAGAACATCACAACCTGCTTTAGTCAACAATAAAATGTCGTTTTCAATTGTTTTTGGATAATTGATAAAATCTGTTTGATCATTAAATTGCGTAGGGTTAACAAAAATACTCGACACAACAATTTTATTTTCGGATTTCGCCTTTTCAATTAAGCTTATATGACCTTTATGAATGGCACCCATTGTAGGCACAAATCCAATTTTATTTTCAAATTCTAGTGAATTTAGGTGATTTTCTAATTTTTTTCCTTCCTTGAAAATAATCATAATACAACAATATTGTAATTTAAAATAGTGTATGAGCAAGTTTCCTTATTTTTGCAAAACTTCGATACAATTCCAACAAATCAAAGTTAACCTGAATGTCAGCAAAGAAACGAATATTAATCATAGCTAACGAAATGTCACCTTACTTAGAGTTGACAGATTTTTCTGAAATCATTAGTAAATTAGCGATTAAAGCAAATGATGCAGGTTTTGAAATTAGATGTATAATGCCACGTTTTGGCGTTATCAATGAGCGCAGACACAGATTACATGAAGTTGTTCGTTTATCAGGAATAAATGTTTCAATAGATAATGACGATTTTCCATTACAAATTAAAGTAGCTTCTTTACCAAATGCACGCCTTCAAGTTTATTTTTTAGACAATGAAGACATGTTTAAACGTAAATTTGTTTTTACTGATGAAAATGAAAAATGGTATGATGATAATGCTTTAAGAACAGTATTTTTTTGTAAAGGAGCTTTAGAAACAGTTAAAAAATTCG
>Ga0209189_1003827_pt1 | contig 10002 bp, 11 predicted proteins | sample C_130820_EF_Meta_FD_187308 | JGI IMG/M metagenome (GOLD analysis project Ga0209189, IMG submission 187308) | Freshwater microbial communities from Lake Croche, Canada to study carbon cycling - C_130820_EF_MetaG (SPAdes) (version 3) | ecosystem: Environmental > Aquatic > Freshwater > Lake...
GGAGTATCCGTTTCTGGGTCTACCGTGATGGAGACGATTTTCACCTTCCCCTTCGTTCTTCCTACAGACTGTGCTAGGTCAGCCATCCGACTACTCAATACCGGGCAGGGTCCCGTACAGCTCGTAAAGAAAAAATCAGCTAACCAAATCTGCCCTTGGAGATCCTGCAAGGTCCGAAATTGACCATCCCTTTCAAGAAAACGAAAGGGAGGGATTTGGCCATAGACCGGAAGATCCTGGTATTCCTGCCGTTCCGAGGAAATCCACAACTCTCGAACCCCGGAGGCGATAACAACTATTAACCCCGCCACCAAAAGGGACCAGACAGCCGCCGTAAGGTTTCGGTTGGCGGGCCGGGGACCCGGGGCGACCGGCGCCGGAGGCGTCACGAACGCCGACTAACCTGAAAAGCACAAGCCATCACCAGAAGCAGGGTGCTGGCACAAACAATCGAAAAATCATGCGACAAATCCGCTGGGAGGGGCATACCAGGCCGAGTCGCCAAAAGCCCCTGCAAGGCCTCATGACCGTAGCTCAGGGGATTAAAACGCATGAGAGTTCGGATCCATTCCGCCGCACCAGCCATCGGGAACAGGGCCCCACTGAGGAACCATAGGGGAACGAAGAAAAGATTGATCAAGGCGTGGAATCCTTGGGTTGAGTCCATAGGCCAGGCAATGAGAAAACCCAAGGCGGTCAATCCCACAGCCAAAATAGAAATGATCGCGATAAGATAAAAAAGAACCCGGGCATCCGGATGATAATCCGAATAGGGAGCAAGGAGAACGACGACAAGGGCCTGAAAAACAGCCAACAAGGTTCCCCCGATCAATTTACCAAAAAGAATCGCAGAGCGTCCGTCTGGGGCCACCAGCACTCCCTGCAGGAAACCCTCCCGCCGGTCCTCAATCACAGAAACTGTCGAAAAAATCGCGGTGAAAAGAATAATCAAAAGCACGATTCCCGGAAAAAAGTAGGTCAGATAATCGGTTCTTTCACGAAATCCGGGAGCCACAAGGGATCGACCGACTCCGGATCCCAGAAGAAACCAGAACAGCACGGGGGTGGCCATCGCCCCAATTACCCGGTTTTTCTGCCGAATGAACCGGACGATTTCACGAAGGGCGAGACTGGTGGAAGCTTGCATGAACATGGTTTAGATTTCTCCTGGAGTGGACGACCAATGACGACCCGTCTTCTGGAGGAAGAGGTCTTCGAGGGTGGGGCGACAAAGGGTCACGGAGGTTACTTCCTTGCTGTACTCGCGCCAGAGTTTGATCGCCAAAGGAGCGGCCAATCCCCGGGTCGGAACCACCTTGACGGAAGCGGGTTCGGCGGTGACTTCAATCTCGCCTTCCTTCCGGATGCGGGCGGCCAATTTTTTAGGTTGGTAGGTCCCCAACCGGACATACTCTTTGCCCAAGCCGGAGCGGAGTTCGGCAACTTTTCCTGAAGCCACGGATCTCCCCTGATCGAGGAGAAGAATTTCATCCGCCGGCTCGGCCTCTTCCAAAAGATGGGTTGTAAAAAGAACACTGAGTTTCCGGGAATTGCGGATTCCCGAAATAATGCTCCAGAGCTCGCTTCGGATGGCAGGATCCAACCCGGTGGTTGGCTCATCCATCAGCAAGATGCTCGGACGGGTCAGAAGGACTTTGGCGATTTCCACACGCCGCCGAAGGCCCCCCGAGAGACTTTCGACCATCTCCCCTCCCCGGTCCTCCACTCCCAATGCTTCCAGGTTTTTGTTGATCCGGTTTTCGAGATCGTGGGCGTCCAAACCATAAAGGTTCCCGTGATGCCGGAGATTTTCCCGGACAGTGAGCTTCATGTCGACGGCCGGATTCTGAAAAAGAACCCCGAGTTTTCGACGAACCGGTGTTGGAAACTGGCGCAGGCTGCGACCGGCCACAGAAATCTCCCCATCCTGCAGCGCAAAGATGGTGGAAATGATCTTAAAAAGGGTGGTCTTGCCGCTCCCGTTGGGCCCCAAAATGCAGAACATCTTCCCCTCTTCGAGTTCGAAACTGATATTGTCCAAAACCCTTTTGCGCCCGTAGGAATACCCGACCCCGTCGGCCTTAACCGCAAATAAAGAAGAATCTGCCATGAGCGGTTAAATTGAGGTAAATTATCCAAAGGGTCAAGCGTTGCCCCCCTTGGACCTCCAAAAAGGAAAATAACTACCGGAGAGGGACCGATCCGAGATCGAACCGGACCGGACTGTGAAGTTTGGCCGGAACCCCTTGTTGATGGAGGTAATTTTCGATCCGGGACAAGGAACTGGAAGGCACAGGCTTTGAACCATGCGGGGTACAGAGTGATAATTCACACTGATGAGCGATTTCACCTGGATCCATCCCCCGGGCTTTCGCATGTTCCATCGACAGGGTGAGACGGCTTTTCCAATAATTCATCCGGTTATCCGCACAGACCTGGCTTTCCGCATCAATCACTGCTTGGGCAAAACCCCAAATTTCCCTCTGCAAATCCTCAGCCAAACGAGTGGCATGTACGCCCATGGGATGATGTTGAGACTTAAAAATCATGGATTGGACTTGAAAGAATGATCTCTTTTTATGCTAAATACAATAATTAAGTAACCCCTTAATATATCCTCGCGATCTCGCGCAATGTATTATAAATCAATGATATAAACAAGAAGCGTGAGCCTTTGGAGCTCACGCTTCTTGCCAAACACTAGGAGATGTAAACGAATCTGTAGTAATAGACAGGGGAACAGGCGAAACGTTCAAAATATTTTCACCCCTCCTGCCCCTTATTTAAGGAGCTTCAGAAGGAAAAACCCGCCCAGCAAGAGAATCACCAAAACCACAAGGATAGCCTCCAAATAACGATCAATTTTCGGACGGATGGCGGGTCCAAACCGCCGCAAAAGCTCGGCCTCAATCACAAATCGCATGCCTCGTGAGATGACAGAAGCGATCGAAAAAGTGACCCAATTCATCCCCGTTGCACCCGCTGTGATCGTGATCAACTTGTAGGGGACAGGAGTCATTCCCTTGATCAACACAATCCAGGCTCCGTAGGTATTGAAGATATTTCGAAAGGTCTCAAACTGGGTTTGCAGGTGGTAAAACGCAATCACGGGCGCCCCCACAGAGTCGTAAAGGAAATGCCCGATCCCATACCCGGCCCATCCCCCTACCACCGAAGCCCCCGTACAAGCCAAGGCATAGACCCAAGCACGGGAGGGATTAGCCAAAACCATGGGAATGAGCAGAACATCGGGGGGAATTGGAAAAATCGAGGATTCGAGGAAGGAAATGACGACCAACGCCGGCAAAGCATAGGGAGTCCCCGCCCAATGAAGCGTCCACGCATACATTTTTCGGATCGGGTTCAAACGCGCCACCGGATTTTCCAGGGGACTTTTCTGCCCCTTCAACTCGACGACAACTTTCCCCGCCCGCAAACTCCGAATACGGTTCCGCAGCACAAAAATTAATACCGCCCCTACCGCGATGAAGGCCAATCCCAAGACCACGTTTCCGGAAATCATCCCCCGCACGCCCAAAATCCCATCGAGAACCAAAACACCCAAAGCCAACCCTGCCACCACCCTCAGCGAAGCCTTGTCCTGACCGAAAGAAGGGCCTTGTTTCATTGCTCTCCACATTCCCGATTCAAAAGAACTTCGGCAAGCTTTGAGAGTTTCCTAGGCCCCGACGGAAAAATGCGGAGGTACAGGGACATGGACCGTCCAATCATTTCCGCGAAAAGGGACCTTCACCCTCTCTGCATGCAAAAACATTCCCTCTTGGCCGGTGCCTTTCGCAAAGAGCCTGTTTTTCTCAAAATCCCCATAGGTTCGATCCCCCACAATCGGAAGATTTCTCTGAGAGCATTGAATCCGTAATTGGTGCGTCCGCCCCGTCTTGGGCTCCAATTGAAGCAAGCTCATTGCACCCCCCGGTCCTTTTCCCCGCGCCCTCTCTTTCATCACCGCCTCCGCCCAGGACCCTTGCCCGGGCCTCGCCCGAAGGCGACCCCTCTCTTTTCTCACTTCGATTAAGTCCTTCCAAACCGCATTCACCCTCTCCGGAGACCCGAAAACCATGGCCACATACATTTTTTTCACCAGATGCTTCGCAAAAGCATATTTCACTTCGGCGGCCGTGGCCTCCTGATCCGCCATTAGAATCACCCCGGATGTCCCACTATCCAACCGATGCAACAACCACACCTTCCCTCCACCCTTGTCCGGCGGCAAATGATACGCCTCATCCTTCAAGGAATAACTACAGGTCAACAAAGCCTTCGCATCCCGACTCCCCTCCTTGGGCTGTGACCGGATCCCCTCTGGCTTGGCCAAGGCATACAACCCCTCCGGCCCCACCGCGGCCACCGTCACCCCCGGCCCAAACGGCCAATTGACGCTTGCTTCAATTCCCACTTTTCTCGCCCTCCGCACGCTTCGCTTGAAAAAACTCCCGTAGCAACTCCCGGCACTCCTCCGACTTGACCCCTCCCCTGACCTCACATTTGTGATTCAATCCGTCGAACTGTAGCAAATTCAAGGCCCCTCCAGCCGCCCCCCCCCGAGGATCCGCCACCCCGTACACCACCCGCTTGACCCGGGACAAAACCATCGCACCCGCACACATTGGACACGGCTCCTTCGTCACATACACCGTAGCGTCGGTCAAACGCCAATCCTCCAGTTCCCCCGCAGCCGCCGTTACGGCCAACATTTCTGCATGCGCCGTCGCATCCTTTAACTCCTCCACCTGATTATGGGTTTTCGTAATGATCCTCCCCTCGACCACAAGGACCGCACCTACCGGCACCTCGCCCTTCGCCCCCGCTTTGCGTGCTTGGCGTAGAGCCTCTTCCATGAAATGTTCATCCGTCACCCCCCTACTCTGATGAATCCCGACCTCCTCCAAAAGATCAAATCTCCCCCCGGACCATGGCTCCCCGGTCCCCGCACGCTTCTCCGCCTCACAGGGCAGGACCGCGTCCGCTTCCTCAACGGGCAAGTCACCCAAGACCTGAAAAAACTCCTTCCCGGACATGCCGTCCGTGCCGCCATCATCACCGCCAAAGGACGACTCGAAGCAGATCTCCGGATCTCTGCCACCTCCGAAGCCCTCCTCCTGGAAACCGATTGGATCCTGCGCGAACCACTCCACGCCCGCCTCGAGAAATTTATCATCGCTGACGATGTGGCGGTCGAAGATATATCCACATCCTTCTCCCTTGCTCATTTTCCATCTCTTTCCCTCCCCCCAGCTCACACCCCCTCCGATGCCCTCTCTTTTTCCTGTGCTCGATTCCGTGAGCCCGGACTGGATCTTTGGATCCCAGTTTCTGCCGCTTGGAAACCCCAAGCCTCCCCTTTATCCGCTTGGGAGCCCCTACGGATCTGCCGTGGACTGCCACTCTGGGACGTCGACATCGGCTCAGATACCCTCCCTCCCGAAGCCGGGTTCGAATCCGACGCCATTAGTTCTACGAAAGGCTGCTACATCGGCCAGGAAGTCATCTCCCGACTCCGCAGCGTTGGCCATGTCAACCGCCACCTCTGCGTCCTTGGCACCGAAAACTCAACTCCCCCCTCATCGAACGACTGCACAATCCAAGACGGTTCGGGGATTGGAAAAATCAGCAGTTTCACTCCTCTCCCTGACCGAACCGGACAAATTGCCCTAGCCATGATCCGAAGGGAACAGGCCCAACCCGGAAATTCAATATTGGCCGGAGGGATTGTTTGGACCATTCTTCGTTATGCCTAAAAATACCCTATCGATCTTTCTAACCGGTTTGTTCTGCACTTTTGCCGCACATGCGGCGGAAACCAACACCCCCACCCCAAAGGAATCCAACGACATGAAACCCACCATCATTGAAGAAGATATTGTGACCCTGACGACTGACGACGGCGTCATCGTCATCAAACTGGACTCGGTCAACTGCCCGAAGCATGCCGAAAACTTCAAAAAACTGGTGAAAGAGGGTTTCTATGACGGCACCACCTTCCACCGAGTCATCCCCGGCTTCATGATCCAAGGCGGCGATCCCAAGAGCAAAAATACCGATGACCGCGCCTCCCATGGCACCGGCGGTCCTGGTTACACCGTTCCTGCGGAAATCAAAAACAAGCACAAGCGGGGCACCGTCTCCGCCGCACGAACAGGCGACGAGGTTAACCCGCAGAGGAATTCCAGTGGCAGCCAGTTCTTCATCTGCGTTACCGAGACAGCCTTTCTCGATGGGCAGTACTCCGCTTTCGGTGAAGTCATCGAAGGCATGGACGTGGCCGACAAGATTGTCGCCAAACCAAGAGATGCCCGGGACAACCCGAAAACTCCCGTCACGATGAAGGCGAAACTCGGTCGTCCGAAAAACTAGTCCTCACCCGACAACAAAAAACCCAGCCTCGATTTTATCGGGGCTGGGTTTTTGTTTTCCGAAACGTTATTTCTTGTCGGAAGGAGCGACGCTGTTGGTTTCAGAACTCTTCTTTTTGCCCTTTGCGTAGCCGTCATCATCTTTACAGCTACCACAGCCTTCACCGGCCAAAGCCGCTGAGGCCAAACCAACCACTAACCCCAACACAGCAAGACGAGTCATTTTATTTATCATTCAAATAGCGTAGAAGGCCCGTAAGCCAACGCAAGTCAGTCCGGTTGAATCAACAGTAACGTCTTCTGGAGCAATGAAATACCTGTCTCCTGACTTTTTTCTGGATGAAACTGGAATCCCGCAACTCGCCCCTTGCAAACCCCACTCGGGAACCAACCGCCGTACTCCGTCTCACAAATCAGCCAGTCCGCCGGAGCTGAATCTGGTCGATAAGAATGCACGTGGTAAAAATATCGGTCTCCGGCTTCAAAAATCGATTCCGTACTGTCCTTAGGCCTCACTTCACTCCAACCGATCAAAGGGATCTTTAAATCTTTCCCGGAAAATTTTGCAACCCGTCCGGGGAGCACCCCCAATCCTTTCACTCCCTTGGCCTCTTCCCCCTCTTCCCATAGGAGTTGGAACCCCAGGCAAATCCCTAAGAATGACCTACCCGCCTTGACCCATTCCTGCAAAGGGTCCCACAATTTTCGCTGCTTTAATCCATCCACTGCATCGCCGAATGAACCAACTCCGGGCAAGACTACAGTCTCTGCTTGGTTCAGCCCCGACGGACCCTCCACCCGCGATACCACTGCACCCGCCTTCTCCAAAGCCCTCTCCACGCTCCGCAGGTTACCCCGGCCATAATCAATCATTGCCACCTTCATCTCCCAAGCTTACCAAACCCGCTCTCCTAGAGTGATATTTTTTTCTATCCGAACCGTAAATCCCCTAATCCCGCCACCACCTCAACCCCGCATCTTAAAAGTCGTTCCCGACTATTATGCCCACAAGGAATCAAGACACACCCCACGCCCATCGCCTTGGCCACTTCCGAATCATGCGTCGTATCCCCGATCAACAGGGTCTCCTCTGGGGAAACATGCAACTCCTCAAGCATCTTCAGTCCATGCCCGACTTTTCCCTCGGCATAATGATCCCGACTCCCGGAGATGCTCCGGAAATGCTCCCGCACCCCGAAATAGCCCAGAAACTCCTCCAGTGTCTTGTGCGAATACGCGGAAAGGACCGCTTGCGATCTACCGGCTATCTTGATCTGGTGGAGCAACTCTCCAGCCCCGGGTTGCAACCGGCATTCTTTCTTTCTTTTTTCATATTCCAAAATGAATTCCGTGCCCGCCTCCTCAAAGGTCTCATTCGTCCAGTCGAACCCTACCTTCCGATAGTACCCCTCGACCGGAAAATCGAACACGGCCTCATACCTCTCGGAACTCAGGACCGGCAAGCCCCTCCTGCTCAACTGCCCATTCATGATTTCCCGACACAGCCAGGCATCATCCAGCAGGGTTCCATTCCAATCCCAAATCAGGTGCCGGTACTTTCCAAAATTCATTCTCCTTTCTAGCTCAAAATCAATTCACCGCTCACCTTCTTTCTAATTTCATCGGTTCCGGAAAACTCGCTAGATTTCAGGGATGTCGCTCAGCACCGTTTTGGCCGTTACCCCCCACCCTCCCGGTTTCCGCCCACGCCGGGCACTGAACTGGGTCACCTTGGGCCTGCTTTACGCCTCCTTCTACATGTGCCGGTACAACTTCCGGTTTGCCGTCCCCGGAATCATGCAGGAGTTCCATTTCACCACCTCCCAGATCACCGACATTCTCGCCATCTGGTCGATCGCCTACGGCACAGGTCAGCTTTTTAACGGCTTGTTGGCAGACCGGATCGGAGGGAAACTCTCCCTCCTCATCGGGGGAGTCGGGACCATCATCGTCAACTTGGTCTTTGGGTGGAGCAGTCTCGCCTCCAATTTTGCCACCTTCACGCTGATCTGGCTCATTAACGGCATCGTCCAAGCCGAAGGCCCCGGCATGGTCAAAATCAACACGGCGTGGTTCGACCGGAGAGAACGCGGCACATTCTCCGGTATCTATGGACTCATCATCCAGTCCGGTCAGGTTGCGATCAGCTTTCTTGCGCCCCTGATCCTTGCCGGCTTCACCTTCATGAGTGTTACCGTTCCCCCAGGCGAATGGCGCTGGCTCTTCCGCATCCCCCCCCTGTTCACCGCAGTCGCCGCCATCCTCATGGCCTTCTGCGTCAAACAGACTCCGGACGAGGCAGGTTTTCCAGGCGCCATTCATGATGAAATCGATGATTCCGCCGGAGTCACCGTTCCACTCTGGCATTCCCTCAAAACCATTCTCACCCACCCCCTGATCTGGTTCTATGCCTTGGCCTACGGATGCACGGGAGCCGTCCGCTCCAGCTCCGATCAGATCGCCATCTTGTATTTCCAGGACCAGTTACACTTTGACATGAAAACCAATATCCCGAATGCCGCCCGCCTCACCCTTGAAATCATGCCAATCGTGGCGGTGGCCGGATCCTTTATTTCCGGATGGATTTCCGATCACATTTTTCGCGGACATCGTTCCCCGGTCGCTATGGCGCTTTATCTGATCGAAGCGGTGGTGATCACCATCTCAGCCTTCGTCCTCCTGCTCGGCCATGTCGGTCCGACCGCCTCCGGCATTTTCTTTGGTTGCCTCATTCTCATCCTCATCTCCTTTACCGCCAACTCCACCCACTCCATCGTCGGTTCCGCCGCACCTATGGATATCGGGGGAAAGAAAATGGCCGGATTTGCCGCCGGAGTCATCGATTCATTCCAATACTACGGAGCGGCTATTTCGCTCTCTTTGACAGGGCACGTCCTCGATGCCACCAAGGCAAATTTTGGCTACACCTTCTGGTTTGTCATCATGGCCGGATTTGGACTTCTCGGAGCCTGTGCCATGGCCTACGTCCGAAGCATTCAAAAGGCTCACGGCCAAGCCCCTGCTCCCGACCTTCCCGTTTAACCTTGCTCGGATTTCCGTTCCGGGCTCTTCCCGGTCAACCACATCAACACCAGAAAGCCCACGCCAACGCTGATTGCCGCATCCGCGAAATTGAAGGCAGGCCATGACCACCGCCCGTAGTGGAAATCCAGAAAATCGATCACGTACCCCACCCTCACCCGGTCGATCAGGTTTCCCACCGCCCCACCTGCGACCAACCCCGCCACCCCCTGCACCCAGCGCTTCCGCCAATCCCATTCTCGAGCCATCCAACCTGCAAAAATCAGAATCCCTAACGCAAGAAATCCGGTTAGCAGGTTGTTTCCCTGCGCCATCCCAAACGCCACTCCCGTGTTATGAACCCGCGTCAGGGAAAAAAGTCCCGGAAGAATCGGAACCTCCAAGCCCACCCTCATCCTTCCCTCCACCAAGAATTTCGTAATCTGATCCACCGCCACCAAACCCAATCCAACCGGCAAAAAACATCCTCCTCCGACTTTCCATTCCTTCAACTTGGACTCCCTGCCGGCACCACCTCGGCACAACGACCACACAAGGTCGGATGTTCTTTTTTCTTTCCCACCGATTCCGAGTGTTTCCAACACCG
>Ga0209189_1003835_pt1 | contig 9990 bp, 5 predicted proteins | sample C_130820_EF_Meta_FD_187308 | JGI IMG/M metagenome (GOLD analysis project Ga0209189, IMG submission 187308) | Freshwater microbial communities from Lake Croche, Canada to study carbon cycling - C_130820_EF_MetaG (SPAdes) (version 3) | ecosystem: Environmental > Aquatic > Freshwater > Lake | place...
ATAGGTAAAAACGATAGTTTAGGTACAAGGTTTACTACAATTTTCAAAATCAAAAATGTTGATGGAAAAATTGTTAGCACAGACAGCACCATTGGTTTAATTGGTGCAACTGAAGCAATCGTTTATGTATCTATAGCCACCAGTTTTAATGGATTTGATAAAGATCCAGTTTTTAATGGCATCAATGACGATTCATTGGCAAATGCTATTTTAGCTAAAGCGGTGGTGAAGTCTTACACAACCATTAAGGCAAATCATATACAAGATTATAGCAACTATTTTAATAGGGTAACATTAGATTTAGGTAAATCAGACAGTACAGATTTGCCGATTGATGAACGATTGCAGCGATATGCAAGTGGCAAGCCTGACAAACAGTTAGAGGCATTGTATTTTCAATTTGGGCGATATTTGTTGATCAGTTGTTCGCGCACCCCCAAAGTGCCGGCAAATTTGCAAGGTTTGTGGAATCCCTATTTAAATCCACCTTGGGGCAGCAATTATACTACAAACATCAATACAGAAGAAAACTATTGGATGGCAGAAACGGGTAATCTCTCAGAAATGCACACGCCGCTTTTGGGATTTATTGAGAATTTAGCCGTTACTGGAAAAGCTACAGCAAAAAATTATTATGGTGCCGGAGGGTGGGCAGCTTGTCACAATTCAGACATTTGGGCAATGAGCAATCCGGTAGGGGAGGGAAAGGGTAGTCCCCAATGGGCAAATTGGAATATGAGCGGCACTTGGTTGACAATGCATTTGTGGGATCATTACAGCTTTACCCAAGATTTGAAATATTTAAAAGAAAAAGCATATCCATTGATGCAGGGTGCAGCACAGTTTTGTTTAGATTGGTTGGTAGAAGATAAAAAAGGCAATTTGATAACATCACCTTCGGTATCACCGGAAAACAAATATATAGCTGGGGATGGTTATAAAGGTCATACATTTTTTGGCAGCACCTGTGATTTGGCGTTGATAAGAGAATGTTTTCAAAACACTATAAAAGCGGCGGAAACATTAAAAGTTGATGATGCGTTTGTTGCGAAATTGAAATTTACGTTGGCAAGATTACATCCCTATCAAATTGGGAAGAAGGGCAATTTGCAAGAGTGGTATTACGATTGGGAAGATGCGGAATTCAAACACCAGCACCAGTCGCATTTGGTAGGGTTGTATCCAGGACATCATATTTCACCTGAAGCAACACCAGATTTAGCGGCAGCATGTAGGAATGTATTGGAGCAGCGGGGCGATCAAACCACGGGGTGGTCGAAAGCATGGCGGATCAATTTGTGGGCAAGATTGCATGATGGCAATCGGGCTTACAAAATGTATAGAGAATTATTGAGTTATGTGCCACCAACGGTAAGAAGAAATTACAAAGGAGGAGGAACATATCCCAATTTATTAGATGCACATCCGCCGTTTCAGATTGACGGAAATTTTGGAGGAAGTGCTGCGGTTTTAGAAATGTTGGTACAATCAACAGACAATCAAATTATTTTGTTGCCAGCATTGCCAGACAATTGGAATTCTGGAAATGTAAAAGGCGTTTGTGCACGCGGTGGATTTGAAATTGAAATGCGTTGGGAAGACAGAAAAGTTGTTTTTCTAAAGATATTCTCCAAAAGCAATGGAAAATCAAACATTAAGCATGGAGATAGAATTCTATCAATTGTGATGAGAAAAGGTGAAGTTAGGGAGGTGAAACTGAATTGAAGTTTTTTAATGCTGTCATCTGTTTAAAAATGTTGATTATAAGATAAAGCAATAACCAACGAAAACGTTTTCGTAAATAGCTGCTTTAGTTGTGGCATAAAAAGTTACTAAAACGATTTAAACTTTTTACATTTATCTTTTCAACGATTATTCAATAAACCTTTTCTATTAAGCAAATTTGCTTATTCATTTGCCATGAGAAAAAATAAACATCTTTTAATTGTACTAATCATTTGTACAATGTTTTCTAAAATCCAAGCCCAATCTTGGGTTGATTCTGTAGATCTTGCAGGAAGACAAGTTTTTATGCCGGCAGCCAATTACAAATGGGATTGGGGGCAAGCTACATTTTTACATTCACTGGTTCAATTGTACAATACCAAACCAGAAACTGAAAAAACAAAATACCTAGAGTACATCAAAACTGCAATGGATGCAACTTATTCGGTTGCAAACGGAAAACATCCTAATGCAGTTGCATCTGGACATGGAATGGCGTTTTTAGCAAGAATAGATGGTGCTCAAAAGTATCTTTCAAAAGCAGAAGAAATTTATGCAGATTATCTAAAGACACCAAGGGCTTCAAATGGTGGCGTTTCTCACCGTGCAGAAACGGTTGAATTGTGGGATGATACGGTTTATATGTTGAGTATGTTTTTATTGGAAATGTACAGATTAACCCACGATGAAAAATACATCGCCAATTTTGTAGAACAATTTGAAGTGCATCACAAGGAATTGGTAGATGAAAAATCTGGATTGTGGGTTCACGGTTGGGATGCGGATAGTATCAATTACAATGATGGATGTAGTATTAAGGGTTGGCCAGATCCAGTTACCCATAAAAGCAGCCAGATTTGGGCTCGTGGAAATGGTTGGGTTGGAATGGCTTTGGCTGATGCAATAGAAACCGTTTCTCCGACTTCAAAATATAAAAAAACACTAGAAAAAGCCTTGGTTAATTATATTCAAAAAGTTGAACCTTATCAAAATCCAAAAACAGGGTTATGGTACCAATTGGTTACTCTTCCAAATGAGCCTTTAAACTTTGAAGAAAGTTCTTGTACAGCAATGTTTGCTTATTCCATCGCAAAAGCTATTCAATTTAAAATTATTCCAAAGAAGAAATATTTCCCAATGATAAACAAAGCCTACAAAGGCTTAAGATCATACTGTCTCAGAACCGGAGAAGGTGCAAACCTAATTCCAACAAAAGTTTCAGGTGGCACCTGCGTGGGAGATAAAGAATACTACCTCACTAGAAAAATCACAGAAGGTACGGGGTTTGGTTACGGCTCCTTTATTATGTTTGGGTTGGCGTATGGGGAAGTGGTAAGTAGTAAGTAGTAAGTGGTAAGTAGTAAGTGGTAAGTAGTAAATAGTAAGTTGTAAGTAGTAATTTGTAAGTAGTAAGTGGTAAGACGTAAATAATAATCAAAAATAATTTATAATATGAACAGAAGACATTTTGTAACCTTAAGTTCAACAGCATTATCGGCATTGCCTTTTGCGGGATTTGCTTCAATGTACAGTCATCAAAACAATATTCCTCCAGTTAAGCCAGCTTGGTTACTAGAAATTATAAAAAACTACGACCAAGGGGTTAAGGGATTTTCCAGTTATAAAGTTACAGACGTGAATAGTCCTTTTTTTGGTGGTTATTATAATGGAGAAGGAATCCCTAGTCCAAGCAGTACCATTGGTGTAATTCACCATATTTGTTGTGTGACAAGTTGCCCAGAGTCAGCATATTACCAATCTAAGGAGCTTTTGGTTGAATTGGAGCTAGCAATAAAAGCTACTTTAAAACTTCAACATGAAGATGGAACTATAGATTTATTGGATACCAATTTTCACTCAACACCTGATACTGGGTTTATGGTGAAAAGGTTATGTATGTCCTATTCTTTGTTGAAACAATCCAATACTCCGGGAAGTGCTCAAGCATTAAATTTGCTACAACAATTCCTTCAACGTGCTGGAAATGCACTTTCTACCGGAGGAATTCATACGCCAAACCACCGTTGGGTGGTATCTGCCGCATTAACAAAACTGAACGCACTTTGGCCAGATCCAAAATATGTGAATCGTATTAACCAATGGTTGGCAGAACATATTGATCTTGATGCAGATGGTCAATACACAGAAAAAAGCTCTTATGGATACTCTGCTTTAGTAGATCGAGTGTTGATTACCATTGCACGTGGAATGAACAAACCGGAATTGTTTGAGCCGGTGCGTAAAAACCTTTTGATGATGCGTTATTACATCCATCCAAATGGTGAAGTGGTAACTGAAGCTTCAAACCGCCAAGATAAAGGGCAAATTGGTACGATGGAAAACTATTATTATGCGGCCCGTTATTTGGCAATAAAAGACAATAACGGCGAATTTGCCGCCATTTGTAGATTGGTTGAAAAAACATCTCCCAATTCTTTGGGTGGATTTTTGCTTTATTTCCTAGAAGATCCTACTTTATGGAAAGAATTACCAACCGCAACTCCTTTGCCTACAAATTATGTAAAAGCATTTCCATTTTCTGGATTGGTGCGCATCCGCAAAGAAAATTGGGACGCTACTATTTTATCAAACAATCCAGGTTGGCTAACTTTCCACAAAGGCAATTCGGTTTTACAAGCCATGCGCATTAATGCGTCTTTCTTTGGAAAAGGTCAATTTCAATCTGCCGATATCAAACCATCAGGAAATTCGTGGGTATTAAACAAACAATTGGAAGGTGCATATTACCAACCTTTTGAACCTCAATATATTTCACCAGATGGCGATTTGGGTAAAATGCCTAAATCAAACCGTAAAACATCTAATGTGCAATATCTTGAAACTACTGTAACCATCACGCCAGTGGCAAATGGTATTCAAGTAGATTTTGACATGAAGGGAACCGATTTTGTTCCTGTTGCAGTTGAATTGATTTTCAGAAAAGGTGGAAAATTTGCTGGAGTAGAACCACATCCAGATAAACCAAATGCTTTTTATTGTTCAGAAAAACAGGGAACTTATACCATTGGTACTGATGCCATTACTTTTGGTCCAGGAAAAAAAGAACACCGTGGCACCCAACTTCGTGGCGGATTACCACAAATGGAGGGAAATACTGTTTACATTACCGGAATCACTCCATTTAAACATTCCATTATCCTTTCTTGATTTTAATAATTAAATTGTTGAATAAACTAAGTTTTATGAACATTAAATCTTCTTTTTTACTACTTTTTATAGGTATTTCGTTTGTGACTTTTGCACAAAAAGACATTCAAAAGAAAATTCAATCGCAACTCATTTTGGCTGAAGATGGTGCAATTATTGAACTTCCTGCCGGCACGTTTTACTTTACAAATACACTTTCACTTGAAGGAAAGAAAAATATCCAAATCAAAGGAAAGGGAATGGATAAAACCATTTTAAGTTTTAAAGACCAAACCGACGGTGCTGAAGGAATTAGAGTGAGTGATGGGGCAGATATTTTGCTAGACGGATTTACTGTACAAGACGCAAAAGGAGATGCCATTAAAACCATGCATGTAAAAGGAATTACTTTTAAAAGCGTAAAAACAGAATGGACTGGCGAACCTGGTCCAAAGAATGGTGGTTATGGGTTATACCCTGTTCAATGTGAAGGGGTTACTATTGATAAATGTGTTGCCATTGGTGCTTCTGATGCCGGCATTTATGTTGGTCAATCCAAAGAAATTGTTGTTAAAAACTCAAAAGCATACCACAACGTAGCTGGAATTGAAATTGAAAATTCTTTAAACGCAGATGTATTTGGAAATGAAGCCTATGACAATGCCGGTGGATTATTGGTGTTTGATTTGCCAAACTTGGTGCAGAAAAAAGGCGGGAATGTTAAAGTACACCACAACAATATCCACAACAACAATTTCCCCAATTTTGCTCCGAAAGGCAATATCGTTGCAATGGTACCAACCGGAACGGGGTTAATGATTCTAGCAACAAAAAATGTTGAAATTTTTAAAAATAAAATCATCAACAACCAAAGTGTTGGAACAGCCATAATTAGTTATTACAGCACTTCGAAACCATTCAAAGACAAACAATACGATCCATATCCTTCTGCGATTTCAATCCACAATAACATTTATAAGCGTAAAACAGGTTTACCTGTTTCGAAAGATATGCTGTCGAGCGTTGTAGCAAAGTCTTTTGGAGAAAATGTGCCCCATATCATTTATGACGGTGTTAAAAATCCAAAACTTTTAGATGCACAAGGGGGTTGGACACCAGGTCAATGCATTTCTATCGTAAAAAATAAAAATCAATCTATTGCCAATTTAGATGTAGAACATGGTTTTAAAAGTATTGGATTGTTTAATGATTCTTTTAATTGTACCCAATAATTTATGTTAAGAATTACTATTGTTGCACTAATATTTCTAATATTTACTGGAGCATTTATTCAAATATCTACTCCAAAATACCCAGAGAAACTTTCCGATTGGGGAATATTTGAAGGAAAAATGGCTGATTTGAAACCCAAATCTGGTGTTGTTCCTTATGCTTTAAATACACCATTGTATAGCGACTATGCAGAGAAATCGAGGTTTATCCGTATGCCTCAAGGTGCAAATGTTGCCTATTCAACAGACGGTGTGCTGGATTTTCCATCGGGAACATTGATTGTTAAATCATTCTATTATCCTGCAAATATGCAACACCCTGAAGATGATAAAAATATCATAGAAACAAGGTTGTTGACGAAAGAAGGCGACAGTTGGAAACCGCTTACTTATGTTTGGAACGATGAACAAACAGATGCCGTTTTAGATATAGCTGGAGATGAAAAACAAGTTCAATTCATTGACAAAGAGGGTGTACAACAAAATGTTAGATATGTAATACCCAACCAAAACCAGTGCAAAGGTTGTCACAATTTAAACGATAAAATCTCACCCATTGGACCATCTGTTAGCCAAATGAATGGTGATTTGAACTACCCCGAAGGCAATCAAAACCAAATTGAGCATTGGAAAAATAGCGGATTAATGAGCAATGTGCCTGAGCACAATGCAATCCCTCGAACTGCCGTTTGGAACGATCCATCCACAGGTGATATCAATGCCAGAGCCAGAGCTTACTTGGCTATGAATTGCGCTCATTGTCATAGAAAAGAAGGTCCAGCACAAACATCAGGTTTATATCTTACCGAAAATGAGAAAGAGCCGATGGCTTTTGGTATCAATAAAACACCCATTGCCGCAGGTAACGGCTCTGGCGGAAGATTGTATGATATTACTCCGGGTGATGCAAACGCATCTATACTTTGGTACAGAATGCAAACTACAGATCCGGGCGAACGAATGCCAGAATTGGGCAGAAATTTATTGCACAAAGAAGGTATCGCACTTATAAAAGATTGGATCAATCAACTCAAATAGTCAAAAAAATATGAAAAAGTTCATTGTACTTGTTATTTTGATAAGCTCACAAATCAATGTTTTTGCTCAAAAGGAAAGTTGGACCAACTTATTTGATGGTAAAACATTGAATGGTTGGCACATTTTAAACGGAAAAGCAAAATATGAAGTGGTAGATGGAACAATTGTTGGTACAACAGTATCTAAAGAACCCAATTCATTTTTAGCAACGGATGTAGAATACGGAGATTTTATCTTTGAAGTAGAATTGAAAGTGGGAGAGATGAATTCTGGCATTCAAATTAGGAGTCAATCTGTACCAGAGTTTAATAATGGAAGGGTGCATGGATTACAAGTTGAAATCGACCCTTCAGATAGGGCATGGTCTGGTGGCATTTATGATGAAGCAAGAAGAGGTTGGATGTATCAAACAGAAATGAATCCAGCTGCAAAAAAAGCTTTTAAAAAAGGAGATTGGAACAAGTATAGGATTGAATGCATCGGTGCTGTAATCAGAACTTGGGTAAATGATGTACCTGTAACTTATATGGTAGACGATTTAAATTTAAAGGGATTTATTGCTTTACAAGTGCATGGCGTAAAAGAGCGTCCAGGTGGAGCGCAAATCCAGTGGAAAAACATTCGCATTCAAACTGGAAATCAAATGCAACCAAGAAAGCTAGATTTAACAACCCCAGTTGCAAATTATACAGTAAATACTTTGTCGCCACAAGAAACCGCTCAAGGGTTTAAACTTTTATTCAATGGAAAAGATTTCACCAATTGGAGAGGTGTGATGATGAAAACACCTCCAACCGCTGGTTGGACAATTGAGAATGGTGTTTTGCATGCTTTGGTTGCAGATAGTACCGAAACTGGAAGACGTTCTGACCTCATTTCCAATCAGATATTTAAAGCATTTGAACTCAATTTCGATTTCAAAATGGATGAAGGAACCAATTCAGGTGTAAAATATTTTTTTACTGAATCTGCCGACAATTTAAAAGAAGGGATTGGTCCAGAATACCAGATTATGGACAATGTTTATCAAGCCAAAACCAAAGCAGGTTTGCCTGAAGACCGTACAATCAGTAGTTTGGTAGGATTGATTCCTGCAACCCCATTGGATGCAAGATTTCAAAAGAAAATAGGAGAATGGAACCAAGGAAAAATTATTGTACATACAGATAAGAGGGTAGAGCATTGGTTAAATGGTTTCAAAGTAGTTGAGTATGTGCTTGGTAGCGATGCATACAAGGCATTAACAGCTAAAAGTAAAATTGCTACAACCCCAAATTTTGGATTGGTTGAACAAAGTCCAGTGTTGTTGCAAAATCATGGTAAATCAGTTTATTTCCGTAGCGTAAAAATTAAGGAACTAAAAAAGGGAGAATAAAATTAATAGCCCCTAGTTTTTGCTAGGGGTTTTAAATATTTTTTTAATTGAAATTGATGAAGATTGGGAAGTTGAAGTTTTGTTTAGGAATTCTAATATTATTGTTGAATTTTGAGGTTGTTGCTCAACATTCTTATAATGCTGATACAGTTTTAGAGAAAAGATATAATTATAATACTCTTTCTTCTTACCAGAAATTGATTTTTGATGAATTTGTTGATGCTGAGTTTCCGGCAGGTGAATCCATACAAGAAAATTTAAGTGGAAATATTTCAACACGAGCTAAAATTCGTTTGGCGGAAGCTTTATTCTTTCGAAACCATTCAAGAGATGTTGAAAATGCAAATGCAATTGTCCAGTGGATTTGCAAGTTGCAGAATGTTGAAAAGGGTTCGATAAATTTTGGTGTTTGGCCTGGAGGTAATGGCATTACAAACATCTACGACCAAAACATGCGAGAGTTTATTGGTACAGATTTGTTGATTATATACGATAAATATAAACAGCAATTAAGTTCCGAAACCTTGAATCAGGTAGTTTTTGCATTGATACAAGCTGCAAAAGGTGCATACAAAAGAAATGTAGATCCCAATTACAACAACATTTCAATTATGAGTTCTTTGATGATGGAGTATGTTGGCCATACATTCCATTTAAAGAATATCGAAAAAGCTGGATTGAAAAAAGCCAATAAAATTTATCGAAACTATCATAAATACAATGCTTTTTGTGAGTTCAATACGCCAACATATTATGGTGTAGATTTTGCAGGCTTGGCAATGTGGCGAACATTTTCCTTTTCTCAAGATATGCAAACAATGGGCAGGCATCTTGAAAAAGATTTATGGAGCGATGTGGCTACATTTTACAATCCAAATTTGCAAAACATGTGCGGACCATTTTTTCGAGGCTATGGAATGGATATGCAAAAGTACAATGCAATTACTGGAATTTGGATTGCCGCAGCGATTGATAATCCTAAGATTGCTTCAATTCCATTAAAAAATGGTGGCAAGTTTTATGAATGTGGGTTTATCGTTTCTATATTGGAAATGGGAATTGACATGCCTCAAACTGTTTTTAAAAAACTAGAAAAATTTGATAAGCCAATCTTTATAAGCAAGACAGTTCCTAATTATTATGAAGGGAACAAGTTGAAACAAGTAACAGCGATGGTTAATGAAAATTGGATGATGGGAGGAATTTGGGGTTGTTATAAATTGTCTAAAATCTTACGGATTGGCACTATCCATTGGAAAGCTCCAAATGGATCTATAAGTTGGCTGTTGTTGCCAGGCGAAGGAAAAACCAACGTAAGAGTGGATGAAAAAAATATGGAGATTTATTTAGCGGATAAAAAAGCTAGCTCTTTTATTGTTTATGTATATCCTACTGAAGACAATCAATTTGAAGTAAACGATAGTATTTGGCAATTTCCGGGAATGAAGTTTACCATTACTACAACTTTAGTAG